>Ga0080013_1001737_pt1 | contig 27818 bp, 42 predicted proteins | sample ETNvirenome_6_85_FD_69236 | JGI IMG/M metagenome (GOLD analysis project Ga0080013, IMG submission 69236) | Marine viral communities from the Pacific Ocean - ETNP_6_85 (SPADES assembly) (version 2) | ecosystem: Environmental > Aquatic > Marine > Oceanic | place: Pacific Ocean | collected 2013-06-19 | reverse complement strand
ATATTCTATTTCTTCTATCTCTGGTTCTACCCCTGGATTGGGATCAACGGGAATACCACCTGTACAATCCACACCCGCAGTAGTATATTCAATATCACCAACCGTCAGATTTCCTGATACTGGCATACCAGCTGGACACGGAGGATATCCCATAACATTATCAGTATTAGGACAACAAGCTATTGGATCATCCCCTTGGGCATTGAACCAATTGTCATTTCTTCTTGCCGGTCGACCCCCTAAATCTTTATTTTCGCTAAACCATAAATTAGCCATATCTTTTCTTTTTTAATTATTAAAATACATTACCCTCAAACCATATTGCTTCATTACCACAATCTTGGGTAGCACTTGGGTTATAATTTTCTGCATTTGGATCACTACACCCAGTACATGTGCTTCCATCTCCACCACAAACACCACAAGTATCAACCGTTACACCACTATTAGCTACACCATCACAACCTGCACAACCCATTCCATCTCCACCACAAATACCACAAGCATCTACTGTTAAACCACTATTAGCCACACCATCACAACCTAAACAACTTGAACCATCACCGCCACAAACACCACAAGCATCTAATGTTAAACCACTATTAGCCACACCATCGCAACCTAAGCAACTTGAACCATCACCGCCACAAACACCACAAGCATCATTTTCTAAACCACTATTTGCCACCCCATCACAACCTATAGGTGTATAATCACAGCTTCCATCATCTTCTGTAGCTAATTCATTATAATTATTTGCTGTAGAATCTATACAACCCGGAACCGGATCGAAAGTACAAGAACCATCATCTGTGTCTGCAGATGGGTCATAATTAAGGGCACCACTATTAGTACACCCAAATATAGGATTAGGACCAGTATATCCTCCACTTCCACCTCCAGGGGTATCGTTGGGATCATAATAATATCCTCCACCTCCACCACCACCAGGGACAATTGGAGTTTCTTCCTCTATTATTTCTTCATCTTGTTTTCTTAATAATAAATAGGCGACTATTCCAATCCCTAATAATATTAATATTTTCTTTTGTTTTTTTGTCATTGTAGTTCCTCTTTTAGTTCATTAGCCCTTTGTTCATCTAAATCATTCAAAATACTTTCTGATGTTCCTGAAAAAGATGTGTGTGGGCCATAAACTAAATCGTCATTTGACGAAGGAGCTTCCGGCTTCTTTTTATTGGATATCCATTTATATATTACAATTGCCACTGTAAAAGCAAGTGCGGTAGTTAAAAATTTATTTAAATTTTTATTTTTCATTATTCTCCCGACTCATCTTTACTTTTTGATGCTTTTTTTTGCGATTTTTCAGCAGCTTTTTTTGCAGCTTCAATATCTATAGGTCTTCTACCTCTTAAATCTTGTGTTCCCCAACGTGAAACTTCCCCATCATTCCAACCCAAAGAGTGGTAATGTGCATACATTTTTTGTTTTTGTTTTAAATTCATTTTTTTAATATTTAATTATTATTCTTTCCAAAATTTCATTACTGATGCGATTATTATACCCCAAACAGTTGTTATAACAGATACTCCACCTATTATTTTGTTTTTAAAAGTTTTATCCTTTTCAATATAACCACTATGGTCATTAACTTGCTGTATTAACCCTCTTTGTCCAAATTGCTCATCTCCACATACGGCATTAGCCAACCTTTCCAAAAGAATCCCTTGTTTCTTAAGTTCAGATTTAATATATGATATGTCTTTATTTGGTCTACCCATTATGAAGCAATTACTGTTGCGGTACTACTTGTACCGGTTACTATTGTTAAACTTCCTATTTCTGATGGCTCTGGCACCGAAATAGTTGCACTTTGATTAGCAGTTAATGTAATTCCATTAGATGCAGTCCCTTTAACAGAACCTACACCTGTTATTACCACCCCATTACTTCCACTATTATCAGTTAAACATAATACTGATACTTGTGATATTCCAGCACCTGATGCTATTGTAATAGTTTCAGCTGCTGCCATTGTTCTTGTTAATACATTTAAACCTCCTGCCATATTATCCTAAATTTCCTAATATCTCTTCTGGTTTATCAAAAAGCCAATTAAAAGATATTTGTTTATAAAACTCATTATTATGATATGCTAATAAGTATATTTTATTTGCATCTTCATCTTTTGTTAATACTATAGAAGATATTTCACTAACATCCACTTCTTTTTCCTCTGCTAATCGAACGATTGCTTTTTGGATAAATGGAGCTGTTAAAAATTCCCTCTGTTTAAAATCAAACTTTACCCCCAATATTTCATTAAAAGTCAAATCACTAATTGTTTGATAATCTTTCATATATGAATATGAAACCCTTTTCCCATCAAATTTTAACACTAATTGAATATTTTTAGTGTCACATTCATTTTCAGCCGACAACCTTTTAATCGCCTTACTCATTACATCAATTGCTGATGAAATTATTTGTGTTTTTATTTCTGTGTTCATATCTTTTTATTTTTACCTTAAAAATAACAAATTTATACTATCGCCGGACATCCGTCTCCATTTTTTACACCCGAAACTAACTCTTTTGCCGACCAAACCATATCTATAGGGTAATTTTTAATTTTTACTATACCCACTTTTATGGTTGCAGTTCCTTTTAATTTAAAATAGCTTTCTTGTTTTTGGAATAATTGTTCCAATCCCGAAACCACTATTTGTGATAATGCGCTACTTGTATCTGCTTGAGCCACAAAATCAATTACTTTTTTTCCTTTTGCGGGTAATACATAACTTTTATCACTTTGTATTTTTGCCACATAAGCATTATCTACAAAAGCATCTATATTATAATCTACTAAATCTATAGGAAATTCCGCATAATTATTAAATTCTACTGCCGCTGAAAATGTTGTTACTCCTTGTTCGCCCCCTAAATAAGTTAAAGTTAAAATATTATAACATATAGACTGAGCCAATACTGACTGTTTATATAAATAATAACCCACACCTCCTGCGGCTACTAAACCTCCAAATAACGCTATTTTACCAAATATTCCCATTTTTATCCTTCTTGTCCTGATGTTGCTACTGAATATGTTATCCCAGCTATTATTAAACCTGCTACTAATACAATACCCACAACTGCCCCTGTACCTAATCCTGCTTGATCTGCCCCATCATAAGGATCATTTCCTCCTGGTGGTGGTATAGTGTTCCCTGGAGGTGCTCCTGCTGGTTGATTTGAAAAACCACCAGTTTTAGCATAAGCATCAGAAAATGCATTAATTGCATTATTAAAAGCAATCCCTGTATTTTGCCATTTTTGTTGCTTTAAAAGGGCTTGGGATTGATTATAATCTATAATTTGTTGTGGTGTCCAACCAGTCATATCAGGTTTATTACTTCCAAAAGTCCTTTGCCACCAACTTTGTTCTTGTGGTTGTTGGTTTAAAGTAATATTGGTTGATCCACAAGGGTTTGAACCATCCGCAACAGTAAATCCTGCTGGACATGCTCCATTAACCGGAAGAGCGCTTATAGGATATCCATTATCACACGCATGACAAGATGTATCATCCCCTATTTGATTGTAAAAACCTCCCCCATATTGGGCTGCTGGTAAAAAGTTTCCTTTACGATTAGCTGTATTACCTTTAAAATTTCTATAATAACCATTTAAACCATCACCTCCTTGTTCAGAATTAGCTTCTGTATCAGGATTACCTCTTAACCCATAAGGATTAGGAAGTGGTCCATAAAACTTATAGTTTTGGGTATCACCCATAAAATTTAAATATTTTTTTTCTTTTTTCATATCTATTAATTTATTTACGATCCCATTCTTGGGCCTCTTCCACCTCTTATTCTTGAACCTAATTGCTTTCCTTTATCAGATTCACTAAAAAAGAAATATCCAACTAAAGCTAATCCTATTAAAATAGCCACCTTATCTACACATTGCCCCACTATATCAAATTGGTGATCTTTACACCCATCTTCTTCTATTACAATATCTTCTTCTATTATATCAGCCGGTATAGGTCCAGTATTTGTAGGATAAGCTGTGGCTGCCAAATAATCATCTGTTTTCGTCTCCCAATCAGCCTTACTTATTAACACAAAATTTGTCGTTATAGTTATTTCTGACATATATTCCATATAAGGAGCCCCATTAGGAGCATTCATATTAGGAAATTGGATTTGATAATCAGGTGGAGTTTTTTTATTAGCATTACCAGTATAAGTACCCACTGTTAAACCAGAAGGTAAAGGTGCATTAGACATTACAGCATCATAAACTGCTGGTGGAACAACAGCCGCCCCAACCTGAAACATTCCAGTGCTTGTAGGCACTAATTCATTTAGATCTTCACCGCCATCTCCTCCGGTACCATTCCCATTTGTACCGTCTTGGTTAAACCACAAGTTTCTTTGGCTTGCTGAATTAAAATTAGCATATTTAAGCCTATTAACCGAAGGGGTAATAGGGCCTAAACCTAATCTTTTTTTAATATTTCTTGTATTTCTTGCCATATCTATTATTTATTCATTATTTAACCATAAATTACCTGAAAAACCTAATGGGTTCCAAGTGCCTGTAGGTCTTATCCCATTTCCTCTATTTGGTATTGCAGTAGTATTATTAGAACCACTTGAAGTATTTGAACTACCAGTATTACCTACATCCCTTATTGGGGTTAAAGTATTATTATTTCCATTTGATAGTGTTCTACAAGGATTTGGATCTATAACCCATCCCCGTGGACAATCATAATGATACCCTGATTTATCTGCTTTTGATCTTTTTACAGGATCAAATCTATTAGATACAGGGCTTCCATTTTGACATTTATAACAATGTATTCTACAATCATCATCTAAAGTTGTTTCTCCATCAGGTCTTATAATATCATCATCACCATTTGTACTATGATCAGGATGACAACATCTTTTTAATAAATCCGCTGCTTGTGGGAAAGGAATACCTAACATATCAGCAACCATGCTAATTGTTTGTTGGACATTAGCTTGATCTCCATTTTGTAAATGGAATATATATTTCTCACATATTTGAGGATCTATTCTACCACAATCTATTGTTCCTGTATTGCTTTGACAACATTTTTTCAATAAATCAGCCGCTTGTTGTTTACTAATACCTAACGTACTACCTACTTGAGAAATTATCTGTTCTATTCCAACTGTATTATTATTAGCCACATAAGTTAAATATTTTTTACAAATATCAGGGGTAATACGCGTACAATCTATTGGACTTGTGCACTCTCTTTTTAAGGCTGCTGCCGCTTGTTGTTTAGTTATACCCGCTGCACTTGCATAAGCCGCAATAATTTGACTAACCATTATTTGATTACCAGCATTAGAATAAAATAAAAATTTTTCACAAAATTCCCTTATGTTTACACCCGTCGGACCTGTTGGACGGATAGGAACATTAGGATTGGGAATATTTGGTCTCCTACTGCTTCCTCTTTGATTAAAATATCTTCTCATTTTTTCTATTTATTTAATTTACATTTATTACGTCGGAGAAAGGCGGGCACACACCTTCCCATAACACATTATCGTTAAATACTATGTCCCTTTCTCCTTTTATTTTTAATTTATGGCACTTCATCTATATAATCTGTTAAAGATAAATACTCACCCTCTTTTGAACCCGAAAATTGGGTATATGCTGAAGGATCTTGAGAACCAAAAGTATGGTTATTACCCATACCATAAGAGTTCCATAATGAACAACCATTTACTTGTTTTGATGCTAAATCGGGGTTATAATCACCCACAAATTCTCTTGCATTTGGATAAAATGATCCAAATACCGTATCTTGTTTTGGTAAATAACCAGGAAGGTTATAACTACATAAACTATCTGTATTTACCCCTTCTACAAAGTTTGAATATAATCCGGCTTGGGCCCTACCATGTAAAACATCACTATGGGTTGGAGGGTCCATATAAGTAGTATTAGGTATACATTTATGTTGCTCACCTTGTCTCCTCCTACAACTACACCCCGCATAACATTTATCATTTACATAAGTATCACCTGTTTTAGGGTCTGTCTCTAATGTACAATTACCACATTCTCTATTACCTCTAAAACCCACAAAATTACTTGAACCTTGAGGTGTATAACCTGCTGCCCTTAATTCACTATCACTTACACCACCTGCCTGTGATATTATACTATTCCACTTCATTTCTGAAATTTTTAACTTAGAACAATTACAATAATAAACATAATCAGCTTCACATAAATCGTAAGCCCAAGCTAAAGTGTGTGCTGTGTTTTCTCCAAAAATTCCATCTACTATTAATTCATCATAATACCAATTAAACACACCCCTATAATAAGGAGGATTACATGCATTTGTTAGCACACTTACCGCATCATCATCCCATATCTTATTTAATGCTACTTGCATTTTAGCTATTTTATCTCCCCTCATTCCAATTTTTAAAGGCCAACCCTCTCCTCCAATAGTAGTAGTTTCATCTTTTCCTGGCTCATAAGTAGGTTCAGGATTACCATTAGTATCTTTTGGTGGGTTTGGATTATTTGGATTTGGTGGCCGTGTTGGTGTAGTTCCCTTTTTAGCTTCTTTTATTAAGGCTTTAACCCCAAAAAATATACCTGTAAGGACGACTATTCCCCCTATACTTCCTACTGCTATTTTTGCTCCTTTATTCATATCTTAAACTGTTTGTGTTTGGTTTGCACCTCCACTATATAATCTATATGCAGGGTATTGGGCAATTATTCCCGCAATAATATTAATTTCATCTTTACTCATATCATTTACCCTTGATTTTAAATCACCAAATTTTTCTGCATATTTTTCAGAAAGTTGGCTTAATGCTACCCCATCTGGTATTTGTCTAAATACTGCATAAATTGCCGCTTCATCATCATAATTAAAGGGGTTATACTTATCAATAATATTACCCTGTGATGACCAAGACGCATTTAATTTATTTGCTAATTCCAATACCTTTCCATCTGTTATTAATAAATAATTTCCACCTCCATAACCTTTATAATAATCAGTATTAAAATATTGATCATAATTAGTCAAATTTAAATCTGATGAACCAATAGCATTAGCAATTTTTTTAAACAAAGATTGTTTTCTAACCCCTGTATAAGCAAAATAACCCCCGCCTAATACAAGTAATCCAATTCCTAATGATATTCCTTCTCTTTTTCTCATATTTATAACCTATCTGAATCTATAAAAGTTTTCCCATTAATACCTATCATCATCCAATCTCCTGATGACATATAATCATCCTCATAATCATAATAAAAATTATAACCAGAACCTGTAGTGCCACCTGGATTTCCAGTATTATTTCCATTATTTTGTTCTGTCGACTCATTACCACCATTATTAGATGTACTTGAGGTTCCTGGAGTATAAGTCATACTCGCTTGTGAACCCACTCCAAATAATATCCAATAAGCATCATTTATAGCTTGTTGGTAAAAACTATTCCCCCTTTCATTAGCTTTTGCTTGTATTGATTGAGCCCATTCCGTATATGGATCAGAAACAATAAAATCAGCTTTATTTACCACAGCTTCTGAATCTTCTCTATTTAAGTTCCATCTTTTATGTACCCAATATATCCTTTTGTTTTTACTATCTTCCAGGGATATAGGTTTAGTGGTAAACGGTTCACTTTGTATTTCATTTTGGGTTGAACTTGTTGTTGTTGTTGTTGTTGTTGTATTATCCTCCCCATTTTCTTCATTATTATTTACAACCTCATTATGTATATTATAAGGTGTTATATTTTTAGAGGTTTGATTAAGGTTATATTGAGTATATAAATAATATCCTAACCCTGCGGCTCCAGCTAATAAAAGTAAATCTTGCGTTTTCTTTTCCATTTTACTGATTCAATAATTTAGGAGACCCTCCTGTTAATACCTTTTGCCCTCCTCCTGGTAAAGCGGGTGATCCACCCCCAATTTTTCCAGGGCTACCACCTTCTAAGGCTCCTGACATTCCTTTTGAAGCATATAATTTTGCTGCATCCATTGCAAGTTGAGCATCACTGGTTTTAGCTATATTATAAATTAATAATCCAGCGCCACCCACTATAACTATCACTACTGCCATAGCGGTATAAGAACCAAAATCTACAGCCCCACTCAACCAACTATATACACCTGAACCCCAATCTGCAGCCCTCTCCATCGCATCCCTATCTAAATCCACTCCTTGGGTTCTCATATATTCCCTTAACTCTATATTATCTTGTGGTAATTCTTTATCATAATTCATTAACCACAATTGGTTTGCATTAGTTTTACCTACACATTTTTTTAAAGCAATATGCCACTGCTTCCAGGCAGCATAACTATCTTTTTGTTGTGGTATTTGTAAACATGCTTGTTTCATTTCCTACGTCTATTTTTTTTATTTCCCATTAAAGAAAATAATGTAATTATAATTAAAGAAGCAATTAAAAAATTATTCAAATTTTTATGGGATATAACATCACCCAATTCATCTCCTTCATTTACTTCTTCTATATATAAATCTATATCTCCATCTAAATCAGCTTCAATTGGTTCTTCTATTGGAGGTGGTTCAATTGGTGTATTATCAGCATTCTCTTCATTTAAATAAACCTCTTTTTTATATTTAACAGTTTCTTTTATCGGCTGTTTTTCAAAAGGATCATCCCTTTCTTCTCTAATTATATTTTCTATATCATCCCTTTGTTGCAATTCTGCCGCAATAAGAGTCATTTTATGGTTTAAATCAGATTTTTGAGGACAATTAGGTAAAGTTTTATGTACAGCAGACATATCTCCAATCATTTCACTTAATTGATCATAACTTAAACCAGCCACATCAATTTGTATATCTTTAGGTTTAGGTATATATTCATACTTTTGATGCTCCACTTTATCCCAAGGATGTGAACTTGGTAAAAAACTATCTGTATAATTGTTTATAAATCCCATTATCCTATTCTATTTACTCCTGATTTTTGTTCTAAATCAATTGTGTTTATAAATAAACATGTTTTTCTTGCCATATTATAAGCAGTTTTAAACCCGGGCCCTATATACCCATCTACACCCCCGGAACCATCTATTACACTTTTTATATCCGCATCTTGATTTGAAAGCCATGTTTGCATTTTCTTAACCTCATCTGAAGCTTGCCAATTTCCATTACTATTTTGTGTTTGGTAATGGGCTTGCTGAACTGAATCAGGATTATTATAAGGATCTATTAAAGTAGCCGCTTGACACCCTGGGGCATTTTGTTGGGAAAATATTTCCGGCAACAAATTACCAGTGGTAGTAATTAAACTATCAACTACCCTGGACTCATCAGAAAACGGGGTTTCATCAATTATAGTGGAATTATTAGTGGTATCACGTCTATTGGGCTTAAAAATAAGATATAACCCAATACCCCCCACAATAAAGGCACTTATCCCTACTAATATTTTAGTACTCTTTGTCATTTATTTACTTCTTCTTTTTATATGCCTGATAAGCATAATAACCTAATATCGCAACGCCCCCTAATATTAAAATAGTTTTCATTGATCCACCACCAAATAACCCTGCTTGAACAGGTGTTGAAGAATCAGTTGAAACTGGAGATGGAACTGTACCTGGCTCATATTGAATATTTTCATCTGCATTTTCAAAAACTACTTGTGCAGGATCTTTTGGTTTATCATCACCAACAAAATTTGCTACACCAGCCATATTTAAAAAAGCTTCATTTTTAATAAATTTATCACCATATTTAGTTTTTTGCTCTCCTATCCATTCACTAAATGGAATTTTTGCTCCTAATTTTTTATAAATTTGATTTGCTGTCATTTTTTAATCAATTAATTAATTTCTATTTTTTTTAACATATAAAAACCACCCATTAATATTAATACACTTAAAAGTATATTAGTGCTATTAACAAGGGGTTCAGGTTGATTTAACCTCTCTAATAAACTATCTTGAGATTTTTTAAACTGAGCTTCTGCTATACAAGCTGCCGTTCTATTACTATCTAAAATAGATTTTCTTTCACTTAAGGCTGTTAAATAACGTGTTTTTACACGAGATTTAGTCTCAGAATCATATTGCCACCTAATTAATTCTGCGGTTATATTATCTACACTATTAGTTAAAACTGCACAACTCCCAGTAACAGGATATTTTTGAGCAACCTCTGCTCTAACTTCGGCTAACCTTTCTGCTTCGGCTTTTTTAGGGCTCCAAGTAATACCAAATAAACCCGGGTGATTTAAAAATTTATCACTATCTAACTTAGGATTATTATTATCACTATCAGGTAATTCTAAAACCGTATTTGGTCCTAACCTACTATCATGGTGGGAAAGGTGAAATGTCTGGTTTTTATTATTAAAATTAGCCCAATTGGTATTCCCCCAAGGAAATTCATTTGGTACAGATTTTGCCGGACCCCCTGCAATATCATTATCCCAAGCCATTAAATTTGGAACCTCTTTATTTATGCCTAAACTTTGCGCTACACTCATAGTTTAAATATTATGCAGTTACTTTACCGTATTCTAAAGAATACCCAATAACAAAAAATAATGCCGCCACAGATAATAATCCTACCGCATATCCACCAAAACCTGCTGTTTGAGTAGGTATTTGTGGTGTTGGTCCAAGTCCTGGAACTTGAAATCCACTTGGTGACCCTATCATTGGTCCCGGTGCCACTGGAGTTGCCATTGGTTCTATTACTGCCGTAGGTGCTGCCGTAGGTGGTTGTGCTAACCCTGACCCTGCAGGAATACCGCCCCAATTAGCTCTGGATGCAGGAACATCTCCTGTAAACCTATTCCATGGTGCTACTTCTTTTTTTACTCGGCCGGTAAAATTTCTGTGTTTTCCAGATGCTAATCTCCATCTTGTCACAGCTTCGGCCACTCTATTTGCTTTTGATCTTTTCATTTTTTTTAATTTTTAATAAATTTTTATAATTATTTTCCGTCTATTTGTCCTTTTTTAAGTGCAAAACCTATTGTATAAAATAAAAGCCCTACTCCTAATAAACCCATTATATATTGTGCTACTGAACCTTTTTTTGGTGCTGGTTCATCACCATTAAAATTGTTAAAAACCCCACTTCTTTGCCATTGGGTACCTACTGGGGTATCTTGCTGCCACTGTGTTCCTGAAAAACGAAGAGGAGCCAAAGTTCTACCACAACCCTCTTCTGTCAATCCACCTGGTCCACTATCTAAATCACAACAATCATCACAATCACACCAACTACTTCCAGCACAATTATGGGTAACTCCACCACAAGTGCAAGATAAGTTTCGTGGTTGATATAAGGGTGGTCTTGTAAGTATATTCCCTTGATTATCTCTATATATTACTCTATTTGTTTGTAATCCCATAATTTCTAAAATTTAAATATTTCATATTTTATTATTAATTAACCCCAAACACCATTAACAGTTCGGATTGCACTTACTCTTAATTTTGGATCTCTTTGTTGATTACCAAAACCACCTAAATTATCACTATCAGGAAAATCTCCATTACTGGGATCAAATGTAAAGATTGGCCAATATTGGTAATCTTTACCCCCCACATTTATTCCTGTTTGATTAAACCATAAATTAGAACTCCCCCCATCTTCATCTAAACCCATTCTATTAGAACCATCAAAACCCAATTGACTTGGTGTAATACTTTGGTAAGGATCTATCATTGTGGTATGGGTTGTTGTTTGGGTATTTCCGGCTACTGGATCTCCAGTGGTTACAGTGTAATTATCTGTCGGTCCTCCTGAAGAACTACCCCCAAATACTGAAGAATAATCACAACCCCATCCACTTGGAGAGGGGCAAAGAGGATAACATGGGTGATCTTCCACATATTGTCCGTTACACATCATCACTTTACTCATAATTTTTTTTTAATTACTTGCCTTTAATTGAGGGTTATTATATATTGTACAAAATTTATTCCTTTCAAAATTGGTTATAAATTGGTTCAAAATAGCAAACCGCTCTTTATTTTCCTGTGTTGGTGTGTCTTTAAACGTTGTCAAAAATGACTGATAAGCTTCTATCCTTGGATACCCAAGAGAAAGATATATTAAAAGTCCATTTAAATCAGCTTCTGTTTCATCTTCCATATTCTCATTTAAATAAAAGTGTGAAAACTCATGTAAAAGAATTGCCATTCTCATTGGAACAGTAAAATCTTTAAAATGCGCTTTACTCACTTGAATAATACCTTTTGACTGGCTTATTCTTGCTGGGGTTTGTATTACCGTACCCCCCTTTGCTCTTATATCATCAAAATAATCTATTCTAAAATTACCTTCATCTGATATATATGTGCTCCCATTCGGGAATTTTCCGGCACTTAAAATGCCTGCATTATTGCTAAATTGTTGTGCAAATTCCACAAAATCCCTAATTTTAGGATTATCCCAATTCACGCAATCCATTTTTCGTTTTAAAGGTTGTGCGTCTACCTTTGTTATTTTAAAAGTTGGATCTTCAGATTGTGCCACATTTCCAACATTTTTATTAAATATACTAATAAGTGATTCATACGGAGATAATGGCATTCTAACATAAAAAGCTTTTTTACCATCAATTGTGCTCCACCGATCCGTATATAAAGTATTAGGTTTATTTATATCTTTTACCACTACTTGTAACTCTTGAGGACCATTAGTCACCACCTCAATCATTAATGTAATTGGTATATTTTTTGTTTTAAATAATAAATTCATTTCCTTTTTCCCTTTTTACCTAATACAACTATTACAGTTATTAATGCCAATAATCCTACAACACCTAAACCCACTTGTTTAAGAGGTAATCCCATTATAGTAATGCTCATACCATCTTTATTTTTTTGTTCCATTTGGATTAATTTTAAATATTTTTTCCCGTGTTAAATAACCCGCTATTAATCCCCCTGAAAGTATGCCTAACCAAACTGGTTTTCTTCTATGTAAACATAATATTGCCCCAACAGTCGCACCCAATAAAGCACCAGTAAAAATTTCTTTAGTATCACTTTTTACTAATTCAGCTTTACCACTATTAACTATATTGTTAATATTATTTTGTGTATTGACAGGGACTTCAACTTGTCCATTAGGAGATCCATTATTATCAAAACTCATTTCTTCTGTCTCGTCAAACATATTTCAAAGAACTATTATGTTGTGGGTGCAATTTCCACAGTCTCTACTTTTCCTTTACCTTTATTTTTTTTTCTTGAAGACACTATAATAACTCCAACTATTGTTAAAGCAGCCACACCTATTAATATCCACATTGTTTTACTTCCTTTACCAGCATTGGCCCCTGCTGCGGCACCATATTGCAAAGCATTATCCCTCATGGTTTGATCATGTTCCATTTGAGCAAAAATAGTATCTTGATTTAATTTTGCAATTTGCATTTGCTGATTCAACATGTCTTTTTGTTGATCATATTGCCTTTCTGTACTCCATATACCAGCTGCTGTTCCAAATGCATTTCCAATTGCTGTAACCCATGCATCCCCAGAAACTTTATTACCCGAGGTATTAGAAAATCCTGTCGTAGCTTTAGGTAAAGCCACTTGATTTGCAATTACTAATTTAGCCAACCCAGTTCTTAAACAACCATTAGCTGCTAAATTTTCAGTCACAACTACAACTAATTTTCTTTTAGTGGCAGTATCAGATATTTTTATTTTACATGATCGCAATACCCTTTTTACATCAAATGGTCGAGAATAAATAACTTTTCCCAATTCTGATAATATAAGTTCCCTTGATAGCTTCATATCTTTTGCATTTTTACTATTTTCTAATACTTCAAATAAATTATAGTCCGCATAATACATATTAATTATTTTTACCCAACATATACCCAATTGCAAATGCTACTGCACACATTAATAAACCAGTTTGATTTAATTGGGCTAATTGACTATTTTTACGCATAGCACTTATACGGCTTGCTTTATCTTTTTTAACTTCTTTTTGTAATTTTTGAATTTCTTCTATTACACTTTCATCTAAGGGTGCTGAAACCGGTTCTATTGGTGGTGGAGGGTCGTTTACAAATCCCTCTTCTTCAATAGGTGGTTCCATAAAATCAGGTGTTCTTCCTGTAGCATAAGAAAAATTTATATCTTCTGCTTTTTTAGGTGCAAATAAACTGATTAAATCTTTATCAGGGTGTATACTTGAGATATCATGTAAAGCAGTTCGCTTATATTGACGTACAATAGCCTTTAAGCGATCTGAGATAGTTATAATATCTTCACTGTTTTCAAAACCATAATTTGATAATAGCACATTTGCATCCTGTGGATTACTTGTAGCTATATAATCATATATTGTCATATTTTATATTTTTTAAAAAAAATGGGGCATAAACAAGTGCCTGTGCAAATGCCTTACCCCATTTTAACAAAAAGTGTTTAAAAAACACTTAAAAATCTATTGCTTACGCATTAATTAAAAAGACTAATCTATTGATTAACCTCCATTACCTAATGCACTTGCTACTCCTCTTCCAAGAACAATTTTATCTTGTCTTACAACATTTGGATTACCATAACCTCTCGCAATGTTATTACCAGTTAAAGCACGTCCAGGTGAAACTGTTTCACTTGGGAATAAGTATAATTTCAACGTTTTAGTTGTTGGAATTGAACTTATTGTTAATGACGTAAAGCCATCAAATTTATAAGTATGCTTAAGAACCGTAATATCATTTTGATTTTGATATGGATCAATTGTTGGAACAAGTGTTTTTTGTTGTTGGTTACCATTAGTATCAACGACTTTTACAACGATGGTTGCTAATACAGCTGTTGGAGAACTATCACATTGAAGATACGTCAAACCAACTACGAAAGGTTTCGAAGTTGTTTGCCATAAAAATTCCAAATATGTAATTCCCGAAATACCCATATCGTATTCAATATTTGCAGTATTACCCACAGTACCCGTTGCCGTAGTAATGTTTGAAAATGCTGCACCTACTTCTACGCTAGGAGTATCGGCTGTTGAAGAGTTATATAATGAAATGATATATGGTTGAGATGTTGAAGCATCGCCATTTCCATTTGCATTTAAATAAGTTTCTTCAGAACCACCAAAGTCAAAAGAGTCATCCCACTCATCATAGCCAGCACCATTTGCTGACATTGAATCGTGAATACTATTTTCGGCATCAGAGAAATAACGGTCTAAATTATTTTCCATTTTTTCTATAATGTTTTTAAAATTGGTTTATACATAACTAACTAACTAACATAAACACTTTCCTTTAAATAAATAAAGGATCGCTCTTGTTCTAAACTCTTTACAATTATTTTAACCCTATATCAACTCAACCCGGAGCAAGCTCAACAGGGAGGATATAAAAGTGATAGGCCCGTAGGACTTAATACCTAATTATAAAGTTGTGTTTGGGTCTTGTGACATCAATTGTCTTTGAACTACATTTGCCAACAGAATACCTGCTGTAATTGCTAATGTACTTCTTAAAAATTTCATCATTTCCCCTTTATTACTATTCGCCATCTTACTAAAGATTTATTAATGTTAAAAAAAATCACGACACTAATCGTGGTTCATTTGCATATCAAAGCTAAGAATTTTATAGGTGTTTTTATGGTAGGTTAGAAAAAATGGCGAAACTTAAAATGTTTAATTTAAGGGGTTTCTAACTATTTTTAGATAGGGGAGGTTTAAATTAAGTTTAAATTAAAATTACATTACCTTTTTAACCTCTTGAATTACCACCCCATTTAGTATAGAAAAAATACCAACTACTAAAGCTAATTTAGTTAAAACTGATTTTGTGGGTAAACCAAATTTATGTTCGGGATTACTTTTCTTTCTACCCATATTATAATGGATAATAGCTTCCCCCATAAATAAAGCAAATGTTGTGCCACCAACAATTAGTCCTAAATTTTTCTTCATGGGACAAATATAATAAAATTTTATTCTTTATTTAAAATATTTTCAATAGGAAGATCTGTTTTTAAATATTTCATACCAGGATTTAAAACCATATTAAAAAATTTATTTAAACCAATAGCTAAAGTATACCCCACAGAAGGATTACAGAAAAATTCATGCGAATAATTAATCATTAATGCCATATCATACATGTCTTTAACCTTATCACCATAAAAAATTAAATTATCTTCTTTTATATTATAGGTTTTTATAAAATCATCATATTCTGATTTTAAACCAATAAAATAATTAGGATTTATTTGAGAATTTATTAGTTTTTTCCAATCATATTCCCACCTATAACGTTGAGTAACTTGAAAAACATTATATTCCCCTTTTGGTATTTCCACATTATGATTTAATTTTTCATTTTTAAATTTATGGGCTTTATCTATTAATAAAAAGGGTAAAGGAAGTTGTGGTGGTTGGGTTTGGTTAATAGTAAAATAAGAAGTAATTAAATGTTCTTTATTTAAATAGGGGGATATTCTAAAATAATCTAAGTCAAAATCTAATTCTATTGAGGGATCATATTTTACTTTTTGTTTCGGATCAATTCTCCCCGCATTTTCCCCACTTATAGGAATGTCTTTAAAACCATAATTTTGGGGATATTCAATAACTTTATTAATATAGGGTTGGGATAATAATAATCTATACATGCCTTTAAAATTCATATTAGTAGCACTCATAGGGTTTTTATTCCTTATATATATATCACCACCCTGTTTTGCTATAATAAAAGGAAGGGATAAAACTATATCCCCCAAACAACCTGAATGTAAAAATGATTGTACTCTTTTATATGTATTATTATTTTCCATAATTAAAAATATTGAACCCTTATTCTTTCTCTTACTGATTCAATGGCTGTTTTACGATCTATTTTTTTACCATCTTCTAAACTTTTTTTATTTATAGCGGGTTTTACTACTGTATTAAAATGTTTAGATAAATATTCATCAATTGCCCCTATTTGCATTTCAGGCGTAATTTTACCTCTTATTTTTTCATCATCTAAATCTACATATACAAAATATCGGCTATTTCCATTAAAATATTGATTATTAACTAAATTTTCCACTATACAAAATAATTCATATTTATCAGGAAATTTATTTTTATGCCTTTCTACTGAATCAGAATTTTTATGAACCCTTAACCAATTAGAATTTTGCCATATTTTAGTTCCAATCCTACCAATACTTTGAAAGTGCATAATTATATCTAAATCTGTATGCCTATTTGAACAAATTGCCCCCACAAGGTCATTTGGAAGATAATCCGAAACATATTTATTTATATCTTCAATTAATAATAATCCCCCCCTAAAATAATGTAAAATATTCCATAAACAATCTGCAATCTCTTTTAAAGTAAGACGAATACCAGTATCTTCATTAAAAGGACGTATCCGCCTAATTTCTGCTCTTGGCATAACTGAAAATTTAACCAAATCAGTCATAGATAAGGCTTTATACTCTACAAATTCATCATTTACATCTAATATTAATACCCTGCGGGGTTTTACACCTTTAACCGGATCTCCTAATATATAAGAATCCAGCATAAGTTTGGTTTGATAAGTTTTACCAATCCCTTTTTTCCCTACAGCCATACCTAATTTAGGTTCTCTCATTTTATTTTTTTAAAACATCCTGTTAAAATATTAGGACTATAATTTTTATCTATCCTAATTTTATCTTCTATACTATTTATATTTATACATTCATAACCCATACGGTACATAAATGTTTTAAGTGATTTAGAATTAAAATGATATATATGTTCATCCGGTTTTCTATGTTTCCATTTTTTAAACCATTTATCATCTTGACCATTTAAACACCAAGGTAATGAAATCACTATATAATTACATTTTAAATCTTTTACAAATTCAATATCATGAAAATGCTCTAAACTATCAAAAAAAGTAATTACATCCACCTTTATATCTGCAATATCTTTTACAAAATTTATACCATTGGGAAGGGGATAAGCGGGGGGTATATCGTGAGCATATAAATGTGGAATAAAAGGATCACATGATTTTAAAAAATCCCCATTACCATATCCTATATCTAATAAAGAGGTGGGAATATAACCTAATGATCCAATTATATAACCCAATCGTAAATTTAAAATATTACCCCTATCATTAAAAATAGAATAACGAGAATCAGAATATTCTATATTATAGATATATGGTTTGAATTCTTTTTGTTTTATTACCCCATCAACTGTAAGTTCATAATTATCTAACATATCCTATTTTTTAATTTTATCTTTAATAAAGTTCATGATTTTTTTTGTTTGCTTTTTTAGGTTAAGGTTTTTTTCTGCAAATTTTCGGTTTTCTATACAATCTTTAACATTATATTTTTTTATTTCCGCTTCAATAAACCCCATAGTTGGGTTATACCGCATTGCCCTCCCACTACAATTATTTTCTAAAAATCTTTCAATATTTTTAGGGCTCACAGCCCCATCCGCCATACTTGTTTGGTAATTTCTTTTATCAGCTATTATAACAAATTTTCCTGAAGCCATGCCCTCATATACCCCTCTTCCTAAAGATATAACTATATCACATTTTTTAATAGCTTCTTCAACACCCCAAGTTGGATTATCCCATTTATTAATATAATCAAATTGTAAATCCATTTCTTCCATTAACTCACTTAATTCTTTATTAAATTTTATACTTTGTGAAAGAGATAAAACACGAAAGGGAGAACTTTTTATACTAAATTTTTCTAATTTAAATTTTTCACAATCTATACCATTAGTAATAACTATTGAATCAATTTTATATTTATCTTTTATATAATCTTGTATTTCTTTACTTATGACTATATAATTTAATTTTAAATCTTTATTAGTATAAAAATGTTCCGGTAAATAAGGTTGTTCTACCCCCGGGGTTGTGCCATGGATAATTTGAAAAATATTATCTTCTTTTATATTAATAGGAGATTGTAATACCGCTTGGATTGTGGTATTATGATTTAATATACAAACATCAAAAAATTTATCCCCTTTATCTTTTATAAATTCTTGAGGTATTTGATTACATTTAATACCTAATTCTTCTTCTATTTTATCACTCATTATTCCCATATAATCTTTATGCGCGACCACTAAAGAAATATGATTTATTTCCTTATACTTTAATAACTCTTGAATTAAATAATAAGTATATATTTCACTACCTCCTATTGCATGTAAATGGTTTGTTCCAATTAAAATATTCATTTATTTTGTTTTAAATACACTTTCTTTTTTACCTAACTCATTTTTATATCTTTTCATAAAATCTTCCTGATAATAAATATGAGTATCTATAAATACATTTTTCTGTGCCACTATTTCTATCTCAAGATTATGCCTATCAATACTAACCTTGGCCATTTCAATAATTTTTTTAATTTTATCAGATTGTGGGTTTTTCTCATAATACTTTAAGGCTTCAACATATTCTTCTAATAAATTAATATATATTTTACGATCCTCTAATTGTTTTTCTAACCTTTTTTTTTGCCCCTCTATACTTCTATCTACCTTATCTTTTTGTTTAACAAATTTTTGAAAATTCTTAGGCATTTGAAAACTTTCTTTTTTATATTCCTCCATAATCTTTTATTTTTTATTAAATATAATCTTTACCAAATTCCCCCCAAGCTGAATTCTTATGTTTACACAAAATACTTGTATCAACATAATAGGGTTGTTTTTTATTATATAAATCATTTATAAATACTACATCAGGAAACCATCTATACCCCTCAATATGTCTAAAAGGAAACTTTGAAAAAACATTTCTTTTTATTAATATACACCCTAATCCTGCTGATAATATTTTTATAGATTTTCCTTTAATTAAATTATTATTATATTTTCCATAAATTGCCACCCGATAATCTTCTATATTAGAAGAAATTATATTTAACATAGGACAACGTGCGGCATCATCACTTAATTGATATAAAGCACCAATTACACCCTTTCTTTGAAAAATTAATCTTTCTATAATATCAATAGGTGGGAAAACATCTGTTTCCAAATGTAATATATAATCATAATTATTTCTGATAGCATATTGTCGACAAAGCTCATGGCTTAAAGCTAATCTTTTTAAAACAGAATCTTTATTAGAGTCATCTGTTATATTAATACACTTAAAACCTTTTTTTTTAATTTCTTCACTAAAATCTTTAGTTAAAGAATTATCAGCTAAAAATACATCAAAATGGGGATAAGTGAAATTTTTTACATTTTCCGCCCACTCATCAAAACAATACTTTTTAACATCTGCTTGAGGACCACACACTAAGACCCTTTTTGGTCTATATTCCATGGATTATGATTTTTTTATAAATCTCCCATTTCCGTCTCTATCAACGTTTTTATTATACTTAGGACATAGATTCTTTTTTGCGCGCCTAATACTTTCTGCCCTTTTATCTGGGACAGTAGTATTAATTTCACAAACAGAATCTCCACACTCTTTTTTAGTAAAAAAGTGAACAATCGAAAGTATAAAAAGTGCCACAAGAGCAATTAATACGATAGTTTTCATGTTGTTTAATTTAGTTAATACTCATTTATTTATTATTATTAATATTTATTTTAACCTCTTTCTTCAGGTTCTTCAGCATCTTCCATATCAAACCCTTTATTTAAATCAATATTAATTTCTTTTTTTTCTACATCCATTTCTGTAGGTTCTAATTTTATATTTTTTTTAGATGGTCTCCCCCTTCTTTTAACAATTTGAGGTGTAATTTCATCTTCCATGTCCTCATGCATAGTTTGTTGTATTATTTCTGTGGGAACAACCTCTGGTTCTATAAATGGATCAGATTGTGTCGGTTCTTCATTTATAGGTTCTGGGGATGGTTCCACGGGATCACTTTGGGGTGGAGGTGGTGGTTGATTAGGTGGTGGTTGATTAGGAGGTGGTTGATTAGGAGGTGGTGGTGCTCCAGCATTAAAGCCTGGTTTGTTTTGACTATTCCACATTTCAGTCATCATTTTTAATGATTGAGTAAGTGATTTTTTAAAAGTATAAATTTGAGCACCTTTAGTTGCTAAATCTTTACCAAAAGCAAATAATAAATACTGCTCATCACTCATTCCATACCCCCGCTTAGCAAATACCCTAATCATAACCGGTTTAACCCTTTGGATAAAATCATCTTCTACAACTAAAACCTCGGTTACTTGGCGATTATATTCACCTATATATTCTTGAACAGATAAAGTTTGTGTTTCAGATACAGGAATACGCATATCTGGGTTTATATCCCCTTTTATTATCTTTTTAACTAATTCTTCTTCTCCAATAGAAAAATACCTTTGACCAAAAGTGTGTAAAACCTTATATCCCTCTAAAAAAGTATCAACTAAAGATTCAGCGGCATCATTAGATGCCCCTTTATCATAATCTTCTAAATCCCGGTTTACAAATGGATCATCACTACCATGTCCATATTTGGGTTTTTCTTTGGGTGGTTCATCTTCATAATCCTCATCTTGTAATTGATCTAAATTTGGTTGTTGATAACTTGGTTCAGGAATACTTTGTATTTGATTAGGATCATACGAAACATTTGGTTTAGTATATTCCCTTTCATGAACCGGTTCATCAAATGGATTAAAGTTATCTGGAGTATTTAAATCAGAGTAATCCGGTGTGTTTTGTTCTATTGCCATAATTATTTATTATTTTCAACAAAAACTATTATTTCATTGTTTATTTTAACTTTCTTTTTTAATTGCTTTTTCTCTTCAGGAAATTTAGGATTTAAATTATTCATATAACCTAAATCTCTTGAAGTAAGGGATTTATTAATACGTAAAATTTTTGAGATTTGTGCTTGGGATAAATATAAATGGCATTTTAACATATAAATTAACATAGCCCTGGCCTTAGTACGGCTCCCATATTTCCTACTTCTCCCTAAAAATAGTTCATTTTCAGAAATATTAAAATTTTTACAGACACATTTAATTATAAATCCACTAATTCTGTCTTGGGTTTCATTACCTTCCTCTAACCCTTTCTTTAAAATATTTTTAGTCTTTTCAACGCCCTTTTCATTGACTGCTTGCATCAGTAAATCAATTAGCTCAATAGAATTGGTGTCTTTCACAAAATTAGTTTTAAAGAAAATTTTTAATTGCAACTAATGTAATAAAAAAAATTTAACTTATAACTTATTTACTTGAAAAGTTATTGACGGTTCACCTCGTTGATAAAAATAATGTATTTGTTGTATGAAATTTATATTATCATCTTCTAATTTTCCTGTACTTTGTAAAACATCACAAATTATTTTCTGCCAAAAAAAAGCTTTATTATCTAAATCAAATTTATTATTCTTTTTAGAAGAATAACCTAAAGAAATACTTATATTTTTAGGTAATTCAGGACAATCCCTTAAAAATGGCATAACAAAAACTTTGGCTTCATCCACCACTTGCTTTCTTACCATGTGGTGTACACTACTATAAAAAATATTAGCAGTTAAATAATAAGTGCTTTTTTTGTGTTTTCCTAATTCTACCTTTTCTATGGGTTTAGGTATTTTTTTTCTATAAATCATATTAAAAAAAAATCGCCCACCAGGGCGATCGAAAGTAATTTTTTCACATGTCTAAAACAATGTCTATGTTCAAATATATGAATTTATTTACAAATAAAAAAAAATTTAACTTTTTTTTATAAATTTTCTATTCCTGTGTTGTTTATATGTTCAATTGCTTCAAAATGAGCAAGGGATATTTTATAACTACCCTCATCACTCATTAAAACCTCGGCCTCTTTTAAATTAGTCATAAAACCATTTTCAGTTAAAACTGCAGGCATATTAGTGTGTCTTAATACATAAAAATTAGCATTTTTAACACCCCTACTACGCCAATCCATTTCTTTTACACCTTGCTTTTGAAACTCTGTGGCTAATTTAAAACCCTTTTCTGATTTAGGAAAATGGTATGTACTAATTCCGTGGGCCTTATTCCAACCTGAACCATAAGCATTATGATGAATAGATAAATAAATACAATTAGGGGTGGTTTCAGCTATCTTATTAGCCCTCCTTACCCTATCACCCAAAGTATTATCTTTCCAGTCTTCCGAGACAATAGTATAATCTATATGATTTTCAAATAATAATTCTGCTAAACATTTTAAAACTTGCCGGTTACGAACCCCCTCATATAATACTTCTCCAGCATATTTATGATTAGGTGGAAAAATAGGACTTCTTTTTCCTTTAGTTGTATATTCATTTGTTTGGGGATCTAACCCCCCATGTCCCGCATCTAAAATCCAATGATATTTCATAATTTAATTAATTAACGTTGTTGGGGAATTGTTGGTATCCCCCCAAATACATCTGATTCTTTTAATCCACCTGAATTAGCTTTTTGTATAGGTTTAGGTAATCCTCCAAAAATTTCTGACTCTTGTAATCCTTGATTATTATTATATACTTCATTTTCTAAATTATTACTTGCTTCTATTTGTATATTTTTACTACTAAAATATTTAGCATTAAACCTTTCATCTCTTATTAATGCGGCAGCCACTTGTAGTCCAAAAATATTATCAGAAGGAAAATGTAAACCCAACATAACCCTTGATTTAGCACATTGATCCGCAAATTTATGTAAAACCTCTTGGTGGGCTGGATATTTAAAACTTAAAATGTCGGCAAAAATTTTAGCCTGAATAGTATGACCAGAAGGATAAGAGGGTGAATGACCACTATAAGTGGGAATAGGGTTTAAGGAAATACCATAAATATTGGCTAATTGGTAGGGTCTAATTCTATTATAATAAAACTTTAATTTCATAATAATAGTTTCCGTATCTTTTAATACATTTTGCATTAAATTTTGGGAATTTTGAACTCCACATTTTTCAGCAATATCTACCATCATTCCAGGTAAATCTTCATCAAAATTTATACATAAGCGGGCAACTTTTTCATTTTTCAAGTTACCCATTTGACTTAAAATATCATTTAATTCTTGTGTTGCATATTCCCCATCATTATTAGGGTAAGGTTTATCTTTAAAATGGTCTACTATATTATCATACTTTCCCACTTCTTTGATTAATACATCTTGCCCCGCATTAGGATTTCCATAAGTTAAATTATTAACAGGAATTAACCCATATTTATGTTTAGGTGTAGAGGGTTTAAGATTAAATCTTTCTTTTTGTTGAGTAATTTTTTCACTTTTACTTCTTCTTTTTCTACCCATATCTTAAAAATAATATTCTCCTTGATCTTGAACCTCTTGTTGCCTTTTAAGTTCTTCCGCTTCCCGTTCTAACCTTATTTCATCTTCTCTTTTACGCCTATGTTCTTCTATTCTTTCCCTTCTTTGGTTTTCCATGGCTTCATTTTGTTCCCTTTTTTGTTGATCTTCTTTTTCTTGGGCCTCTTTAAGTGCTTGGGCTTCAACCCTTGCCTTTTCTTCTTTTTCTTCCTCTATTTTTTGAGCAGCATTTTTTTCATCTAAATCTGCATAAATTTGTACACAAACAGATTTGGAAAGTCTTTTAGCTTTATTCATATCATTTTCAGACATTTCAAATTCTTTACCCGCCTTTTCAGCTTTTCCCTGTTTCATATTGATAGCACGAATAAAAGTATTAAAATCTTTTAAATAGCCTTTTGATTCAGTTGATAAATCGGTGTCTTGGAGGTTGTTCTGCTCCATTAAAACTTGGTGTGGATACATAATATAAAATTTTTAGTTATTATTTAATTAACCTACGTATTTCAATCTACCTGATTGGATACTGTCTAATATTTTTTCTAATTTATTTATTAAATCACGAATTAAATCTTCCCCATCTTTTTGGGTTTCTACCATCGTAACACAGCTTTTAGCAATATCAGCCATATCATTAGGTATTTTTTTAATTTGTTTTTTACTTAATTTCTGACCGTCTTTAGCTTTGTTTTCTATTACTTCGGCTTCTTTTTCTAAAGATGCTGAAGGCTTTAAGGCCCCATCCTCTTCAGCACGACCTGATTTTATATTTTTTTCAACAGTTTGTTGTCTTTTTTCTAATTGAGATTTGGCTTCAGCTAATGTTTTTAAACATTGATCCATACTCATTCCTATGGGTTTTGTTGCTTTTTTAGTCTTTTTGGTCTTTTTAGTTTTTTTAACCTTTTTTACCCCTTCCTCTTTTGTTATTTGATCCTCTAATTTAGTTATAGAAACCTGTATTTTTTTAACTAAAACATCTCGCCCCGCGTCCTTAAATCTTTTTAACATAGCTTTTTCCTGAGCCAGTTCCGCTTTTAATTGATCTATTTTTGCCATAATTTTCCTTTTAAGTTATACAAATATATTATATTAAAAAATAATTTTCACTATTTATTTCATTGTTTATACGAAATAAGCTTGTTTAAAGCCAACTTCCGTCTTTCTAATTCGATTATATTGCCATTATCATTTTTGTTTGTTAAAACACTTTGAATGGCTTTATTTACCTTATTTAACTCTCTGTTTAAATATGTTAAATCCATAAAGTCCGACTTAACAGTAATTTTTTCATTTTTAACCTTACCCCCTTTTTTAAATTCCTGCCAATGACTTTCCCAATAAACTTGATTAATCTTTACAGGCCAAATACCACCACCATAATACTCCATTGCTTCTTTAAAATCCATTTCTTCTATCCGCGCCCCTACTCTTTGTTTTCTTTTATCAAAAGCTTGTTCCAAATATTTTAATGCATCTTGTTCAGTTTTACCAATTACTTGCATTCCTTCACCAAAAACTTCAGGAATTTTTGCTACATATAAAGTTTCTCCCAACTTACCACCTTTTTTAAATAAACCACGGCTATAAGCATCAACTGTTGCTTCATCTATAGGAGAACCCCGATCAATATGTTTTTTGGCCTCATTTAAGGAGTTAAATACTTGATCTTGTACATACCACTCACTTGGAGTATGATCCCAATGCTTAATTATTCCGTCTTTATATTCAGTTTCCCAATCCTCTAAACGATATCCATATTTATTTAGCCTACCACCTTTATTAAATTTATTAGTAAATCTTGCTGGAATTTTATATTCTTTTCCATTAAACTCTACCAAGAACTCCTGTTGTAAGCCTGACGCAAAATTAATTTCTTTTATATCCTTAATTGTTAAATTTTTACCATATAATTCACTGAAAGAGGCCATATATGGTTCCAGGGAGATTTTAATGACATCTCCGATTTTTCCACCTTTTGCGAATTTTTCCTTAATTCCACCACCCCTTTTATAAACCATAATATCATCCTGTGTATAAGTTCCCGAATCAGTTATATAGTGGTGTTCCCCGCCATCTTTAGAGGGTAATATATGTTGTATTTTTTCTTTTCTTACCCCTGCTTCCATATCATCAAACCAAACAAAATCCCCCTCTTTTAAAGAACCACCTTTTGCCATTTTTCTAATTTCATTAGATTTACTGGCTACATAATTAACACCACCACCTCCTATCCGGGATATATTATAAGTATAACCGTTTATTGAAGGGTTATACTTATTTACGTGAGTTATTATGGCAGGTTTTCCTAAATATAAAACTTTTTCACCCTCTTTGAAAAATGGTTCTACATGCCAACCATATTTATTAACTTTAGGTGTTAAGCCACCTTTTGCATATTTTCCCTCATCATCTATATAATATAAATCTCCTTCATACTCAAATCCTATCGCTTCTTGTCCCCATCTTTTCGCCCACTCTTTAACTTTAGATACTACTTTTTTCTCATTATCTTTCCAATCTTTATTATTAGCAAATACTGATACTTTTATAATATCTTCTTCTATAATTTCTCCACTTGTAGATTTATATCCACCATCTGTATCAGTTTCAGTATATCCTCCAAATTCATTTGCAACATACTTTTCTACCTCATCAACTCGTGCTTCTAATTCTTTTTTAGATATCTTTTGTCCTACATTTGAAGTAGATGGTACATATATAACGAAATTCTTGTCAAACTTAAATTCCTTTTCTAATGCTCCACCTTTTGCATATCCCCTTAAATTATGGTCTTTATACCTTTTCCCTTTGGGTCTATCAGAAGATATATGAAATATAACTTGTCCATTTTTCTCAACCTCTACGGCAGCAAAATCTTCAAACAAACTTCGTGCTTCTGAAATTACCTCTTCATCAGTCGTGCCCTTAGGGAAAATCGTGTCTGGTCCTAAATGGTCTCTATGTTCTTCGGTTTCCCAAATTTGTATTTCATACTCATTTTCTCTAAACTTTTCTTGTTCTGCCCTATCAATAGAGCCGCCTTTAGCATAATCATCAAAATCAAACAACTCATCTATTACTTCTTCTTTATCTTCTTTAGTATCCGCATTTTCATATCCCTTTTTATACCTCTTTTCATCTTCTATTAAATCCCATATCATTTCATCTCTATCTACACTTTCTAACTCTTCTATACTATACCCCTCATTTCCAAACCAATGAAGATATACTCTTTTTAATTCCTTATTATTCATAGAATTATAATGATTAGTTTGGGTTTCCCAATAATAATCCATAATCTGATTTCCCTCCATTTTCAACAATTCCTTTTTGGATATTTTGCCACCTTTTGCATGTATTTTAGTTATTTTCCAAGTATAATAATGAACATTGCCTTCTCTAATTACCTCTTCAAATTTAGTTTTATAACCAAAACTTTTTATTAAGTTGTTTAAATAAGATTTTACACCACTATCTCCAGCATGTACCATTATAGTTATTTGATCAT
>Ga0080013_1001736_pt1 | contig 27831 bp, 24 predicted proteins | sample ETNvirenome_6_85_FD_69236 | JGI IMG/M metagenome (GOLD analysis project Ga0080013, IMG submission 69236) | Marine viral communities from the Pacific Ocean - ETNP_6_85 (SPADES assembly) (version 2) | ecosystem: Environmental > Aquatic > Marine > Oceanic | place: Pacific Ocean | collected 2013-06-19 | reverse complement strand
GACAATTAAAAGAGACAACGCTTCTGAGCGACCGGCATCGCCGCTGGTGGAGATTGCTTTTATCTGGGAGCCGTTCGAAAGCTCAAAACTTGCCCGGTTATCCACGGAGATATCTGCGACGCGGATCCAATCAGGTAGATTTTTCATTATGGCTTTCACTTTCTTAACCAAGTTGCTTGCAGTACCGAACTTGGTTGCCATAACAATAATATTTTTGTCTCGATAAAACAACATCAACCACGCAGCATAAGCGGCGGTGATTGTTGAAATACCAAGCTGACGCGCTTTCAAAATGACATTGAAGCGGTAATCGTTAAAGTCATCCAACAACTGTGCTTGAAAATCGTAAGTTTTAAATGGAATCAACCCTTCGATAGGGTGAGAGATCTTTACATAATTATTTACAAAATAATCGGGGTTCTTTCCGGACTTAAGTATTTCTGCGACGATTTCTTTTTTTGTGAGCATGCCATCTTAATCCAAGTCCATATAGTTGGGGTGCTCACGATCTTGAGGGATGTAAGAGGCGAGGTTTATGCCAATTTTTTCTTCAACCTCTTCGAAGACCAAGAGGAGAACCTCCTCAACTTGCTCATCGGTAAATCTCCCGCCAAGGCCGCCGGGTCCCTGGGTTGCTTCGTCCGCAAAAAACCTAATAATTTTACGAATCTTCTTTTCATCGTAAACCGACATCATCTCCATTATTGTAGCTTGCATAATTTGTTCATAAACATTTTCTATTGGAATGTTGTCTGGTTGGTTGGCCAACTCATTGTCAAAGGGGTGAATAGTCATTGCCGGCTGTCCCGGTAATGAGTCTTCAGAGAGAGCGCGTTTTAATTCTTCCCTCACTAGCTGTTGCAAACTATTTTTATTTATCTTCATCGTTTTAGATTCCAAGGCATAAATGTCGCGGGCTCTTCGTCCTTTGCCGTATCATTTTTAGGTCTCTTGGTGGTATCCTGCTCCAACCAATCTTTAAAATCTTTCTCAAGGCGATCTTCGGATGGTTCTTTTATCCCCTCCACCTCTTTAACTCCACCAATTTTAAAATATTGGTGAGCGATAACCCAGCAACGAATACGATTCATGTATTCCATTCTCGCTTCGAGATCACTATCTTTTGTCAGGGTAAGGGTATTTCCAGTAATGCGCTTATATTCCTTCTTGAGAAATTTAGCAATGTCGGCAATCATCTGCTCGATCTCACCTTCAAGCTTATCACCCTTCACATCCTTAATATTAATTTCAGAATGATAATGGATACAAAGAAGCGGTCCATAAAACTTCACACTAAATCCGTCCATAACGCGCTTATCAAGAATGGGGTTTCCCTCTTCTCTTTTCAGACCAACCTTGATTGGTTCGCCCTTATCGTCGAGGGCGCCGTCGTAAGCATTTGCGGCAGCTTGCGCAATACCATTAATAATTTCAAGTGTCGTTGACATTAATTTTTTCCCCTTCTAAGTTCTCGAATAAACCGGACTTATCGAACAGCTTAATGAATTCCACCACTTCGGGTGTGCTACCCTTATCTAACAACTCGGTGCCCAACTCACAAATCGCTTGTCCCAAAAAGTCATCAAACATTGTCTCAATAAAGTGAGGCACCTCAAAAGGCAAGTAATCCTGTAAATTCACAGCCCCTTGTATCTTTTCTGAGAGGTCGCCACAAATATACTTCTTAGCTTGACTTTTAACCAGATCGCCGAGGAGCCCTTCTTTTAAATCTTCCTCTTGAAGGCTTTCAATTTCTTCTTTGATGATTTGACTTAACTGTGTTTTTGTAATTTTCATTTAGCGACCCCCTCTTTGGAGACTTGATTGCATAATGTTTTTAATATGATCTCCAGTGATACCCAGCTCTTCAATTGATGTACCTGTATTTTCATGAATAAAGTCGTTCATAGCTTTTATGAAGCCTTCCGGGTTAAAGGGGCGAATGTACTCAAGGGGTTCAATATCTCCCCATCCGTAATCATCGTCCAGAACCCACCCATGTCCTCCTTCCTCTAGTTCATGAGCAACCATATTCTTAAGACTGTCCAATGCGTCTCTACTATTGTTGTCGTCTTCTGTATCGGAATAGCTTTCTTTTAAAACCCTTGAGATCTCTTCTTTGATGATTCGTTTAAGTTTTGTTTTGGTGATTTTCATAATGGCTCTCCTTCCTCGCCGAGTGCCAAGTCTCTCAAAACTGCTGTATTATCAACAGAAATAACCCGATCAAAACCTTCGGAAGGGTCAATTGATTGAAATGATTTAAACATTCTATCAAAAGCTTCCGGTGGAATTGTTTTTGATTTGCCTTCTTCTTTTGCCTGGGCCGCTCTCTTTGCAGCAACTTTTTTAATTATTGCTTCAGCTCCTTCAAATTTAAAAACAACGGCAATTTTTTCATACTCGCCCTCGGCACCTTCAATGGCTTTTAAAGCGCCTGCTCTGGCTCGGGCGTTCATGTTTGTCATATCGACAACAATATCTTGGCCACTTGGATTGGCGCTGGCAACCCTTTGGGTGAAAATCTTATGCACTTCATTGTTTGCTGCCGCGACTTTATCATATGAAAGTGGTTGCCAAGTCATATAACTTGGTGATTTAACAACTGAGCCGTATTTTGGATCCTGGCCTCCTTCTATTGCTTCCTTCGGTGGAGGCACAAACATATCGTCATATGTCCAGCCCATTCCACCAGCAACTTCGCTTACAATATCGTCTCTGTTGATGACATAGGGGTCGGCGTCACTAAAAGTGCTTTCGATCCAAGTTGATTTTCCAACAGAAGGTGGGCCAACCAAAACAAAGATTTTTTTCTTTGCAGTGGGCTCATCCTGCTCATTCAAATATTTTCGCCAACCTTCAAGTAATAGTTTCATTTACCAGATCCTCTTTGAAGCATCTTGCTTCTCCGGGCGCCAGCCCGATTCCCAACGTTCTTCCCTGCCCTCGACCCATTGAATGTAGCAAGTATGACAACATTCAAATTTATTCATATAGAGATCATCTTTCATCTCAAAAGAATAAGTCTCGCAGACAGGACAAGCCCGTTTCGAATCCTTATTAAGTAGTTTTTTAGAGATAAAAAAGCCATTAACTTCTATCTTGTCTTTGGCCTCACTTATTTTGCGTTGTTTTTGCTGGATTTTCTTTATTTGTTCAAGGTATTCTTTTTCTTTTTCCTCGGACCAATTGGCCTTTGGGTTTTGAATTGCTTCTTCGCCATACTTGTCTCCGATGGCTTGTTCGACTTTGGCGATAAAGTTATAATCCTTCTCTGTCATTCCTCACCTACCAAGCGCGTCCGATGCCGCATACAGGACTCCGAGACAAAGAACGACACCAGATAAAAATCCCCCAGCGTACCACCAGATTGAATAGTCTTTTTTTTCGATAGCAATTTCTCTTAAAACCTGAATCTCATTATCCTTAATTTCAAGTATGTTATCATATTTAAATTGCAAGCTATCAAAGCTTGCCTGTAAGCTGTCATATTTAAGTCCCCACTCTGCGTCTTTCTTCTTACCTAAATAGTCTAGTTCAAGCTTGAAGCGCTCAGAATCTATTTCCATTTTCGCCATCATCTGTGCGAAAGCATACGGATCTAAGAGGAGGCCGTCAAACGGGGCAATATCTCCTCTTTTAAGATTGGTGATTTCGGGTTTAGATTGTGGATCCTGTTGGGCTAAGATTGCCGTGGGTGCGAGTATGATTGTGATGGAAAGAAGTATCGAAATTAATTGTTTCATTTTTCCTTATGGTTAATTGCCAAGTGCGATGTCGGCTAGTGTGTCAAAGTTGGCCTCGGTGAGAACTTCGTCCAGAACCCCAATATATTTAAATTTGGCACCGGTTATATTTTGAGATGTTACACTATAGCCAGCCCAGTAAGTGTAAACACTCCAGGAACCCCCAGCATCGGCCGGCGCTGAGCCGGTGATGTATGTGTGCCCAGACTCATCGCCAGTTTGTTTCCACCGAATAGTTGCTTTTGTTTCACCCAGGTCATAAGTAATCATCATGACAGAACGTCGGACGGCGCCGCCGCTTCCTGTGATCGTTACAAAGCCTGTAGCATCGCCGCCATCTGAGTGGGTACCATTGTCTTCAGTAAGCGGAGTTGACCAAGCCTGATGGACCCCCGTTGGGTTTGGATTAAATAGATACCGAGAGTTAAAAACCCCTGCGGTCGCATTTGTCTGTCCAGTTCCAGCCCACATCCACCCCCACGCATTGTTAGTGGCGCCAGTATTGCCATAACAAAGGGCCCTGGCATTTGGTAAGTTTCCGGTTACATCGAACACCCAGATCCAAGTGCGGTCTTTTGATTTATCAATTACAGCTTTGCTCCCACCGAACGAATCTTCAATATATTGATTGTTAACAGAAATCGGGAAATAACCATCAAAATCGCCAGTGGAATCTGATTCTACAACGCCATCATTAAATGCATCAGCATCCCAAGCAGAGCCGCTTGCTCCCTTGTTATCAAGGTTGGCGTCACCTCGGCTTTCAGCGGCTTCAAGCTCATCAGCAAAGGTAAACTCAATTGTTGGTGTTGCTATGTTTCTTAACGCAGTTTTAAATGGGTCAGACGACCCGCCGCCCGGGGCAGGTTCGGGCCGGATCACTCCACGGGCCTTCTGTGACATCGTCGCTATCGACAGAGCAGATCCGCCAAAGCCACCACCACCACCAGTTCTTCTGCTGATACTTCGACCAGTTATGAAACCACTACTAAAGCTCACTGTTCGTTCTCCACATACTCAAATCCAAATTTATCAGCGATCTCTCTGGCATACGCTTCTGGGTCTGAATGATACTTTTCGGCTAGTTCTTTGACCAGCTTCTTTTCTTTATTAAGTAGTTCTTCGTTTTTTCGCTTCCGATCTTCTTCAAGTTTTTCAATGGTTTCTTGATACCTTTTTAAAATTTCATCTCTTTTTTTGATCTCGGCATCATGGGCTTCGTTGAGAACATCGATTTGGCCTCGATAACTTTCTTCTGCTGCGAAGAGAATATCGGCAATGCTCGTTCCCGAGTTTCTGAATACCAGCCAAGCGATAATAGCCCAGGATATAAGGAGGGGGATGTACCAGTAAGTCTTGAAAAAATACCAGACTTTTTTAAAAATTGTTTTTGACTTAAGAAGGAACAGACTCATTTTGCATCTCTTTCTTCAGTGCTTCCAGTTCTTGGCTAATTCCCTGTGATGCTTCCTGCTGTTCGGGCTCCGGGAGGCTTTCAATTTTCTTGACTTCCTTCTCGGCTGTGCCCCTAATTTGCCTTACGGTTCCCTGGATCACGGATTTTACAATTTTCCTTAAATTTGTATCGCCCGGGTAAAGAGCCTCTTTCGCCCCTGGCATATGTTGACTGAGAAGTTTCTCAATTGTTTTATCAATTGTTTTCGTTGAAGTTGCCTTTCTTATTGAGAAACCGGCATATCTAAGTGCTGCCATAGCAACCCAAGAAAAAGGAAAAGTAAGCTTAGACGCACCAAATAAAATCAATCTTAACTTGAAAGAGAGAACTCCCATTATTCTTCGTCTGAGAAAGTTAATCATATACTTTCTCGTTTCCTCTGAAAAATATAGTTGTTCTGGAGTTGGAGGTTTTCGACCGAGACGTTGGTCCTGAGTTCCGCCGACATTGGTGATATCCGAAGGTTCATCGCCTTCCGCCTCTGACAAAACACTGAGAAGCTCTTCGTTAGATAATTCGTTTACGACCCTTTCAAAGCGCCGAAGAAACTCTTCTTCTGTTTCTTGCTCTTGTGGTCGCATGTCTTCATCAAGAAAATATCTTGGATCTCGACGTTTTGTGTTTTTTGTTGCTTTCCCCCACCTCATTTGAATTCTTCCCCGCTGCCTTCCATCGAACTGCGATATCAGCGAAACCTTCAACGCCTACGTACGCGAGGGCAACGGCAACCCATTGTTCGCTGGTGATTAAGTCTGCAACCAAAAACCCCGTTGAAACGAGCCAAACGAAAAGCTTGCGGCTGATCAGCTTGGCGAGCCACTTATCGACTACTTGCCTAGCCATCATGAGTTCTCTACCCAGGTTGAATCTGGATTGAAATAAATCACATTTGCTGTATCGGTTCCATATCCTACGATACGCACGTAAGAGTCTGTGGCAGATGGCGCAGCGCCTGACATGATTCCTTGTTGGGCTGCAGCGCCGGAGCAAACATATACTGCCTGTCCTTTGAGGAATGCTCCTGAAAATGCAGTGTTCACATCAAAAAACCCTTTGACCAGCATACCATTTGTCCTAGGCAGTGCTCCGAGGGCAATGCCCAGCAAAGAAACATTGCCAGCTCCGGTGACACCATATGACCCAGTTGCGTTAGCGTTCGTTTTTTGCCAGCCACCATCGGTATTCAAGTAATATAAAAATCCAGCTGACGTGGATCCAGTTCCAAAATAAACCACCTCTCCGCCGCCCGTATCATTAGACAGCGAGGTTGGATTTTTCGACCCTGTATAGTGAACCTCAAAAGTAACATTTGGTGCAACGGCCCTATCATTAATTGTAACGCCTGGGGAATCAATAGTAAGTATTCCGGTTTCATTGGAGATCGTCGCATCACCTAAAACAAGACTTGACTCGTCAGGCGTGTAGATAGCTGATCCCGTTAGGAAGATAGGTGCATTTTGATTACCAAACATTCCCGGATTGTAGGAGTATAAGCTTATTTTGCCCCGATTTGAATCAAGATACAGATTTGAGCCCGAAACTACAGTACCAGTTTGTGATCCAGAGATGGTCAGCAAGTTATCAGTCGCTTCGGTGTACTTAATCAGAGCATCACTATCTGATCCAAAATAAAGCGGCAGATCATCATTGACCCTGGCGTCATCACCAATAACAAACGTCGTTCCATCATAAGTAAGGTTTGCCTCGCCATCAAGTTCTGTTGTCGTGCTTCCTATTGTAACAAGACGACTCTCTGCAGCATTATTGATCGCAGAGACTGGATTTCCGTCAGGATCAAGAGAGGCCGTTAGGACAACCTGACCGGATGAGTTAACACCAAGATAGCTGCCTGGGCCGGCGATGGCGCCGCTGGCAACCGTGACTGAATCAAATACCATCTTTGATCCAGAAATTACAAGACCAGTTCCCGATCCAGAGATGACTAGTAAATTATCGCTTGTTTCACGATATTTAATTGAAGCTTCTTTACTGTCGCCAAAGAAAAGGCTCTTATCGTCAGCGATTTGAACATCGCCTCCTGCAATAGATAATGTATCCTGGCCGTCCTCATCATATTCAATGCTTACATCGTTACCCGTGCCAAAGTAAAGTTTTGTATCATCTCCGATATATACAGAGCCTGTAAACTGGTGGGTGTGAGTAGATATAGATCCAAATCTATTGGAATCGTTAAATCGATTTGTGCCCCCAGAGCCGGTTTGGAGGATTGAGCCCGTGAAGGTGTGAGTTTGGGCTAGATTATTACCAATAGCCGTTGAGCCGGCTAGAGTACTATTGCCTTGCATCGATAGGGTTGCGCCACCCATGCCCGAGGCGATCTCAAACGCTTCATTGGTCGCTGTAAATCCTTGTGTAACAACGGCAGAATTTAATGTGACGGCACCAGCGAAACGTGTTGACCCGGTAACTTCAATGCCGGCGGCAGAGCCAGATATGATTAATCGATCTGTTCCATCTTCATCATATTCGATAGATGCATCTTTTGCGGCACCAAAGAATAGCTTTTTATCATCAGCAATCTGGACATCTCCGCCCGCAATAGACAATGTGTCCTGACCATCTTCATCATATTCAAGGCTAACGTCATTACCTGTGCCAAAGTAAAGTTTCGTATCGTCTCCAATATAAATTGACCCCGTAAATCGATGGCTATCGCCAGAATCATTCCCAAATATTGTCGAACCCTCAGACGTATCTATTGTATTAACACGATAAGCATTAGCTTCGAGGGTACCACTAACATAAACCGAACCAGTAAAATTGTGTGTATTGCCGGAGCCTGTACCGAATACAGTTGACCCACTAATCCCAGTGGCTCGGCGCAAAGTAATTGTTGTTCCGCTGCCTGATACTAATTCATTTAGATAGATTGCCATCGCTTAAATTCCTATACAAGTGCTATGATGTGCCACTTGCTAGTGGCACCATCCCCAACAAAGACAGCCGCACCATAATCTGCAGCTAGGCTAAACGAAGTGCTATCCCCCTCGATTGTATCAGAACCGGCTCGATTGACGGTAATCGCTTGACCGGTGGTCCCAGCAGCTCCAGAAGTATCTTTTATTACTAAAACTCGACCATCGGCCAAGGTTGGAAGCGTAATGGTGGCGCTGTGGCCCGACATTATAACCACATCATCGCTGCCCACCGTGTGGCTAGCCTCGTTGGCTACTGAAGTTGTTTCCCAATTTACTGCCAAAATTAACGCCTCCACTGCCCTTCTTAAAACTAAAGGGCTTTTTTTTAATGCTCCAAGGATAAAAGGTATTTGATCTAAAACACCGCCGCTCTCCCTTTGAGAGGTTACTGTGTTAAAATGAGTAAGAACGTAATCATTGTTTTTATCATTCGGCATTTCTATTGTTGGCTGACTCTCGTAGCAATTGCTGGGCCTCTTTGAGAGCCTCCAGCTCTTCTTTCAAAAAAGAATCTTTGTTTTTTCGTAAATACTTTTTGATTTCTTCGGCTACGATTCTCTTCAGCGCACCTCTTGAAATTAACATTTTCTCACTCATGGTAATCTCTACCCTTTGTCTATGTGTTTCTCTAACATATAATTAGTATTTACTTCACTATTTCAAATAATTCATCAAATTTTTCCTCAATAACCTTGATGTCTTCGGCGAAATCAATTAAGATCTCTTGATCTATTTCCTCTGGGAGGTTTTTAGCTTTGTTAATATGTAGTAGGAACTCATGCATTTGTAGCATTTGTGCTATCTCTTCCGGTGGCCACTCTTGCGACCGTATCATGCGGCGAATAACGTATTCTCGCCTCTTCTCACGGAAGTCTATGACAGGGGTGGGATTTTTACAGTGTATGTTGGACATGAGCGTATTCTCCACTTTTCTCAATAGATATTTGCATATCTACTATGTCTTTAAGTGAATCTAGGTGGGAAATAAGTAGGACTGTTTTAAAATAACACTTAACCATATCTAGTATTCGCACGAACCCTTCCATGTTGCTTTCATCCAAAGCAGTGCCGGGTTCATCTAATATAAATAGGCTAGGTTTCGGAAGATTGGAAACAGACAGTAGAGACAGTCTGATTGCCATGGCAGCAATTGTTTTCTCTGCTCCTGATCCCATCTCTAATGGTCGGGCATCAAATCCAGGATGCTTAATTAATATATTTAACCTCTTTCCCTCCTCCTCAAAGAAAACCTCAAAATCAACAACACTGGTTAACACCTTTGCTATCTCATTGTTGATGACTGGCAACTTCTTCTTGATAATGTCATAGGATATACCACTTGAGTGCATACACCGTTGATATAAATCATAGGTGGCATGCTCTTGACGCAACGATTCAAGTTCTTGCTTTTTCTCTTTTAAATTGGCTAGTTTCTGTTCTAGAGATCCGTGCGACTTATAAAGCTCAAGCGTCTCCCTGTTGCACAGATCTAATTGTTTTTGGGCCGTATCGATGGCTTTTTGGATGTCCAATCGCTGCTGGGACAAAGCCTCCAAGTTTTCAATGACTTCACGGTTTTGCTCATACTCGTTGATTTTCTCCAACAAAACGCCATTCTCATGTTCTATTGTCTTGGCAAGTGCATTATTTTTTTCAATCTCTAGCTCCTCTCTGGAGATTCTGTTTGTCCAAGCTCTACAATTCTCAAGCAATTGCGTGTGCTTCTCTATATAACTAAACGCCTGTTCTGGATTTAATCCTTCTAATTCTTGAATTATTGCGCTCTTATTCAACCGAATCGTTGCTAACGAGTTCTCATCCCCAACGATTGAAGCTTTAGCTGTGTGTGCATCTTTAATAAATTTACAATGCTTAAAGCTATCGCCGCATGGCACATCAGCCAAAAGTTTAATCTTTTTCTCTTTCCGAGAAACTTGATCAACCAACTGTGTCTGACTTACGGCTAGCTGATCAAGTTTACTCTGTATTTCATTAATCTGCTGTTCCTTCTGTTTATAGTTATCAATATCAAAGTCAGATAAAAACTCTTCAGCTTTCCGAAGCTTGCCTGAGAAAGAAATTAGGTCTTGCTTGTGTACTTCATTTCGGTTTTTGATTTGTAATAGATTAAATTTTCCAGTCTCAAGACTATCTCTCACACCAAGAATATCTATCACTTCGGCTGGCAGGGATTCAATTTTTTTAATCAGCTGGTCTAGCTGGATTTGGCTCTCCTCCAGGCCAGCTTGCAAGCTCCTGCAATCTTCTTCGTGAAGCCTAGTTTTTGCTTCATTTTCTATAATCTCTCGCTCGGCTTCAAAAATCTCGTCATCAAACTCTCTACCTTCCGCCCTCTTTAAGGCTCCACGGAGGTCCGATGCGTCCTCCTTTGCCAGCTTAAATTTTCTCTCAAATATCTCCAAATCAAGAAACTTGGCTAATATCTCTTTCCTCCTCGTAGATCCTTCGCCTATGAATGAGAGCGCACCCAGCTGTGAAGACATAGAAGAGTAGAGAAAATCCTCCAAAGAGCCAAACATCTTCCTGATCTTTTTATCGGTCTCGTTTCGTGTTAAGCCATTGAGTTCAATCTTCTCGCCAGTTACCTTGTTACTCATCTCAAAAGAAAGTTCTGTCTTGGCCTCTAAAGTTTCTTCTCCCTTCAACTTCTTAATATATTTCTCACATACCCTCTCTACCGTATACTCACAATCATTTACAGAAATTGTTGCTTTACCAGAACAATTCTCCTTATTCTGGTTTATAACATTAAGATTTTTTCTCTCATTCTTGGAAGTAGAGTTAAAGATCGTAAAAAGTATACTATCAATAATTGAAGATTTACCTGAATAATTCTTTCCGAAGACGCCGACAATTCCATCCAAATTTTCAAAATCAATACGGTTGCCTTCCCCATAGTTAAAAAGGTTATCCCATTCAATTGATTTGAGCTTCCAATTCACATTCCTAGAGATTTCTTCGTTTGCTTCAACGATTGAATTATATTTTTTATTCAGCTCAAAGACCTTCTGCAAGGTCTCTTCTTCTAGTTCATAATCCTCAAGATACTCACGAATTAACTTCTTTTGAACTACAACGTCTCGTAGGTCCTCCTTGAGAATTGACGAGGAAAATTCACTCTCATCGCCGTCTTTTTCTAGGGCACGATTAAGAAATGTTATCGCCTCTGGCTTGAAACGACTCTTGGCAACATCAACTGCTCGCTTCATCTTATCAATCGGCAAATTATTATTAGATACCAAACGCAATCGTGCGCCAAAAGGAATTTCAATGTTTTTCGGCATCCGACCTTTCTTTGTAAGTTCAATTGTGATAAAAGGCTTTGGATTGTCAAGCTTAATGTGTCGAACAGTAAAGTCGTCCTTGTCTTCTATCTCCCAAACTAGAAAACCCTTGTCATTCGTCTCACCATGATTCTGCTGAACAAGGGAACCACAATATCTAACACGGCCCTCTTCATCCAAAGCTTGGTTTGTTTTGTGGATATCACCCAGCATGGCAAAATCAAATTCTTCAAAGATTGTTACATCTTTTTCACCGTGCTGCATCGTCCACCCAATGTCTGTCTTGCATCCAGTAATCGAACCGTGATAAAAGGCAATATTGATTGCCTCGGGATCAGTTGGATCAATCCAATTGTCTTCGTCAAAGATCGAAAGAACATTGAAGACAATTCCTGGGTGCACTATGGTTTCTCCAGAATTCTTTAGCAGGTGCACGCTTGGGTGCTGCAGTGCCTCGGTAATTGGAGTCACAGCGTCCTGGCGGTGTGCAGTTCTTAAATTACCATCATGGTTGCCAAGAATCACATAAGTGTCGGTAATATCCCCCAGCTTTGTTAAAAAATCAGAACATAGATCAAAATATTCAGGACTCAGCTGTGTTTTTGTATGAGCTAGATCCCCTCCCACATATATGATATCTACTTGTTCTTCCTTCAGCTTCTCATAGAGCTGCTCAAAAATTGCTTTGTATTCTTTGTGATATTTTAAATTGCGGATATGAATATCCGCCATGTGTGCTATTTTTATCATACTCTCGATAGTTGGTAGGTTAGAAAATTTTCTGAATTGATCAGTGTCGCTTGATCCTTTCTCTCAATAAATTCCCGCTTAGACATTACGCCTACATCTTCACACCCCCTTGTGTCAACCTTGTATATATCAATGCCATACTTTATCAACTCGCTGATAATATCATAAGATTTATTCTCGGCGTCTGCATCCAAAGCAAGAAACACCGATGTGTCATATTTAACAATTTGTTTAAGTAACTTTGACCTCTTAGAAAGTGTAGATCCAAGCAGGGGCACAGAATTTGTACCAGCCTTTATCGCATCAAAGGCCCCCTCTACAATGATCAAGTCTTCCGTGAAATCCAAGAACAACTCGTTAAAGATAATTTCATTTCTTGAAACTCTAGGATTCATATATTTTCTCCAATGATCAACATATGCCCTGGCCACGAAGAAATTAACATAACCATCACAGTTAAAACTTGGGATTATAACCCTACCCTCATAATCTCCCTCGGCACAATACCCAACCTTCCAATTGATAATGTCAAGATCCGTTACGCCCCGGCGGGCGAGATAATTCCTCACCTTCGTAGAAGCGATGCTCTTGCTCGGAACAGTCAGGGTCTGGAATTCCTCTGGTAGATTAACTGTCTGCTCTTTTTCCTCTTGCTGTTCAAACAGCTTCTCAAGGTCGGTCAGGTCAAAAGTTGCGTCCAGCTGTGACCAGACTTTCTTATCTTGATAGTCCCCGTGCCTTCGCACAAGACGGCGAAGACCGATCCCCGAATAGTCGCAGACCCAGCACTTATAACAATCCTTAGATATGTTTATCGATAATTTTAGTTTATGATGTTTACAGCGGGGGCAAGAGAAAAGAAATTCGTTGCCTGTTCTTCTGTGATCGCCAAATATATTTGCTAGAACTTTTAGCTTTTCTGCTTGCAATACTCCAAACCCGCCCTTGCGATTATAACCGAATCGGCTCTATCGTATGTCCCAGGGCAAGGATTCCCATGACGAGTATACTCTATCACGAAATCGGGTTCACTGTCAAGAAGAAAATTTAAAACAACCTCCTTCGCCTTTTGTCCACGGGGCACTGATATCCCACAAGACTTTCTGGCGGAGGTGGCTGATAAGTATTCTGGCATTAAATTAAAAACGCTATAAGCTAGGTAAGATACGATCCCATTTATTTTTGAAAGCGTAGAAAGAGTCTTTGCGGAAGAAAATCCACTTCTAAAGGATTGCAGACTCTCCTCCACGAAAATATGATTGATATCATATTCACGCTTTAGATCCTCCAGCACATTCTTTATGCGCTCCGCCTTGTGAAAGAGCGTCGGAAAGTGATTTTTATTCCGTGTATCAATTGATTCGCAATATATGATATCGCCTGTCGCATCAATAATAGTAATACCAGTGATGCTAGTGCTAACGTCCAATCCCAATATGTACATTAAAAATCCAGTTTTAATTTAAAGGTATAAGAGTCCACTTCTCTTTTTCTTATTGGAGTCGCTAACTTTGCCACACCGACAAGATTCCTATCCTTATCATACAGGCCTATCTTAGAAATGTAAACCTGTTTTTCAAAACTTCCTGTTGGGTCGGCAAAGCTACTTGAAACAATATTCTTAATTTCTTTTTCGCTCTGCTCTCTATAAATCAGCGCACCGGTGACAGGTGTTTTTGAAGCTTCACTATTTTTTAAGTAAGTGACATTGTTGGAATGATTTAGCTCACCCTTTGGGGCGTGAGCAAGCATGGTCAAGGTTGGTACATGGTTTGTACCCTCAAAGTCAATTGAAAAGCTTGATCCTTGGACATCATACGTCGAGCCTGTTGTTGCAAAGTGTAGCCATTTTGGGTTATCAGTGCCTGCTGGCACATAATTCTCTGAATGATCGCCTGAAAGTGCTGTGGATCCGGTGAGTATCATAAAACCTTCCGTGTACAGCACGACGCCCACCACGCTCCCTGAGCCAGGGCTGCCCACTGGGCCGGTTTGAATCAACTCTCCGTTTCTCTTTTCATCTTTAGCTTGTCCAACAACAGACCCAGATACATAAAATTTTAAGTCCACCGACCCTTTCTTTATTTCCGAGCCATAAAATATTGAAGGAATACTAATCAAGTTTAGAGCAACAGAGGATAAGTCCCTCACAGAGTTGGAAAATTCATATTCTTGGCTCAAATACTTATAGTAGTTAAGAGTATTTTTCAATGCTGTGATATGAGTCCTAGTTGAACCCAGGGCATAATAGTCCCTGGACATACTAGCTGTTAGGGGATATGTCCCCGAAATAGTATCTCCATAAACAAAATCTTCATTAAACTCTGTTGTCGATACAGTTCTAAAGGCAGTTATTGTCCCGTTTTTTGTTACAAACGGATAAGACAATTGCCCCGATGGCCTATCGACATTAAGTTCATACAGCGAGACATTGCCCTCTCCCGTGTGCAGAGCTTGCGAGGTAAACTCTCCAGAGTCAGCAATCTCCCTGTTATAATAGACCTTTTTTTTGTAAATTAAAAATTCTACTTTAGGATGGGTTTTTATCGTATTATTAAAAATATCATTAGCGCCAAATTTGTAATAAGGCATTTTTTAATAATCCAATCGGACCCTCAAAGTAAGTTCTGTTTCTGGCGTCTTTTTCAGCGGCTCTGATAGTTTAGCGACAGCTAACAATTCGTTATCCGCAGAGTAGAGGCCAACAGTTGTGATATAGGACACTGGCGAATCAGTAGTTGAGGTTTTTACCCTTATTTTACTACCAGTTAGATAAGTTGGATTCGCACTATAATTGAAATCATTGTGGTTGGCACGACAGAAGTAAATTGTTGAATTCAGCTCTGTCGTGTTATTAAATGAAATATTATACAATCTATTTCTAATGGCAGCAGCAGAAGCCTGTATTGTTGAACCAGTCACCGACATAAAACCGGTAGGTCCAAAATTTGTCCCCAGTTCAGTGGTAGAGAAACTATTATTTAAGATCCCGCCCTGGGCTTCATCATTAAAGATTGATCCAGATAGAACAACAATGCCTGCTTGATAATATATCAGCCCAACTGCATAGTTTTGATTTCCTTTCAGAACATTTGTTCCAAGGCTGGCCGTAGCATATAGGATGCCATACTCTCCAGCTGGTGAGTTAGTTAAGTATCCATTTGCGCCGCTCAAATCAGTTACGGTTAACAAGCCAGAGTTAAACGTAAGTCCCGCCTGATTAAAAGTTGGGTAGGTTCCCCCGATACCGCCAGACACACCAATTTTAAGTTCAAAAGAGCCCTTCTTGACTTCATCCTTTGTGAGGAGCCTTGAGAAGTTTAAGAAAAATACACTGTCAAGCTTAGTACCGCCAGCTGAAAAGTTGCCGTCCTCGTCAAAACTTCTAATTGCACCAGTAACATCGTGACCAACCAGCACTTGGGCCATCTGATTGTAGATGTTTCTCTTCTTTGTATGCTGAGTGTTGGAGGTTCCAGATAAGGCTGAATTTGCATCATAGCCAACGGTAATATCAAAGATGTGATTTGCCGAAGAACTCAAATGCGGATAGTCATAAATAGACTGAAACATTCCATGAGAATAGTTCTTAAGATTGCCATCACTGGCATATGTTCCAGAAACTATAGATCCTGTAATCGGAATAGCTTCGTGAAGAAGAGTTCTCGTCGTGCTTACATCATTACTTGTTAGTGTTTTAAAAGTTGTTGCCATGGTTATTACCTTTTAATTATGCCTTTTTGATAAATCTAACGGGAAGATCAATTCTGTACCCGGTAGTTGCTCCCGTTACCCTAATGTTTGAGTCAATATAGTAATATTGACCGGTCAGACCTAAGCTACCTAGTCCAGTCAAATCATCACCATTTGCGACACTAACTCCAAGTTTGGTGAACAGATATGTACTTGTTCTGGTCTCCAGGGATGACCTCAAAGAAAAAGCCAATCTGGTTCCCTGTGGTCCTTGAACCGGATAGGGCGTTGTGTCGCCTCGCTGAACTTCATTGTCTGTGTTGCCAAAAGTAGCTCGGGGCAAAACAAAAGATGTATCCGTCCCAAGAGACAAGAAATAGGACGCAATATTATCATCATCGATAAAAGATAGTGTCGCTGCAGTACCGCCATTTCTAGCAACAATATTTCCCAATCGATTATCCATTTCAATTATATATTGTGTCTCTAGCAGGTCAGCGTCCATCTCAAATCTAAAAGAAATTTCAGTTGTATCTAAACCTTGGTGAACAGCAACAGTTGCACCGTCGCCTGTTCGCCCATCAATAATTCCATTTTCAGAAAGCTGGCCTTGATTTGTCAAGTCCTCCACTGAGTCTTTATCCACAAAAACCTGGAAGCTTTCTGCCGTTGAGTTCCAGCGAGCCTCGCTTAGCTCTCCGCTTCCGCCAGTTTTTTGCAGCTTTAAGACAGGTAAATATAGCAGGTTTGTTCTCGGAACTGATAACAGCTTTGATTTCAAAGTAGAGGTGTTGTTGGTGAAAGCCTCCAAAACTGGCGTCTGCAGGATCTCTAGGTCATAATACGCTGATCCACTAGCGTGGGCACCATCAGCATTATTATCGTTTTTATAAGTTGAATAATCGACCTCATCATCTCCAAGCGCAAACTTGGCAATTCTAAAAGTCCCGTCGCCTCTAGCCAGTCGAGCACGACCAGTATCCGTTAACACTGCATCTAAAATTATATCACCGCTATTATCAAGGAAAGCCATATTTTATACTCCTGAATCTTCTTTGCTTTTATAAATAGTTGGTTCTCACAACTTATCTATGATTTCGTGGATAAAATTCAAGTTTATGTCTATTTTTCGTCCTGTTTTCTTGGATTTTATCCTGAATTTAAATTTCTTAGGATCAAATCTATTGCCATAAAGTGTTGGAGTCACTGCTTCACCGACACCTAGGCTAATATTTTCAGCAGACTCGTATAAAAACGGAAGCTCAGGGCCAGTATCTGAGTTGTAAATTACGTGCTGCTCCTCGCCCATTGGTGTATTGTTTTCGATTCTCTCCTTTCTTTCTGTAACAACAGAATGCACGGGGTTTGCCCTGACATACAAAAACCTTTTAAATGATCTAGTTGACTCTGTGGGGTCCTTGGCGGTCATCTGGTAAACCTCAATCAAAGGAAATACCGCTCCATCTTCCACAACCATCTCAACTTTAAACACTGCTGTTGGGTTTGAAATATTCTCATGAACATCTCTGGCCCTAAAAGTGTAATAATACTTTGTGTTTGGTCGAACTTGGTCACGGAACGCTGCGGAAGATGCATCATAGTTTGCACCTAAGGGCTCTGTGCTTACAATCTCATAAAGGTTACCCCTAAAATCCTCATACGACATGGGTGCTGTTGTTGTCCTGAAGACCTCGAAACTTTCTATTTCATCATCGCCTTTGAATAATATTTTCTCACCAGTGATAGACCTAGACGATTTATATTGTTCAATCTGCTCGGCATCCTCCTGTTCAATAGAAACCGGCACCTCTTCTATCTCCCCAACTTGTGCATTAAAGAAGAAAAGTAGTTGGTCTGATATGCCACGGTACGGAATTATTTCAACGTCTGGCGGCAGTGGGGCGCTGTCCACAATTCTAGACAAGGCCCTAAAGTACGGAACCTCCACAATTTTTAACTTGGGCAGTACGTGTACATCCACTGATGTTAGCAGTGACTGTGGGCCTTGAGTTCCGGGACCTCTATATACAACGCCACGCTGTTCTTGTGGTTGGGGCCCACGACGATTGACTCTAACTTGCCGGTTGGGGCCCCTGTAATAATATTCGGCGGCAACCACTATTTGGCATGCCTTTACGTCATATGTAAATGACTCGCCGTAAGAAACCTTAGTGTCAATGTATTCAAATATATCAATATCGCTGTTGTTCGGAACATAAATGGTTTGCTCCAGATTTTCTTGCGTGCGCCTCGATCCTCTATATTTTTCTATTTTATATGCAAATGTCTCTGAGTATGCTTTCTCTCCCAACATTATTTGCTGAAAAGTTCTTGAATATCTCTTGACCAAGTCTGTTAGTTGCCCGGTTAAAACTAGCGTAGATATAATTCTAGCCAACTGATTACCACCATCAATTGACATTCTATAGTTTTGGTTCCGAGTAAAAAACACTGGTGACAAGATATTATTCCCAGATAGAAACTCTCGTAGTTCGGCGAAATCATCTTTATAAGATTGTATAAATTTTATTAAATCAAAACTATTAACTTCAACATTTTTTGTATGTCTGGTATATGTTGAGTTATCTTCGTACAATCTTGTTTGAATAAAGTTATACTCCTCGTCAAAATCAAAAAAATCAAGAGCATCAATGCCGAGTCGTCTTCTTTGACTGCCAGGCCTCTTGTTATCAAGTCCTCTTGAGAGAAGATTCATGATTGGATATCTAGCATCGGTTTGGCGGATGGCATCAGAAAAAGCAGTGTTTCTATCTGTGCCAAAAACTATGCTATTCAGCATTGGAAACATAATTTTTTTGCTATTAGTTGACCCTATGAACGCCATATCGCTGGTGTCTAAAATAATATTATAAAAATTGTTAGTGAACCCAGCAAAATTGAGAACCCCTAGGTCATACATATTTGACCAATCAAGAAAATAGTCACCTTTATCAGCCTCACCAATTTTTATATCTATATTGCCAGGGCCTGGAACAACAATGTCTCTGAAGTACGAGTTAATGTTTGTGTTCAACTCTCCATCTAAAGTTATCATCCTTGCCAAAAGGGTATTTTGGTTGTCCCTGTTCTGTGTCTGTTTTTCAAACTCAAATGTGTATAGATCAGGCCACTCTCTTGTAGACCTTCTATCTAGAGTCGCAAGCTTCTCCTCGTATGCCTGGATATAAAAGTTATACTCTGCTTGAACGTCTGCGGTCAAAGGCCTAAGGATAGAATTATTACCAATCGCTTCAGCTGGTATAAACTGATTTAATGGTGTCTCCATCTCTGTGTGATAGTCCTCAAACATATCTGAGCGGCGCAGCAAACCTTCTTGACTATAACCAAACAAAGGGGGCATCTCTGACCCATCATCAGCAGTTCCGCCTTCAACGAATATTCTCCAATTTTCTAAAATTCTTTCAGGAGTAGGATTGTCTGGTAAAACAGGGTGGAAGTAAGCCTCCTTGCCCTCTATCACCATTGCTTGCTTGAATGTTGTTCCAGAAAAAACGCCAAATATATCGTCATCGCCCTCACGGCGGGTTGTAGGTGGGCCAATAGACAATAGCCTAAACGGCATTTCTAGAAGATCATTTCTTCCAAAAAACCATTGCCCTCCACGGTTCAAATATTCAGGGTTAGCAGTTATTGTATCTTCAGTATTAATAAGGGCATATATACCACGGATCTGTCTTCTAAATTCATCTAGGCCAGCGGGCTTCTCAGGACTACGCCATTGACGGGGCTTGCCTAGTGTTCTGTGCAGCCATGGCGTTGGGGCCTGATCTATGTCTTGTGCCGTGTACACATCATATATTTCAGAGTTGTATAAAACAGTTTTTTTGCCAACTGATTGTGGTCGAGGTGGGTCTTGAGAGCTGGTATCGTCTCCGTTACCTTGCTCGTCGGCGTCGTCGATCCCATCGCCATCAAATTCATCTACTTCTTCCTCGACACCATCATCTGGACATATTATCTGGTTCTCTGTCATGATTCTTAATAACCTACATTAGTATTTGATCCGGGCGTTCCACGTTGTCCGCTGCTACGTCGAGTAGTCACATTTGTAGTTGTAGCAGTTGGAGACCCTTGCGTTCTCGATCTTCTACTCTTAGAACTAGTCCGTTTTCCATTTTTTGCCTTCTTGGGTAGTTCGGATTTATTTGGAGAAGTATCTACAATGTTCTCTACTTTTAGTTTTTCCTGGTCCATAAAATGTTCTTCAGCTAGGCGAATAGACTCTGGCTTTACCTCAAACTGAACTTCTTCATATTGTTTTAAAATATTAACAGCCGGGCTTTGCTTTTCCCTAGTTGGTATGGGCACACTTAGTGGTGTCTTTTGTCTTGGCGGGTCTGCGCTAATTGGTGTTTGTGGCGTAGGTGTCGGCAGTGTTGTTGTTGTTTCCACCACAGGCGTCGGAGTCATGGACATGTTGGGCGGCGGGGTGTAGCGAGGCGCAGGAGGACCGCCCAGAGCTGGTGTCGTTACAGGCGCTTGTGTAGTTACCACACCTCCAAGTGTTTCAGATCTAGCGGGGCCTCGACTGATTGGAGCCGTTGGCGGAGTTAAAGACGGGGGCGCCTCGTCCTCGACCACAGCAAGTTCTGTACTTATCTCATCAATATTATAGTTAAACTCCGCCGGTGGTCTTGGGGACAAGTCTAGGGGGCGGGCAATTGGGCCTACAGCGTCTGGCTCTTCTATAATAACTTGCCCATCACGGAATCTTTGCTGAAATTTCAGCAAAGATTCTCTAATTCTCTGAACATCCCTCTCGGAAAAAGCTCTGCCTCTCAAAGGGCGCCGGTCTCCAATAAAGAAGTGTTGATCAAGCATTCCCAGATCTAGCCCCTTTGGCGGCTTGATTCCCAAAGATTGATTGACATATGGTCTCATCCTGCACAATAATCTAAAATTATTTTGTCTTGCGTCCTCGTAAATTTGATCTGTTAGTGGAACAAATCTAAAATTCTTTATGTGCCTCTCTGTCACAGTTTGCGTTGACGACAAATTACCAGGGACTGCTCCTAGGCTTGATGGATTGATTGTTTCTGACTCGTATGTTGCTTGATTAAACCCAACGAGAACCTCAATCCTATAAAGATTAAAATAATTAATCAAAAGCCCCAAAGAATCCTGTGGGTCCTTAAACGGATCAAATTCTCCACTATGATAATTGACCCTAACTATGTCGGGTCGAACTGATGAGGCAAAAAGCGCTTTTATTTGATTAGGCATGGAATTAAAGATATCAACCAGTGTTGTGGTAATCTGGCCGAGGCGACCACGGCGGCCTCTTGTTAAGGACGATAAGACACTCTGAGTTGTTTTCACCCCATTTGTATTTGACCCAAGATTGTAAAATGACATCTTTTGCTGATTATTTTGATTTGACTTTTTACGAAAATCTTCTGGTGAACTAAACTCATCATCGACAATAAGATTATATAATAAGTTCAAAAATAGATTATTTGCAATCAAGGCATCACCATCTCTAGATGTGTGGATATCAATTAGATTTTCATTCAAGTCGTCTACAATTCTTGTATACTCATTTCTTGATGAGTTAGATGTCTCTGTCGGCGCATCATTATCATAACCATCACCAGGGAATACAAATCCATCGCTCATATTATCAGAATCTGATTGTTGATTCAAGCGAGGTGCACTGCTTCTTCTCACGCTACCTCTGATTTGATCACGACTATTTTCATCTCTAGCTCGAAGATTTTCTGCCGCAGAGACCTCTGTTGAGACCTCAATGGTGACATTGTTTAAAGCTAAAATATCTGTTAAGTTATCTCGTGTGTCTAGTTGTTTCTCAGAAAGTCTGGTTCTACCTTGGGCTCTACTTCTTTGGCCTGGAATTCTCCTAGCCCCTGCACCGGGAGTGTTGTATCTAAATATTTGTGAAGCCTTGTGGGCTAAATCAGACACATCATTTAACTCTTCAGGGTCACCAATCGTTACGCCCTGAAGTGGGCCGCCCAATTCACGTCGGCGGCGTTCTGAAATTACTTCCAGTTGGCTTTGCAAGCTCAGTGTGTCGGTTGACTTTAACAAAAGTTGAATTGGTGACAAGTAAGTCAGCCTTGTACTAGACAAACTAGAGTCACCATCTGAATACATTGTATCGCCTGGTATTGCTTGCAGATTGGTTACATCCGCTTCTTCACTGGTAAAATATTTTAATGTCTCGATAGTGCACCGGGCGTCATATTCTTCCGCAGCGACACTATCCAAGCCCGCTGTTGTTCTTGACTCGAAGTCTACACCTAGAGCTTCAAAACCAGTATTGTCTGCCACTTCTGTATCAAATAAGTCATTTTCAAAAAAGACTTTATGTTTAAATACATGCTTTACTGCAGTAGCACCTCCGCTTGAACGATCAGGGGGGGTAGCCCCAGTTGTAGTTGAACCCTCATCAGATGCGGAAACCAACGTTGCCTCTTCCATTTTATTAAGTATATTTCTAGCCATGGCCAGAACTGTCTCAATGCCTCTTGGAGATCCGTTGTTGGGCTCAATAACCTTGTATATTTCCTGCATAAATCTTAATCGTTGAGAAGTAGAGACCACACCCAATACAGCCAAAGTGTTTGTAAGCATAGTGACGCTATCTCTCAGGTCATCAGTATCAACTTTACTGGAGAACTGAGACGTGAAACGGTTAGATAGATAATCATAGTTTCCTGTGTTAGGATTTGATTTCGACACAGGGATCAATGCGATCCTCAAGTATGCTTCCAGCGATTTGATCACCACCAACAATCGATTAAGTATGTCTCCAATATACTTTTCTGTGGGATCATAAACCTCAAGCTCGACACCATACTCAAACTTACCAAAAGTTACGGTAGAGATTGTTCTATCGACTCCAGTAAAATGTTTGACCCCATCATCATTATTAAGCTGCAGGTCAGCAACCTCAACCAATGAATTATTCCGACCTGAATCGCTGGCTAATATGGCAGGGGTAATCGATGGTAAGTTTCTATTCAGGCTTTCGCTACGGTGGAAATAAACAACAGGCTCTTCCACGGGCATACTTAGAAAATCACGAGGAGGGTGCCTTGCTGATGTGGCAGTTAAATTACTATCCAACTTTCTCCTTCTTATAACTTTTATCTTTTTGATAAAAAAATTGTTTAATAAAGAAGGGTTATGGTCAATTAACTTAGAAAACTTTGTGTTTTCTTTGCAAAGTTTTCTAAAGTCCACGCTAAAAAAGAATTTGCATTCTCCGCCTACACCACGAGACAATAAAACATCTGAAGTAAAAGTCTTCTTTGAAGCCACATCTAAATTATCCTTTACGAACTTACTAAATAATTTATTAACGCTTGGGAACAGATTTTCAATTGCACGAAGATCAACCTGATTCTTCTCTACCTCGGCAACATTACGAAAATCCTGGACGAGCATATTTGGAACTATTCTTTTTGTTAATATGGAGTGTGGTTCGTTAGTATGCCTTGCGCCAGCCATCCATCCATTTGTTGGGTGAAAGTGAACGGGGCCGGGCCAAACCTTGCCCTGCCTGTCGTAAAAAACAGTTGAATTGTCCGAGACAGCTCCATCTACAATTAAGTTATAAACTTTAATTTCGCCAGATAACATATCTGCGCTAATTGACGATGCATCAAAGTTATACTCCACGGCAATCGCAGCAACGTCCACATAAGAAAAAGTAACAACAGAAAGACTAGCTGGGTTTAGACCTTGGGCAGTGAAACTAGTTTTTAAATTTATATCATATAAGTAGTTACCATCGGTGTCTCTACCTACCTGCTCTCTCTGCAAAATATTAGTGTCCTGAAAACTAAAAGTTTCATAAACGTCGGAACGATGCATGAAAGATCTTACCTGGTCCAGGATCCTGGCGTATTCAACATCTCCTCTTGGTATGCCAAGACCTAGCAAGTGCTCAATCAGCGCCCTCTTAACATACTCTTTGTTCTTACCAATATTATTAAATAATTTGGTTATGGCGGGCTGGTCCTTCACCAGGATCACAATGGACTTCAAATACTTGTTAATATCGTCATCATTTAAAAACCAAGAAGAGAAAATATTGTTAGTTAACTTATCTTTTACACACAGGTCTAGATCTATTTTTAAATTTTCAGACGTGTTAGGGTTTCCAGTTGTGGTATTTAAATCGACTTCAGTTTCTACAATACGAAGATCTTCGCCAAGATGGCCAACGCTGCGTCTTATTATTTCAACATAGTCCTCACGAATATGAGGGTCATCCTTGACGTGTACATCTCCGCCACCTTGCAGTATAACCCTTTTTAGGTACAAGGTTGGAACTAAATCACCTATGATATCGCTATCGCCAACTTGGTCAGCATTTTCAATTATATCTACCATCTTTACTCATCGCCACATAGTTCATCAGGTTCTTCTAGGTTGGCATAGATATTATCCACCACTTCCTGGCCGGCGGTATCTCTGCACTTAAACATTCTTCTAGCAAATCTACCTCTGGTTTCGTCCGCAGGTTTCTGCTTGCAAATTAAGTCTGGGTCCACTTCACGGTCTAGGGCTACATCAAAATAGTATGGCACCAAGCTAGCAACCTCTACGTTTTCATACTCTGGAGTATTAACCAGCTGAAAGACATCAACCTCTTCTCTGACTATTGCACTAGCTACTGGCAAATCAGAATATTCTGGATTTAGCACCGCATTGTTGTTTTCATCGATAATATATCTTTGTTGTCTTCCTCTCGTTGGAAATCGCAACGGTTGAAGCTTTTCAGATATTGGATCGTGATTTCTATCATACTCTTCCTCAATCTCAAAAACTTCCAATTCAAATTCTTCATTCTGTGTTAGGCCATTATTTTCAAAGACCTCCAAGAGAACAAAATCTTCTTCAATGGCCACGATTGTTCCATCGGGATACTCAACAATTTGCTCATATGCACCATTTTGTGCTCTTATGGTTTTGAATTTTACATCAATATCCAGCTGTGGTATTTTTATTTGTGGCTTTCCTGATGAGCCAGAGATCCCAAAAAGATCATAGGTCTCGGATGAACCTGACATATGTACACCATAGCTGGTGATGTCCCAAGACGGAAGATATTTGTTTCCCCTGCCCGAGGTGCCAATTGGCAAAGTTAATGCATAGTGCTTGTCCGCATCAGGTTGCAGATTGATAGACACACTTCTTCCTAGCTTTTTCTCTCTTTCAATTTGCTGTCGGGCTTCCAAAACGCTCTTGTCTGCACTTTGAAACATATATTGAACTTTTGGCCGGGGCGTTTCCTTTATACGAGAGGCGATATCGTTTTGGTTTTCTTGAACATCAGCGTATTCGCCATCGTATAGAACATCATCGTCAAAAAAAGCATAGAACTCTGGTTTTAGATCTCCCGTGGACAGAAGATGCTTTCCATATTGAGTTAGCTGAATATCTAGAACTTCTTCTTTTCTATTAAAGAACTTCATATATCATCAAGTCTCCCAGGACCACGGAGGCGATTTGTGACACGAAGCTGCCTATCCTCTCTTTGCTGACTATCAATGACTCTTGTCTCAGTGTCAACATTGGTCGTTGGACCTAGAGATCTACGGGATGGACCGTCTGCCTCAAACAGCATTTCTGCCTCTAGCTTAACTAGTTCTACGATTGAAAAATAATCGTAAGGCCAGTTGAACCCATAGTCTAAAGTTTCCCCCTGATCAATAATATTTGAATCTAGAACATTCTTGTCCTTGGATACCCTACCAAGCAAAGACTTTCTGTTTATAAGCGAGGAAAGCGGTGCGTTTCTTGACACAACTTTCTGTGAATAATCTGTGTCCGCTTTTTGCTTAACTTTGAACACTTCCCATCTTATGTCTCTGCGCTTCGGGGCCTGCCCTAGGAAACTATCAGCGAAAAGATCATGTTGTATTGAGGCCTCAGAAGCCTCAAACCCTTCATCTCTAAATATCCTATTGGGTGCTAGATTCTGCCACATATCAACAAGATCCTGCTGAGAGAAACTATATTTAAATTCAAAGATATACATCGCAAAAGGATCTACTGAATCATTTGTTATAAAGTCCATTTGTGGCGGGAACACATACTGTTGCATCTTGTCTACCAGATCAATAATTGGGCCATCACGACCGGGCTGTGGATCTCCATTAAGAACTGACTGCAGTCGATTTCTATTAATTGAGAACCTAGTTTTTTGCCCATCTTTATATATAAATGGTATTGCAACAACAGCTTCTTTAACTTCTAGGGATTTCGCAACTTGGCCAATTGGCTTTGAAGCACGCTCAAATCCAACCAAGTCAATTAATGAGCCAGTTAAAGTAGCGTCGTTTTTGTCAGAATCAGCTACTTCTACAACCTCAAAAAAGATACCTTGATCAGAGTTGGGGGCGATCCTACCATATTGGTGCCACATGCCAATAGGAACACTTCCGCCTGCTGTTGTTAATCTGCGGCTTCCACTTACTGGCACAGAAGCCGACACGTGCGTGAAATCAAGCACCGGTGTTTCCATTTTTGTTTGAAGCACCCAGCGGTCACCAAAGTTGGGATCATCTTCAAATCCAGTAATGTTTCCTTGATCATCAAACACCGCTTTCTTGCCCTTGATTAATCCGTCTAGATTGATCGAAGCTGAGAGTTGCATAGTGTTGTTATAATTGTGATTATCCTCGTTTTGTACTCGGGATCCATTTACCAAGGAGCTAGCAGAATACTCTATTGTGATATTTGATACAATCTCTTGTGCGCTAAACTTTTTTGCCTCTGTTGGCTTAAAGGTAAGGCGGGCACGTGCAAAGCCATCATAATAAGGGGGCGTAAATGGTGCACTACCAAATGTTGTCCGGTCACCGCTGTCCGTCGAAACTTTACCAGCAAAAACTGGGGGGCCAAAAGCCTCTGGTCTAGTGTACATATTCAAAGAGCTTTCTTGAGTTGGTTCTACACGATTATCAGAGTTGGCCCTAAGGGTTGCCTCGCCGGCCTCCAATGGTGTTCCCATGCCCTCTTTCAGAAAAACATCCATAATGTATTCTTTAACAATCTTGTTCTGCTTCTGCACTTGTCCAAATGTATCAGATGCATCATCTCGTGAGGCAAAAAAGCTAAGTCTTTGGTCCTGCAGATAGAAACTAATTGTCTCTGCTAGGAAGTTGTTAATACCTAGCTTGTGACTTAGGCCAGGGCTGCCCTCGAAAGAAGCAGAGGATTGTATTGAAGCAGATGGGTGCGGCTCATTGTCTATTACTTGGACCTTGTCTAGGTAAGACATCGGATCTATAAGTGCCTCGAATGGCAGTCTTTTTCCAAAGTTACCACTGAGAACAGTAATCGAATCAACATTGTGGTCTGTGAAATCCAAGTCAGAGAATCTTGTCGCAGACGCAGTTACGTACCTATTTAGTCGGCGGGGGCTTGTAGCTACTGTATCTACTGTTCTTGACGCAGCCGTTATAAGAGGATAATCAACAGCAATGCCAGACTTAATTGTGTTGAAAAGAATACCAGGGGCATAGAAAGGCTGCAGCATTGTCCTCCAAGATGCCTCACCTGTGGCACTAGAATCTATACTACTGGTAAGCTTTGTTACTGGGCCATAGGACTTAGAGAACAGTGTGGCCAGCTGAAGTGCTCTCTGTGCTGGGTAGAACCCTTCACGTGGCCTAAACTTCTTAAGGACCTTGCATCTCAAGGTAATTGTCTTAGCAGAACCGATATCTGTGCCTTCATGGTCGCCAGCTATAACATCAAAATATCTCATAAAATCTGTATGAGAATATTCTTTAAAGAAACCAGCCTCAGCGCTTGATGTTAGGCTTGCTCCATCAAGTTTTAAAAATGCATTATCTTGAATATCGGCAAGGAAATTTCCACCCTGCTCGTCAACAAAATACTCAATGTGGTCGCTAATCCTAAACTCAGGAAGAACTGTATAG
>Ga0080013_1001735_pt1 | contig 27846 bp, 17 predicted proteins | sample ETNvirenome_6_85_FD_69236 | JGI IMG/M metagenome (GOLD analysis project Ga0080013, IMG submission 69236) | Marine viral communities from the Pacific Ocean - ETNP_6_85 (SPADES assembly) (version 2) | ecosystem: Environmental > Aquatic > Marine > Oceanic | place: Pacific Ocean | collected 2013-06-19 | reverse complement strand
GTCAAAATATTCTTACCGTCTCTGGTTCAGACACTTATTATAACTTAACTTCTTCGGATACAGTTACGGGTGTTGCCACAGCAGGATTTATTAGTCCCAGTGTTGTAATGACTGGAATTGGATTGGTTGGTATCGGAACTACTAATCCAACATCAAAATTGGATGTTCGTGGTGATGTATTAGTATCTGGTGTCTCAACCTTCACTGGTGCTATTGATGCTAATGGTGACTTAGATGTAGATGGACACACTGAACTTGATGATGTAAATGTATCCGGTGTCTCAACCTTCACTGGTGCTGCTGACTTTAATGGTGATGTAGATGTAGATGGACACACTGAACTTGATGACGTAAATGTATCCGGTGCATCGACATTCACTGGTGCTGCTGACTTTAATGGTGACATAGATGTAGATGGACACACTGAACTTGATAATGTAAATGTAAGTGGTGTATCAACATTCACTGGAATAGGAACTTTTATTAATGATCTTTATGTTGGTGGAAATTTAGATATCTCTGGTATTGTTACTGTAACTGCATCGAGTGGTCAATTAGAAGCTACCTCATTTAAAGGTGACGGATCACAATTAACTGGTGTTGGATTTGACCCAGACGCACAAGAGAACTTATATGCAGGAACAGGTGCCGGTGCAGCATCAGATTCTGATACTTGTTTCAATATAGCACTTGGTTGTAATGCTGGTAATGCATTATGTGCTGGAGATCGTAATGTATTCTTAGGTTATGAAGCAGGACTATATACCACCACCGGAAGTAATAATATCTTCCTTGGAAATGAGACGGGAAAGTCTAATAATGATGCAGATAATAATATATTTTTAGGAAAAGGAGCAGGATATTGTAATACAGATGCGAGTTGTAATGTTGCCATAGGTTTTCAAGCAGCTGCCTGTCGTAATAGTGCCAGCAATGTCTTTATTGGTCGGTATGCAGGATACGGTTGTAATGGAGCAACTGGTCATGGTAATGTTGGACTTGGTAATGAGGCAGCAAAATGTTTAAGTAGTGGTTGTGATAACGTTTTATTGGGTGACTGTGCCGGTAGATGTCTCACAAGTGGTGGGTGTCATATATTCCTTGGACGTGAAGCAGGATACAACGCAACTAATTGCCGTGATAATGTCTTTTTAGGAAGAGAGTCTGGTAAATGTAGTAATGGTAGCTATAATATTTACCTGGGTGTCGGTGCTGGTAAAGGTAGTTCTTCCGTTGGAAGTAATAGTGGTGGACAAAATATTGCAATTGGAGAATCTGCCGGTCAAGGTATTACAACTGGGCAAATGAATATTTTCCTGGGAATGTATTCTGGATGTGCTACTACATCTGGTAATAATAATGTTACTCTTGGATACAAATCAGGAAAATGTCTCACAAGTGGTCTTGAGAATACATTCATTGGAAAGGAAGCAGGACAATACACAAGTAATTGTTGTTACAATGTCTTCATAGGACCTCAGACTGGTAAATGTAGTGATGGTTCATATAACATTGCTATTGGATATGATGCTGGTAAGGGTAGTTCTACAGTTCCTGATAATACAGGAGCACATAATGTTTATCTTGGAATGTGTGCAGGGAGTGGACATGTAACTGCAGCGTGCAATGTTTTCATCGGTTACATAGCAGGAAAAGAAAATGAGTGTGGCGCTGAAAATGTGTACCTTGGTGCGTATGCTGGTTCACAAGCTGATGATGCTAGTAATACTAATCGCAATGTTTATATTGGACATAGAGCTGGACAATATGCTTGTGGTGGTTGTAATATTGCAATTGGACAACATGCTGGATGTGGACCTAGTGGAGGTGGTGGCACAGGATTGAGAAATGTTTTCATAGGAACATGTGCAGGTCTAAATGCAACTACTGGTTGCGATAATGTCTTCTTTGGAACCTTCAGTGGTTGCAGTACAACCAATTGCAACTCGAACGTTTTTATTGGACATGAGTCTGGTAGATGTTCTGATGGTGGATACAATCTTTATTTTGGATATAGATCTGGTAAGGGTAGTTCTACAGTTTCTAATAATACCGGTGGTCATAACATTGCAATGGGATTTGATGCCGGATGCGGTCTTACATCTGGAATCAATAATAACTTTATTGGTCGTAAAGCAGGATGCTCTAACACCACTGGAACAGCAAATGTTTTCTTGGGTAATAATGTTGGCAGTGCAAACACTTCTGGTGGATCTAACATTTACATTGGTAGTGGTATTGCAGAAAAAGCCGTATCATCTGGTGCTAATGCAAACATTGTAATTGGTCAGACTACTGCAAAATGCATTAGTGGAAACTGTAATATTATCCTTGGTTGTTGCGCTGGTGGAATAGGAGCAAATCTTACTGGAGACCACAACTTCATTGCCGGATACTGTGCAGGAAAACTCCAAACCACAGGAAGTAATAATTTAATTATTGGTCAGAATGCTGGTCAGACCAACAGTGGATCTAGCAATGTTATGTTTGGAAGCAGTGTTGGTGTTTCTAACACTGGAGGTAATAACTTCTTTGTCGGATCTCAAGCTGGTGCAAACAATACTGCAGATTATGGTATTTTCTTAGGTAATAGTGCAGGAAGATGTAACACCAGTGGTACTGGTAATGTCTTTATTGGTTGTGAGTCTGGTTGTGGATCAAATAATAAGACTGGAAGTCATAATACTTCTTTAGGTAGGTCCACAGGTGCGAACCTTTCTAGTGGTGCTTATAATACTTTCTTAGGAAATGCGGCAGGTAAATGTGTAACCAGTGGTTTATGTAATATTTACATTGGTTGTGGTGCCGGTGGTGGAACGGGTGATAAAACTGGAACCGGTAACGTTGCAATGGGTGCAAATACTGGTTGTTTGATGACTAGTGGTTCTACTAATGTTTTCCTTGGGCATTTTGCTGGTGAAAATGCTACCAGTGCAGATGATAGTATCTTCATAGGATCATGTGCCGGTGGTGGTGGAACAGTAACTGGTAATAGTAACATTTTTATAGGAAAAGAGGCAGGAAAGAATGTAAATAGTGGTTGCTATAATGTTTTCTTAGGATTCTGTGCAGGTAACACAAATACATCTGGATGTTGTAACATTGCTATTGGTAGGGATGTAGAACTTCCATCTGCTACAGGTGATACTCAATTAGCAATCGGTGATGGAACTAGCCGTTGGATTGTTGGTGATAGTTCTTATAACGTAACGGTTTCTGGTATTGCTACTGTAACTGCATCGAGTGGTCAATTAGAAGCTACCTCATTTAAAGGTGACGGATCGCAATTAACTGGACTAAATGCCGGACTTACAATAACCAATGATACCTCTACAAATGGAACTAGATACTTATTATTTGATGATGCCACAAGTGGAACTATCACAGGTGCCAATGTTTCTTCTAGTAAGTTAACCTTTAATCCTTCTAGTGGTAACTTGGTTGTTGGTGGTACAGTGACAGCAAATTCTGATGAAAGATTGAAGACAAATATAGTAGATATTCCACATGCACTAGATAAATTACTACAACTACGAGGAGTTGAATTTGATCGAACGGATATTCAAGATCGACAAATAGGTGTTATTGCACAAGAAGTTGAGCAAGTCATTCCTGAGGTTGTGTATGGATCTGACATAAAATCTGTTGCATATGCAAATATGGTTGCATTATTAATTGAAGCTGTAAAAGAACAGAATGTCAAGATAGAATACCAAAGTCAACAAATAGCAGATCTTGGGTCTAAAATAGGAGGTTGAGGAAATGGTAGTTGAATTTGGATCTAATTTCATCACAGGAATCACCACTGCAACTTCTGATACCAACGTTGCATACAAGGAATATGCAGACAATAGACCAGGATATGCATTAACAGATACTCCCATTCTTGGTGAGTATTACAAAGGTGATGTTGATGTAGTAACAACTACAGTTGGATTAACCACCACTTTTGTGTATGATACTGCAGGATCGTATACTTATCCTATAGACTCTAGTGCAAGTTCTCTCAGTGTTTATATAACAGGATCGGGTGGTGGAGGATCTGAAGGCACGTCCGATACAGCTCACTCAGATGTTGGTTTTACATGGTCCTCCGTATGCAATCCTTTAAGTATATGGTCTTATGGTTGCAACCTTTTTGCAAGTAGTGATTCAACTGTTGTGGCATCTAGTCGGAATTCCAAAAGCATAATAAGTAGTGAGGATGCAATTGATTGGACAGTAAGAACTATTGGTGCTTCATATGCTGTTAATAGTCTAATTTATGCGAATAATCTTTTTATGTATGGAAGTTGCAATTGTGGAGAAATTGCAACTTCCACCGATGCTATTCATTGGGATTTGAGAACATTTGCTTGTGGTTGTGGACGTATTTCAGGACTTGCTTATGGTAATAATTTGTGGTTTGCTGATAATAGTTGTTGTGGCCAAGCAGCATCGACTGATTCTATTCATTGGACACTTAGAACGGTTCCAGTTCCACAGCGAAGTGGTTGCTTCAATACTACAGTATTTGGTGCAGGATTATTCTTAAGTTCTAGTTGTTTTACTATGAGAGCATCTACAGATACTATTCACTGGTCTTTGAGAACTCAACCAAATGGATCTAGTTGTCAAACATGGAGTACCAAATTCCTCGACAATGAATTTCTTGTCGTCCAATGTGCTAGCACACCAGAGATAATGAAATCTACCGACACAATACATTGGGTTACGGGTGGATGCGGGAACTTGATTTCTAGTCGAGATAAAGCGAACACTGTTCCTGCCTCGTTTATTACTGATATTACGAAAATTGCCAATGATAGTAGGTATTTGGTAACGGGAGGATCTTACTCAACATTATCTACATCAACGGATTTTATTAATTGGTCAAGTAAAAAAATAGAAGATAATGCGTTGTATACTAGTGCTAACTGTGCTTGTGATTGGAATTATTGTTGGATGGCATTGAATAAACTTAACTTATCCGAGTATCCTAATAGATATGTGATGGGTGGAGTATATTATAATTCATTAGCCGTTGCAGAACCTGAGATTGGCGGTAAAAGTGGACCTGGAGGTGCTGCATCTGGATCATTCTTATATGATATTTCTTTGGAAAATGTATCGAAGAAAGAGGGATTGACTGTTTGTGTTGGTTCTGGCGGAAAAGGTGGTGGTAAAAGTTGGAATGTTAGTAATTGTTATAATTGGACAGCAAGAACCGTCGGCATTCAAAATAATTGTCATGTTTTTGATATTGCATTTAATCAGGGGAAATTTGTTGCAGTCGGGTGTGAAAGGTTACTTACAACATCAACAGATACCATTCATTGGACTCAAAGAACAATTGGAGATGTCCAAAGTGCGTCTAGCTTAACTTCTGTCAATTTTGATAATCAATATTGGTTGATTACTGGATGTGGAGCTACGAATTTGTCCTATGGAAGTCTTTCTGCATCAACGGATTCCATTCATTGGACTCAAAGAACAACAGGAATACCTGACGATCATGTATCTATACTTCATAATAGTAACAAAGGAACATATCTCGTAAATAGTAAATCTTGCTCCATTGCTTCATCTACAGATACTATTCATTGGGATTTGAGAACTATTGGATCTACAAACAGTCAAATTGCAGAATTTATAGGATACGGTTCAGATTATTATATTGCAGGTGGAGGTCAATATTTCAGTGCATCCACGGATGCTATTCATTGGTTTAAAAGAACAGTTGGTAATGATGGTGGAACCGGTAGTGCTGCCTCTAATAATGCCTTTGCATATATGCATCCAAATTATGTTTTGTCTATGAATGTTTCGGGTAATTGTGCATTAATATCTACTTCTACTGATACTATTAATTGGACAACAAGAACTGGTTGCCAACTGATGGGTTGGTATAGTGGTATACAAACTAAAATGAATACTATTAATGGTGAAATTTATCGACATAATACCACTAATGGCACTACTGTATCTTCTACTGATACTATTCATTGGGAATATAAACCTCTACCAAATAGTGGTTCATTTAGTAACCAATTTCCTGCTTTTGCTTATGGTAATGGACAATTTTTAAAATCTTATAGTGCTGAAACTACAGGATTCTGTGTGTCAGCATTTGATGCAACAGGATCTAGTGGATGTAATACTACGATCAGTTGGTATGATGGTTTCCCTGCAAATGCTAAAGGATGTGTTTATCCATTAGATGTTGCATCATCTGGAGGAAATCCACCAACTTCAGCTAGTGCTTCTTATTGTTTTGATCCAGTCGGATCAGAGGCAGCAGTTCTTGAATATAATTCATCTAATTTTAGATTGTCCGCCAGTGACACAACAGCAGTTGATGATTTTACTGTGGAGTTCTGGTATCGTTTGAAATCTGATGGAAGTAATCCTACACTTCAAACACTTTTTGCACTTGGTGAACCTACTGAAAATGGATTTCTTAGTGTAAAACATGATGCAACGAATAGTGCTCTTTGTTATCACTACAAAAACACTGCGGGAACACTGCAAACTTATGCTCTTGCTACTTCTGCATGTGATACCTGGTATCACGTTGCACTTGGATATGATGCTTCATCCACAACATTCAGTCATTTCCTTGATGGAACTAGAACTGGACAATATAACGCTAGTTCTTCAGTGCCAGCAGTTTATGGTGATAGACTGAGAATAGGGTCATTGTATGATACTAATTATTCATTAACTTCTCTTGTTAATCAAGGAGCATTCAATGGGGAAATTTCTAATTTTAGAATTAGTAACAACGAGAGATACACTTCAGGCACATATACAGTTCCAACACCAGATTTTACACCAGATGCAAATACGGTTTTCTTGACTGGTCGTGGTGAATCTTTTAATGGATCTTCTGGATCTCAAACTTGCATTAATATTCCGGGAGCTGCTGGTGCTTCTATTACAGGACCTGGATTGGGATATGACTATTCTAGTTTAAACCTATCCATGTATTCTAGTTTAGCTACTGGAAAAAATTGCAGAATGGGTTTATCTTGCACTTGTTTGAGTTGCGAAAATGGAAATTGTGATTATAAGAGTGGTTTTTCTGAAGTTAGTAATTATATTTGTTGTTCCCTTGGTTCTTCTACAGGTGGTGGTTCTGGTGGATTATCTAGAGGTGCGATCTTAAATGTAGATGGTGGAAAAACAAATACCATGAAACCTATTAGCACAGGTGGATGCTTTGAGGTTAAGAATAATAGAACTGGTGTTGGTAGAGGTGGTAATGGAGGATATGCTATGTATAATTCAACTCCCGGATCTTATACAATTAGAACTGGTACGGGTAATTCACACCTCCGTGGTGGTGTATATCTTAATAACTATTATCTTCTTAATAATTTCGCCTCAACTGATACTATTCACTGGGAATTAAGAACTGTCCCTTATCCTTATACGACTGGATCTTATGGTGGATATCTGATGGACTATAATGATTTAAATCCCACCGAAGCAATAATGTATACTTTCACCTGTGAGTTATATCATACAACGGATACTATTCATTGGGATTTGAGAACAACTCCTTTTGGAGTAAATGGTGAGATATGTTGTGTTATGGGTGTTAACCATATGTCTAACAATGAATGGTCTGTTTTTGGATGTAAATTAATATCAATTTCTACTGATACTATTCACTGGTTATTGAGAACTGCTGGTGGTTGTAGTGGTGGAACTCCACTGATCAAGGGAGTTGTATATGGAAATAATAAATATATGGCGGCAGGACATTGCTGTCAATATATTAGCACTTCTTCAGATAGTATTCATTGGACTCTTAGAACTAGGGCAGATGGTTTTCTTTATGACAGTAATCCTTATGTTCCATCATTTGGAAATGGAATGTTTATAATTACGGGTTATAGGGAAGTTTCATATTCCACAGATGCTATTCATTGGAAAGGATGTTGTTTTCCTAAAGATACTCACTATGTTTATGGTATGAAATTCAGCAGAGTATCAAATTCATTTTTAGGCACATCATATTATGGGTGGAATGTAATGAGTGGTGATGGTATAAATTGGAGTCAAGGATCTATATTAAATGATGGTCAATGTGCTTCTACGGGACATGCATCTCTTTTCCTTGGAGGTTGTTATTTCAATTCTAATTCCTGTTTCCAAAAAGGAACGGGTTATATCATGACTACCGATTCTATTGCTGGAACGTCTTCTGGTTCTGATGGTGAAACTGGAGCTGGAGGTGGGGGTGGAGGTTACCTTTCAGCATTGAGAGAATCTGGATCAGGTGGTAATGGTGGTGATGCATATGTTCGTCTTAACTGGAAATAAGGAGAATTAAAAAAAAATGGCTAGTCTAAATTCCAATTCCATCTCAGGAATAACTACAGAATTATTCAATAATTCTCATGCAGTTAATAAAAAATATGTTGATGATAATATACCAATTTTACCCGATTCTACTATAGGTGGAGGTAAATTTTTAGTAACCACTGATGGAGTAGATATTACTTGGTCTGATATTTCAAATGTTGAAGAATTTGCCAACGTTGGAATTTCTACTTATTACATTCCAGAGATGGCATCTTCGATTCATATTGAAGGAGTAGGTGGAGGAGCAGCAGGAGATAATCAGGGTGGGTCGGGAAATACTACTGATGATAATTCTAGAGTATTGTACCACTCTTGCTCCAACAACGGTTTTCGCATGAACATGATCACAGACACAGTATATGGTGGTGGAAAATATTTAATCTCTGGAGATTGTGCACTTTTAGTATCTACTGATAGTTTTCATTGGGAATCAAAAAATATAGGTCAGGGTTCAATCACCGGTGATACTTCAATAAGATCAGTAGATTATTATAATGGACTTTTTCTTGCAGGTGCTATGGCATCATATGTATGTGGTTCATCCAATGCTGTAAGAGCATCTACAGATACTATTCACTGGCAAGCGAGAACAATATCTAATAGTGGAAATAGTGATTGTTTTTGTAAAACTGGATTTGGTGGACTTAAATATTTAAATAATAAGTGGTTTTTGCTTGATGCAACAAAACGTTCTATGCAAATATCCACTGATAGTATTCATTGGACTCTCAGAACTATTCCCACCGGTTTGTCGGATCCTGGTGGGAATAAATTACATTGGTCTGGAAATCATTATGCTTATAGATCTCACTGTGGGATACATGTAACATCTACTGATTCTATACACTGGTTTAAAAGAACAATTCCATGGGGGAATGTTCAGTGTAATACTAATAGATGCTTTGCGAGACCTTTTACATATTCTCCTACTCTTAATTTATGGGTCAATGCTTATGGGACATATAATAATCAACAATGCCCTGCTGGATCTGGTCAACTATATGGTCAACATCTTATTACATCGACGGATACTATTCATTGGACTTTAAGAACTCTTGCTTATGCGGCCTCACGACCAGAGGGGTATACGGCATGTCACCAGGATCATTATACTGAGGTAACCGAAGTTAATGGCAAATTATATTTAAGTTCCTGTTTTATTCAAGATCCGGATAATTTTCCAAATAGTCAGTACTGTAATACTTGTACATATTTTCCATTAGTAAGTACTGATGCAATACATTGGGATGGTTATATTGATGCTGTAGGTTGCAACTCTTTAATTATTGATGATGTATACCCTGGTAATGCATGTGAAGCTTGTATGAAACAATTTTTTAATTTGAATAATCGACTTCTTACAGGCGGTTATCGAATAGCAACTGTGAGTCAAAGACTAAGCCTTGCAGGTAATGGGGGAAATTCTGGAAATTATGCAAAGTTTTCAATAAATCCTTCTAAGGTTATAGATCGTAAGTTGGAAATTAATGTTGGATCTGGAGGAACAACTTCAACAGGAACTTCATGTATTGGATGTGTAGGTGCAGGAACTACGATATCTTATAGATCTCAGGAAGGAACTACCAGTTATTATTTTAATGGCACTGATAGTCAAATTGAACTTGGAAACAATGATGCATTTATATTGGGAACAGGTGATTTTACACTAGAGTTTTTTGTTAAGTTCTCTAGTGCTAATGGATCTCCCACATCAACAGATGTTATTTTTGATTCACTTACAACTGGAAGTAATGGATTTAAAATTGTTAGATATAATGTATCAGATTCAAATCAAAATAAAATTCGATTTTATACTGATGGTGATTATCAAGCGACATCTGATGTTGTTGTAGAGAATGATACTTGGGTTCATGTAGCTGTGGTTCGTTCTGGAAGAACAAAAATATATGTTGATGGTAAAGAAGGTGAATATCCTGATACCTATATTGATTCTAATAATTATTCCAGACCTGATTTTAAGTTAGGAGTGCAGAGAAATACTAATAGTGGTTTTCTTCATGGATACCTATCAAGTATTCGTCTCACTAAAGGTCATGCCAGATATGCATGTTTGGGAGCATCTCCTGCATCAGATTTCAATTCTCCACCACCCGATTTAAATCGTTCTAATAGAACTGTTTTCCTAAGTGGAGTTGGATCGACTATTGCAGATCAAATTGGAAATGGAGTAATTTCTAATACTAATGTTTCTTTATGCACTTCAACATGTTTACCTGAGATTAAAATTAATCATACCATTAATGGTGGAGGATTAGTATGTAATACTCAAAGTTGCACGATGAGTCCGTTGAAATTTAATTTTGGAGCAAGAGGTCAAGATAATCCTTCTTTCTATACAACTCAAGATTTTTTCAATCCTTTTCAACCATCTGGAGGAGGTGCCGGTGCTCTAACTGGTGAAACTGGAGGAAGTAGTGGTGCATTATTAAATTATTCTACAGAGATAAAATCTACTGGTGGAGCAATCCCACAATCCGGAATTTCTTTTCAATCCTCAGTGTATGGCACTGGTGGTGGGGGAGGTAATCCTGGAATCAGTGGTGCTCCTGGATTCCGTGGAGGTGGAGGTGGAGGTGCCGGAGAAGGATCATCTGCATGTGGAGGGAAAGGTGGAGATGGATTTGTTAAAATTACCTGGTGGTAATAATAAATAATACAAAGGTAGGTTATAGATTAAATGGCAACTTTAGGTAACGATAAGATAACAGGACTTAGTTCCAATGAGATAACCAGTAACAATAATGCTGTATCGAAGTCTTATGCTGATAATGTTATACCTCTTCCTGCCAACAATTCTGGATCAATATTATCAAATAAGGATAATTCTAGTATACAATGGAGTTTTCTACAGGATCCATTTGGTGGCACCATCGCTTCCGACACCGCATATTCTTGGGGACATGACGATCTTTTAGTTTCTTCTGGTAGTCGAGCCAACGAAGTTGCAGCATCTACTGATATTATTCATTGGACACTGAGAACAGTGGGTTCTTCTAGCACTAATAGTACAAGTTGGGCGGATGCTGGATGGGTAAATGGTTATTGGTATAGAGTTCAGGGTGATTATCTAGGTTTTTCTACTGATTCTATTCATTGGGACACTAGAACATCTGGTACTGCTCAAGGTGGATTTTGTCCTGGATACTCTGCCAATACCATGTCACCACTGATGTTTTATAAAGATCCATACTATTTTACTAGTAATTGGTCTAATCAGCTGTGGGCAGCTACAGATACTATTCATTGGGAACGAAGAACACATCCCGGTGTCACTATTTACTCTATAGGTTGTTATGCTGGTAATGTTTTGCTTGGTAGTAACAACAACAATCTCAACACCAGCACCGATTGGTATCATTGGAAACAGAGAACATCAAATATGTGCGGTGATATCCTAGGATTTGTGAGTGCAGGAAATTTTTTGATGGGTATAGAAGAAAAGACTTGTTGCACTCATTCTAATCCATATAATGTAGATTTGAAATTATCTACAGATACTATTCATTGGGAATGTTGTCATACTGGATATAACACATGTTGTGCTCAATGCACCCACCATCCAAGGAGTCTTGGATTCAAAGATAATGTCTACTATACTAGTTTCAAGTCTGCACTAGGATCCGGAACTTGTTGTAGAGATTTGATAATATCATCTACGGACACTGTTCATTGGGAAACTTCTTTTGATGCTTGTGCCGCAGGCAGCAACACGTGCTTTGCAGGGAATTGTCAAAGATTTTTTAGTGCTTCTGATAATATTGTACTCTCAGGACTGTGTAAAAATAGTAAATATGGATTTCTTTTTTCTGGGGCCCCGGGTGATAAGGAGTGGGTTAATATTTCTCAAAGTTGCAATACAACAACCGTTAGTAGAAGAGGATCTGTTACTTTAGATTCAAATACTTGCCCTTTCTTCGATTATTCATTTCCAAAAGAAACTCAATTTCTTTCTATAGAATCTCAATTATCTGGTAATCCTGCTGCACGTTGTATCACTAATAATAAGTATTCTGTCACAAAAGGATCTAATGGTGGAACACCTGGCATATTTTCTCATCTTATTTTTAACAGATGTCAACTTGTCTTATCGGATAGTTTGAATAATGAATATTCTATGAATATAAGAGGTTCAACTTTTCCGACTTGTGTAAATATGCCATTATCAAGTGGATTATATGGATCCAATGATATGGAAAACTTTTATATGAATACTGTAATGATGCCTTGCACTTCTGGTTACAGTTGTATGATTCGGTCTGGTCTTGATAGTAGTGGAAATCATGTTATTATGCTAGGAGGATCTTGTATGATAAGTTCTCTTGATGGTGGAAGAACATGGTCATATAGAACTAAAGGAAGTGGTAATTATACACAGAAAAATGCTGGGTTATATATTGATGGATGTCCTGGTAATTTTTTGGCGGGATTTTATCAATATTTATGTCACACTACAGACACTATTCATTGGGAATGTAGACCTGACGTTAGTTGTAATACTGGTTATGTTTTTAATATTTCATATCAAAATTCCAAATATTGGGTATCAGGATATAACTTTTTGAGTTGTTCTGAAGATGATGGAGCTACTTGGTGTAAGAGAACTGTTCCCGGATCGTGTTGTTGGTCTGCTTTTGCATACGATAGTTCTGGAGGATATTTAATTGGTTCCCTGAACTCTGTAAATATTGCACATTCAACAGATTCTATTCATTGGGATAGAAGAACAAATCATCAGCAGTGTTATTCTGGATTTAGGTATTGTAATTCAAAATGGTATTCTTTTGGTATGCCATATAATTATTATTCTTGTGGACCTACTAAGACTTGGGCTATAAATCAATCTACAGATAGTATACATTGGGAAGGTGCATGTTGTCTTCCTATTAGAGGATGTCAACATACGGCACTGATGTCGGATTCTTATGCACCAAAAATAACGGCGTGCACCTTAGGTCCAAATAATGAAACTTTTGTGAATATTATAGAACCAGTAAGTGAAACAATGGAACCTTTTATTTGTGATCAAGGCAACAGCTCCAATGCTAGTCAAAGTTTAAAATCTACTACTGATTTTATACATTGGACTGATCATTCTAAAAAATTACCTACTTATAAACAACAACAGTTAGGATGTAATATAGCAGTCGTATATGGTGGTTGTATTATGTCCATGCATTATTCTTCAGATACCGAATTGTTTCTTGGTGGTGGCGGTAGAAATAATGTTAATGCATGTGAATCAAACCTAAGTAACAATAATGTCGGAACTCAAAGTTATAGTATAACAACTCAAACATATGATTCAACTTGTACTGTTTCTTATAGTAATCAAGGCAGTTCCGGGTCTTATTGTTACTGCTGCTGTGCACAGCAATCAGATTATATTATGCACAATGGTCAAGGTTCAGGGTGTCATTGTGGAAGTGGCATAGAGGTCTCTCAAAGTCTTCTGGGTGGTGATTGGTCTAGGGTAGATGGCACCCTTGATGGTCGTCCTGGTGTTCAATGTGTTTCCCATGGCCATGGAGGAAGGAAATCTAGCGGGTTTGATTTTGGGGTTGGTGGAGCAAGTTCTGGTGGTAATACTAGTGCGAAAGGTCCTGGAGGAGGAGTTTGTTCTACTTTAGGCAATATTCCTGCTACAGATATTGATACCTCAGAATTAAAACAATATGAAATTACTGTAGTTGCTAATGGATCTTCTAATTATACTTTGGCGGGAGAAGATCGTGGAGGTACTTTTAGTGCAACAAGTAATAAATCATTGACAGTTAAATCTGGTGATTTAGTTGCATTTACACTTGATAATTCAGTTAGTGGACATCCATTCTGGATTAAAAGAGCAAATTCTACCGGCATTACAGATAGAGTGTTTGCCAAATTTGTTAAAAACAATGGTGCTGATTCTGGAGAAATTATTTTAGACACTTATGAAATGGCACCAGGAACATATCATTATAATTGCCAACATCATTCTGGAATGCATGGAACAATAACTGTAGAAGATCCTGTTGTAAATTTGGATGGTGAAGATGGAACAGGAACTAATGCTAGTTTATTTGGAACTGGAGGTGCTGGCGGATACTTATACAAAACTGGATTTTTAAACTTTACTGCAAGAACTGTAGCAACACCAAGGTTTGATATTTGTGACTGCCAAAATCGATTGTTCTATGCAAACAATAAATGGTTCTATACTGGTTGTGGAATTCAAATATCTACCGATACTGTTCATTGGAAGATAAGAACGGTTCCGTTTACAAATGGAGGGTGTTGTGGGAGAGTGACTTATGGAAATTCGAATTGGTTAGTTATTAATGGGGAGTACGACTCCGGCGCAGGCCGTTGTACAGCTGCTTCTACTGATAGTATTCATTGGGATCTTAGAACACTTGGAACAAATTGTGAGAGGTATTTGTCTGGTCTTGCATATGGTAATAGTTTGTTTATGGCTAAGATGTGTAATGATGTTACTGTATCTACTGATACTATTCATTGGGCACTGAGAACAGTGGGATCGTCTTTAGTGTCTAGTGAAAGACATTATGGTATTGCATATGGTAATGGATTATGGGCTACTGTTGGTAATGATCACAACGGTTGTTTTGCCGCATCTACTGACACTATTCATTGGGATTTGAGAACTCATGGTTTATTGGGTTGGTACATATATCAAGTTTCTTATGCTAATGGATATTGGTTTATTAATGGTGAATCATGTATGTCAGTATCAACAGACACTATTCATTGGAATAAAAGAGAATGTATGTCCAGTCCTCCCACTCAGTGCACTCCGGTAGTTTATAATGGTGACTATTATATATATGGGGGCACTAATGGTCGTCTTGCATATAGGAAGAACATTGTTGCCACTTATGATGCATGTCAACCTTGGTCAGATTTTAATGACTTTATGGGTCCTTATGTTTATGATGATATTCATGGTCTTGCTATGAGTAATGATAATACTGTAATGGTAGCTGATGGACAAACACTCAAAGTTATGAGTAACCAAAGATCAAGAATTCTTGCAGGAAATGGTGGAAATGGATGTAATGGTGGAGGTCCTGGTGCTGGAGCAAATTACATTGATGATGAAAATGGTTGGGCAAAATTTGGCCAACCTGGGCAAGTTGGAGGTAGAAAAATTAGAATTACGTGGTGGTAAAACTATTATAGATATGGTATAATAACATTCTTATGGGTTTCAATTTATGTCTTTGAATTATGGTGGAGGGTCCTCTTTCTTGAATTTTGATCAAAGAAGGCCTCAAAATTCTTTTGCCGGTAAGACGATTGCATTTTGTCTTCCCGGACTAATGTATACCGGAACTTTCATGACTCAATTCATGAGACTCCTTTTTGATCTTCAAGGTATGGGAGTAAATTTTTATATTTCTCAAAAATATAGTTCGATGGTTAATCATGCCAGAAGTGATTGTTTAGAAGCTGATAATTATGCTGGAACTATGTTGACACCTTTCAGAGGGAAAGTTCCTTATGATTATATTATGTGGATTGATAGTGATATGATCTTCAAAACTGAAGATCTTATGGATCTTCTTGCAATGGATAAAGATGTTGCCGCAGGATGGTATGTTCAATCTCCAGGAAATGGACTAGTTCCCACAAACGAAAGCACAGTAGTAATTAATTCTGATAAAGAAGAATTGTATGAAAAGGGATCCAATAAATGCGAGACTATTGAGGATATGTCTAAGAAAACTGAACCTTTTACTGCTGATTATTGTGGATTTGGATGGGTTCTAATTAAAAAAGGTGTGTATGAAAAGATTCCTTATCCTTGGTTTGTTCCCAGAGTTGTTCAATTGAAAAAACCGGATGGAACAACTCTGGAAGATGTTCAGTCAGAAGACATTTCTATGTGTGAAGACTTTAGGAAGTATGGGTTTGACATTTGGATTAATCCAAAAGTTCGTGTCGGTCATCATAAATTAGTAGCACTTTGATTAATGTTAAATTATTCAAATGAAGTAAGACCTCATTACAATGTGGTTATTACTACTCCTGGTAATAAAATGTGTTCTGAGTATGTTAAGTCACTCTTAAATACTGTTTCCATTTTAAATCGGCATGGGATAACATGGACTTATCAGAATGAAAGTTCTTCAATTGTTTCTAATGCAAGGGAAGCAGCAATATCTGGATCTATAAGTTTGGAGGTTAATAATTCTTCTCCTGGAAAGGGCAAATATACATATGATAAAATTTTTATGATTGATAGTGACATTGTTTGGAGTCCTGATCAATTTTTAGAACTCTTAAATACAGATGTTGATTTTATTTCTGGTGTATATTACGAAAAAACTGGAACTCATGCTATGGTTCATGTGAATGGTAATGGAAGTGGACCAATGCCTAGAGAAGAAGTTCAAAAATTACAAAATGTAGATGGATTGATTGAAGTTTATGGTGTTGGTCTTGGATTTGTTTGTGTTAAAATGGGTGTATTTGAAGAACTTAAAAGACCATGGTTTAAGATTGGGACAATGAATTATAGAGTAAATGATATTGATTATGATATTCCTGTGGGAGAAGACTTATATTTTTGTGAAAGAGTTTTTCAAAACAATCATAAAATTTATGTAAATCTAAAAATTATTGTTGGTCATGTAAAGGAGAATGTAGTATGTTGAATTATAGTAATCAAGTTAATAAAGTTGAAAAACCAAAAACTATAACGGTTTTTTATCATCTCTTCATGGCAGATACGCAGAACATGTGGATCTGGTGGATTGATGAACAGATGTCGTTGTTGAAAGAAGTTGGTCTTGCCGACAAGGCAACGATCAATATGTGTATTACAATGCCATTGGGTCTTTATAATTCTAAGACTGGTCATTCTTATGATTCTATGGTTACTGGTTACATCAAAGATCGGTATCCTTTTGTCAATATTATTGACATGAGACATGTTGATGAACAACCAAACATTTATGAGGGTCAAACACTAGCAAAAATGTATGAGCATTGTCAGAATGATGATGGATATGTTTTTTACTTTCACAATAAGGGGATGATGTCTTATACCACACACATTCCTGGTGCCATCAAGGATTGGAGGCACTATATGCAGTATTATAACTTGGAGAAATGGGAAGATTGTATTGCTAAACTTGATGAAGGTTATGATTGTTGTGGTGTTGACTGGGTGGAGAGACACGATATCAAACTTGATTTTGTTGTTCAACACTATGCTGGAAACTTTTGGTGGGCAAAGAATGAATATATTCGTGAACTGAAACATCCACTTCATATTGAAGAATATATGGATGTCGATGCTATGCTGAGAGAATTAGAAAACTATCGTTATTGCTTTGAACTTTGGATGGCTACTGGTAATCCTAAACAACATTGCTTCCATTATCGTCGTCATCATCAGTATGATAATCAAGGTCTTGAAAGATATTTCATTTACTATCCTAAGGAAATGTATGATCCATCATATAAAAGTGATGAAGAAAATAGAAGATATAGTAAGATTCATACACTCACTGAAGTTGGTGCTGCAGGAGAGTTCGCCTGGAGAGATCATCGATTGTTTGCAGATTGGTTGATTAGAAGAACAGAACCAGAGACTGTTGTTGATTTGGGTGTTGATTATGGATACTCTACTTTCTGTTTTGCACTACCTGAAATAGGACATGTGTATGGTATTGATAGTTTTGAAGGAGATGAACATGCAGGTATCAGAGAAACTTATGATTTTGTTCTAAAGAAAAAAGATGAATTGGAACTTGATAACATTACTTTTATCAAAGGATACTTTGATGATGTTGTAAAGACCTGGGAAAAACCTATTGACATCCTTCATATTGATGGACTACATACATATGAAGCAGCCAAAAATGATTTTGAGAAGTGGTCACCACTATTAAGAGAAAATGGTGTTATACTTATGCACGATACAATGGTAGAAAGATTTGGAGTCAAAGATTTCTTTGATGAAATAGATCTACCAAAAACAAATTTTAAACATTGTAATGGACTTGGTGTAATATCTAAAAATGCCAATTTGATTAATGAAATTAACAAAAACTTTGAGGAGTTTATATGATTGAAAATTTTTCTTGGAAAGATACTATTATTACAAAAGATTTTAAAGAGCACGTCAGAAATTTACCAGATAATGATATTGAAAATATTTTAGGAAACATTCCTTCAGCATGGAATGAACCTCCGATAAGTCATAGAAAATTTATCAAATGGTTAATTGAAAATAAAAATCCGGAAACAATAGTTGAACTTGGTGTTGATTATGGATACTCGTCATTCGTAATGAGTCTGTATTCAAATGGTAAGGTTTATGGAATTGATTCTTATGATGAAAAAAGTCACATTTATAGAAAAAATGACGATTATCAATTTGTATTGGATGTTTCTAAAAAACTAAAACTTGATAACTTTATTCTAATCAAAGATTTTTTTGATAACGTTTTAAAAACATGGGATACTCCAATCGATATTCTTCATATTGATGGGCATCATTCTTATGAAAATGCAAAAAATGAATTCAATGGCTGGAAAAAAATTGTTAAAGATGATGGTGTAATTTTATTTCATGATACTGTTACCTTCAAAGAACACGTCGGAAAATTTTTTGAAGAGATAACTGATTATCATAAAATAAATCTATTAAATTCAAATGGACTCGGAGTAATTTCAAAGAATAAAAAATTGATTGAAAATATTAGATCGCAATTTCCTGAAATTACTAGTCAACCAACATTCAAATCAGAATCTATTGTGAAGGAAGAAAAAGTTATGAGTAGTCAATCTTTAGAAAAATTTAATTTAGTTCGAATTGTACCTGATAATGGATTTTACATTCATGCTCAGGTCTTTCATGAAATCGAAGCTGCAGTTTATTTTGCTCTTAGTCATCTTGGTTATGATGTGACCAATAGTGTAAATGAGTTTTCTAAAGATAGAAAAAATATTGTATTTGGGATGCATCATTGTCCGGTTGATGTTGTTAGACATGACATTCCCAAGGATACTATCATTTATTCTCTGGAACAAATGAAAGATAGTCCTGAGTGTGTGAGGTGGTGTAGAAAATATCGCAACCTTGAAGTTTGGGATTACTCTATGAGGAATGCTGAAGTTCTTGAGCAGGCAGGAGTAGAGAATATTAAGCACTTTAAGATTGGATATGTCCCTGAGATTTCATATTTTCAAAGAAATGTTCCTCAAGAACGAGATATCGATATTCTTGCTTATATGTCACCTTCTCCTAGAAGAGTTAAAATTTTAGAACAGTTTGAGAAAAATCCAGATATAAACTTTAAACATATTCAAAGTGTTTATGGTGATGAGAGGGATGAGTTAATTAAGAGATCAAAATTAGTTATCAATCTTCATAACAATGACAATCGTATATTTGAAATGGTTAGAGTTACTCACTTAATACAAAATGAAGTTCCTGTTTTATCTGAAGTTAATCCTGATACAGACTTCCCTGAATATATGGAAGGGACGGTATTTACATCAACTTATGAAAATTTTGTTGATACTGCAATAGAATTACTCAAAGATGTGAATAAACTTGATGAGCAGGCAGCGAAAGGATTGGAAATATTTAAAAACTTTCCTATGACTGAATTTCTTAAGGAGGTTCTCTAATGAAAATTATTGATGCATTTTCATTTTTTAATGAAGTTGATTTGCTTAAATTAAGATTAGAATATCTTCGTGATGTAGTTGATTATTTTGTCATTTCTGAGTGTAACTATACACACTCTGGCAAATCAAAACCATATTACTTGGATGATATTATTGATCAATTTGATGAAGACTTAGTTAAAAAAATTATATCAGTTCGTTATGAACCTGATATAAGTGACTACGATTTCATCAACAAGACCGAGTGTAACTTCGAGTCTGGTTTTTGGAAATTAGAAAGAGGTCAAAGAAATCATACATTATCTGCTTTAAATGATTTTCAGTCAGATGATATTTTTATGATAAGTGATCTTGATGAAATACCTAATGCATTATTTATTGAGAAATTGAAAACTAATCCTCAAGAAGTTGTTCCTAAGGATGAGGCAGGCACTTTCATGTTTGATAATTTGTATTATAATTTTCTTACATATGAAAATAGTGATTGGCCCGGAACAGTTTTGTGTAAAGTTGAATATGCTTTACAAAAAGGAACAGATTTTCTAAGAAATCATTCCAGATCCTTTCCATGCCTTATTGAATCTGGTTGGCACTTTACATATTTTGGTGGAGTTGATAAAATACAAGAAAAATTAGAGTCTTTTGCACATCAAGAATTCAACAACAAAACTATCAATAATAGGGAGAGTATAGAAAATAGTATTAAGAATAGAGAAGATCTTTTACAAAGAAAACATGAGAATAAGAAATTTTTACCTTATGCTTTTTACAACTTTCCACCAAAATTATTTGAATTAATAACTGAAATTTTCCCAAAGGAGTCATATGAAATGAGCACGATTACTACTGAAGTGAATACCAAACCAGAATATCTTCATAATAATATGCCACCTCTATTAGAGGCAGTTCTTAATCCTGATGGAGTTGGTGGGACTGAACTTATGGGTAGAGCATGGCAAGATCAAGTTCTACCAGTATCTCCGGATCTTGCTGATTGGCATTGGTGCGTTATTCCTGGAGATAATGTTCTTTCTCCAGATAGTTCTAATATTGTTTGGCTTCATTCTCATCCATATGAACCAGATATGGATGATCTTTTGAGTGAAAAATTTCAAAACCATTTTAAGGCATTTGTCTTTGTATCTGATTGGCAATATGAAGGATTTGTTCAAAAGTATCAACTTCCCGCAGAAAGATGTTTTGTTCTTAAAAATGCTACTCAACCATTTGAACCACATAAAAAACCAGATGGTAAACTTCAGTTAATGTATCATTCAAATCCTATTCGTGGACTTGATATTCTTCTAGAATCAATTAAACTTATTCCTGAAGAAGACTTTGAACTGCATATTTTCCATGAACTGGATCCTGACGAAAGGAAAAAGCAATACAAGCAAGGTTTTCAAACTTATGAATATTCTTATATTGGAGAACAGGAAGAAGGATTCTTACGATATTGTTTGAGTCTTGCTAATGAAGATAAGAGAGTTGTTAGACATACTCGAACGAATAACTCTAAAGTTAGAGAGCAATTAATGAATACTCATATTTTTGCATATCCAACATACTTCCTTGAGACATCTTGTATTTGTTTGATTGAGTCTATGTGTGCCGGATGTTCTGTCCTAACTAGTAATCTTGGAGCACTACCTGAAACTGGATTGGGATTTGCTAGACATTATGGTTTTATTCCTGACAAACAAAAACATATTGAGAGGTTTGTTAGAGAACTTAAGAGAACTATTACAGAATATCGTAGAGGTGAGTTTGATAATACTCTTCAAGTTGAGATGGCAAATAAATATTATAGTTGGGAAACCAGAGTTAAAGACTGGGAAAAATTTGCCGAAGAACTTTGGAGAAAATTTTAATGGAAAGACATACATCACAAATTAATATTTGTCTGGGACATGCTCATTTTCTGTCTTTAAATTTTGACAATTCATTTGAAGGTCATCCTCACTATGATCTTCAAAGACTTCTAACTAATAATGATTATTATAGTAGTATTGATTTAACTTGGACGCGTAATAATTCAAATTCTTCTGAACTATCCAGACTTGAAAGTGAATATGTTACCATTTCTAATGGTATGAAAAATTTGAAAGAAGTTATTAATGAAGAAAGTATTACTGGAGATCGATATTTAACTTTAAAAGCAGACTTTGATCAATTTTTAATTGATATTTCTGTTATAGAAAGACAAATAGTAATTTTGAGAGATTCTTGATTTTATGAAAACATTTTATTTTATGGCTGGACTACCCAGATCGGGTAGCACTTTGCTTTCGTCTATTCTAAATCAAAACTCAAGATTTTATTCTGGTCCATCAAGTCCCGTGCTTGGTGCAATGTATGTGATGGAGGAAAACTTCACTACCAATGAACTTTATACTGGATATCCAAAACCAGATCAGGTAAAAGAAATTATTGGTAGTATTCCTCATCATTTTTATAGTGATATAGAAAAACCTATTGTTTTTGATAAGAATCGTGCATGGACGGCAAGAGTTCCATATATTGAAGGGTATATCAAACAACAGGCGAAGATTCTTGTTCTCGTTCGTCGAGTGGATGAGATTCTTACATCCATTCTTTCAATGATTCATCGCAATCCTTTTCAAGAGGAGCAGGATAGAATCAATTTTGTTGATGAATATTTGGTAAAGACAAATCAACCAATCAATGATTATAATAGGTGTATGCATCTTCTAAATCCTGATGGTATTGTGTATGAGTCACTGAATGCTATTAAAGAAGGACTTGAGCAGAATATGCGTGACAAAATGCACTTTGTGGACTATAATGATATGGTGAGTAATCCTGAAAAAGTTATGGAAGACATCTATGACTTCTTAGGAGAAGAACATTATGAACATACGTTTGGTGGTCTCTCTAATATTCATAGAGAGAATGATTTAAACACTTATGGACTTGGTGATATGCACGAAGTTCATTCTAAATTGGAGAAAACTTCTAGTTCTCCAGAGTCTGTTCTTCCGAAGGAAATTCTTGATATCTATGAACAGAATAAACAATCACTTGAGTTTTGGACCTCTAAATAAAAAAGTAAAGGAGAATAACTAAAAAAATGGCAATTCAATTTTCCAAAAATATTACAAATATTGATGTTGTAAATTCTGGAGATAAAGATGTAGTATCTTGTGTAGAAGTTCAATTTACTTCTTATGATGATTCAAATCAGGAAGGTACAACCATTCAATCCTCTGAATCATTTGAATTTGATACTGATGGTAGAACATCTTCTTCTGAGGGATGGGTAGCATATGATAGTTTGGATGTAGCAACCATTGAAGGATGGTTGGGTTCTGAATTAACTGATAGAATAACATCAGTTCAGGCAAATCATAATGGATGGATCAATTCTGTTCTTAATCCTCCAGCACCTGCTACAGTAGATAAAGCACTTCCTTGGTAATTTAATTTAATTTCATGTCAAAAACTAAGTATTCTATATTCAATATTCAAGGTGGGTTTGGAAAGCATATTGCAGCAACAGCAGTAGCTAAGTGCATTAAGAATAATCATCCAAGCAGACAACTTGTAATTGTTTGTGCTTGGCCAGAAATTTTTCAAAATCTTCCATTCGTTGATAGGGTTTATCAACTTGGTAATACGAGTTATTTTTATCAGACATATATTGAGAATCAAGATTCTTTGATTTTCCATAATGAACCCTATTTCACGACGGATCATATTCACAAAAAGTTGCCTCTCGTAAAATCTTGGACCAAAATGTATGGTCTTGATTATAAAGGAGAAATGCCCGATATTAAATTCAATCCTCTGCAACGAAAGATTGCAAAAGAGTTTTGGACTGGTCGTGCCAATGGTAAACCTATTATGGTTATACATACCAATGGAGGAATGTTCCCCGAACAAAGACCATATCTATGGGCACGAGATATGCCCGTAGCACTGGCACAGAAACTCGCAGATCACTATTCTGATGATTATCATATCTTCCAGGTTAAGAAACCTTCTAGTGAGGTTTTGGACGGTGTAGAGGTCATTCAAGATCCTATGAGCAACATGGAATTGCTTAGCATTCTTCTTCATAGTGATAAGAGAATTCTAATTGACAGTTCTCTGCAACATGCTGCAGCAGCACTTAAACTTCCTTCAGTTGTTCTGTGGAATGGAACAAGTCCAAAAATCTTTGGATGGGATATGCATACTAATGTTCAGGCAGAAAAACCTGCTAATTTTAAACTTCCAAACAGTTACCTGTTTGACTTTGATTTCATGGGAATGGAAGCAGAGTATCCTTATGTTGATGAGGATGATGAAATATTCAACTTTGATAAAATCGTAGAAGCAGTTGGCTAATGAATGTAATTGGACTTTATGGTGCGATTGGTTGGAATATTTTACTTTCCGACAATCCAAAACTCCGTGATCAGGCAAATGATAGTTGGACTCATGGTTCAAGTGTTACCTTATTTTCTGAAGGAAATCATGTAGTAAGTATCAGTGAGGAACGACTCAGTGGTATTAAGTATGATGGAAATTTTCCACGTAAATCTATAGAGTATTGTCTTTCTACGGGAAACCTTTCTAAAGAAGATATTGATCTTGTCATCATTCCTTCGATGGCAAATATTAATTTCTATAAAAATTATACTAATGGGAATATTAGATCTAAGATTAGGAGATATTTTCCTAATGCAAGGGTTGAAGTAGTTTCTCATCACCTGAGTCATGCATATTCATCAGTGTTCTCTTCCGAACACAATGAAGGAACTTTTGTTACAATGGATAATGCCGGATCGATTCTTTTTGATCCTAGTGGAAATCCTTTTTCTACTGAAAATCATTCACTAGGATATTTTAATAAAGAAAAAGGTATTTTTAGATATTATCCTGGTATTCCTCCTTTGAATAACTTTGGTAATTATTATTGGCAGTGGGCATATCAAATCTATGTTCAAATGGTTCAAAAGAAAATAGATATTACCGATCCAAAGTATCGTGAGACGTTCTGTAGTAAAGTCATGGGACTTTCTGCCTATGGAAACGTAAAAGAATTTAAAGAAGATTATCATCAAACTTTTGAAGGTATTCCTTCTTTAGTATTTCATTCAACTCCAGGAAATGATGGAGTTTATGGTAATCTAAGTCCAGAAAATAAGGCAAAGACACTTCAACATAATTTTGAGAAAGGTATGCTTACTCAAATGAAGGAACTTAAAAAGCAAGGATATATCGATGATAATCTTTGCCTTGCCGGTGGTGTCTTCCTTAATATTCTTGCAAACTCTGTAATCCGAAAGAACGGTATTGCCAAGAACATGCACATCCCACCATTCCCTGATGACACTGGACTTTCGTTCGGTGCAGCATGTTATGGTGTATTCAAGGCAAAGGAAAAGGTAACTCTTCCACATAACATTTCACTTCTCGGACGCACTTATAGTGATGAAGAGATTGAGGAAGCACTTGAAGGTATAGAGTATAAGAAGTTTGATACCTTTGAGGAATTGTGTGACAAGACTGTGAAAGTTCTTGCCGAGAATAAGATTGTTGGTTGGTTCCAAAACCGTTCAGAGTTTGGTCCAAGAGCACTTGGTTCTAGGTCTATCCTCATGAATCCGACACCAAAGGAGAATAAGGAGATGATAAATACTCGCATCAAACACAGAGAGGAATGGCGTCCGTTCGCAGGTATTATGCTTGAGGAATATCAAGATGAATACTTTATGGATACATATCCGAATGAATATATGCTATACTCTTTAGTTGTAAAACCACATCAAAGAAAGAAACTCGGTGCGATTACACACAAGGATTTCTCTTGTAGAATTCAGACTGTGAATAAGGAGTTGCACCCAGAAGTTACCACACTTCTACAAAAATATAATGAGAAGACTGAATGTCCAGTTCTCCTCAATACATCTTTCAATGATAATGGTCAACCGATCGTAGAAACTCCAAAGGATGCGGTTAAAACTTTTAAAAACATCGATTTGGATTATCTTGTGATTGGTAATTATCTTGTAGTAAAACAGTAATTCTATGAATTTCAAAATCTATTCAAAAGAAAATTGTCCTTATTGTTATAAGGTAAAAACTGTCCTAGAAATGACCGGTACAGATTTCCAAGTTCATAAACTAGGAGAAGACTTTACACAGGAAGAATTCTATGCTAAGTTTGGGAAGGAATCTACTTTTCCTCAAGTAATGTGTGATGATGAAAAATTAGGAGGATGCGTTGATACAATCAAGTTTCTTAGGGAAAGACAAGTCATCAAATCTTAAGATAAATAAATCACAAGACCATAGAAATCGTGGTATTGAATTTTTACTTAATGGAGGAAAAAGAAAGCAAACAGGCCCATTCCATATTATTTTTGAAAAGATATTACGATTTCTGAAACGGGAAGTAATTATCTATTTCGAATTTTCCATCAAGACGAGGAAAATATAGGTAATTACCCAGAGTAAAAAAATGTTAGCAATTAGTTTAGTATTTGGTTCATTTCTGACAGTATTATTTCTCATAATGGGTCTAATGGTTGGTTGGATTGCCAGAGAATATATGATGAACTATAGAGAGGCACCTAGATATCATTCTGAAATGTTTGATGATCAAGGGAATTTAATTCCAGATGAAGTAATCGCATTTAATTTTGAAAACTATGACGACAACAACGAAGAAAAAGACAGCAACGAATAAAACAGTATCATTAGAACTTCCAAAGAATCCATTTGTTTTTGAAGTTTTGGATCTTGTATCAAAACAGAGAAGTAAAGCAAAAAAGATTGAAGTTCTGAAGAAGTATGAACACATTTCTTTGAAAGCAATACTTATTTGGAACTTTGATGAGAGTATAATTTCTATGCTTCCAGAAGGTGAGGTTCCATATTCTGGATTTGAAGAACAGGCATCATCAAATGGAACTTTGAGCACTAAAATCACAGAAGAAGTTCGTAGGATGCATGAAATAGATTCATTTTCAATAGGTTCAAGTGATAAGAATGGACACACTACAATTCGTAGAGAGTTTAAAAACTTCTATAACTTTATTAAGGGTGGTAACGATAGTATGAGTAGTGTTCGTCGTGAAACGATGTTTATCAATATTCTTGAGGGACTTCACCCATTAGAAGCAGATATTGTTTGTCTGTGTAAGGATAAAAATCTTTCTGATAGGTATAAGATTGTAAAGGATCATGTAAGTGAAGCATATCCAGATATTACTTGGGGAAATCGTTCATAATTATGACAAATCAATTGGAAGATGCTCCTACCAAAACAGAAGAGGAACAGTCTATGACTTCATGGACACCATCAGAAAAGGAAAATTCTAAATCCATATATGGGTGTGAGATACTGGTGGAGAATGGAACTTGGGAACAAGTATCCACTAGAGATTGTCCTAATGATGCCATGATAATCACTTATGTGGTTAATGGAGAAACGAGATATGATTTAACTCGTAGTCAAAAGGAAGTTCGTATTTTTAATATGTACTGGGATAAGTTTCGTGAGAACCTAAAGAGTATTGATTTTGGTATGGGAAGAACTAATCCAAAACTATGGAGGATGGAACCATCACCCTCAACCAAAAAGCGGAAATGATTCCAAAATATCGGCAAAAAAATCGCTGCAATTTTTTTGGTTTGTAGGGATTTTCAGAAACTTCTTGACTAAATACAGTATAGGGTCTATAATAGACTCATCGTTCATCCCCTATTAAAGGAGACGCAAGTAAGCCGACTCGGAACGGATCGTTCATCCTATGTTTTTATTTTCTTTGCCGTTATTATTGTTTGCCTCAGCACCCGATGGATATCGGTTGCTTA
>Ga0080013_1001734_pt1 | contig 27856 bp, 45 predicted proteins | sample ETNvirenome_6_85_FD_69236 | JGI IMG/M metagenome (GOLD analysis project Ga0080013, IMG submission 69236) | Marine viral communities from the Pacific Ocean - ETNP_6_85 (SPADES assembly) (version 2) | ecosystem: Environmental > Aquatic > Marine > Oceanic | place: Pacific Ocean | collected 2013-06-19 | reverse complement strand
AGAGCGATAGGGATGCTCAAACTCAAATTCTTCCACATCCACAAGATTTTTAACTACAGCCGAAACCAATGGTCTGGTGTCTATTATTCTGGGTCGTACACCGTCTTCGCTCAAGACCTTTAAGATCTCTTCTTTAATAATATGCTTAAGTTGTTGTTTTGTGAGCTTCATTTTAAGTAACTCCTCCAACCGTTAAAATGTTCTTGCATGTTGCTTTTAGATTCTGTGGTTGGCATGCCTGGCTTCCACTCTTCTTCTTCGGGGGTTGGTCCGGAATCTGTTGCTTCTTTTTTTCGCTCTTCCATTGCAACTTCTAATTTTGCTTTTGCATCGTCTTCCCAGCCGGCGTATACCTCATACATGTGATCTGTAACAGCTTTTTCATAAACTGCTTCAACAGAACTCCACAATCTATCAACATCTTTGATAAATTTAAGACCTGTATCGATGCTGTTATCTCTTATCGGAATCTCAATGTAGAATGTGATTGACATCTTTCCGCTTTCAGGATGATATACTCTTTGATTTTTGACAACATTAAATTCAAAATCAGCAGACTGATATAGATTCTCTTCTTGCAGATCCAACTTTCCTTGTCTTCCAGCCATCTCTTCTTGAGAGTCATAAACCTTGTTAAGCATTTGACCAAACTTCATTCTCCAATTCCGATTTAATTCTAAGTCGTTTAATTGCTTGTGTGCATTTTGCCAATAGAACTTCATCATCGTCTCATCATCGTTTCGAAATGGTCCTGTAATTCTTTCACGGAACCAAGCTAGCGGGCCAGGTTTGCTTTGAGTTCCAGCTTCGCGGCTTAAATCTTGAAGGAATTTGGGGATTCGCTCGGTTTGTAGGTTGAGAGTGCCATAGAATGTAACTTCTCCATCTCCGACTTCTGCTTCATCAAAGTTCTTGAGCGCTGCCAAAGCGTTGCTTTTAATTTGCTCTATAGATGTGTAAGCGTCAGATTTGATCATGAGAGCTTCCATAAATTTGCTTGCCATTTTCTCTTTTACATTGTCTACATTTGCATCATATTCTAGAATTCTATCTGCATATTGTTGAAAGCCTTGGACGTTTGCATCTTCATATTCCATATTAAAGTCTATTCTTAAAGTTAACACTTCAGAGCCGGGTCCTGTTTTGTAAGATCCTGTTTCTCTGTCCCATTGTCGCTCCCAAGTTATTTCCATATTATCTGGGTATATACCACCTTCGTCCATGGCTGAGCTGGCGATATCATTCAGCTTTTCTTCAGTCTCACTTCTGTAAACATCATATTCGTCTTGTACTTTCTCTGACCATTCACTCAATGGGAAGTCATCAAGTTCTATTGACATTCCTCCCCTAAAATATAAATTTTCATCCATTTCATAATCAAGGGTCGAGTATCGTGCTTCTCCGTTAAAATTGGAAACAATCTCATCCAAGGCTTCAATGCTAGGACCAGGAGGTGTTTGTTCGATGCTGTATGTGCCGGCACCAACTATTTCACGAGACGGATATTGTAGACTCTCCATGATCCAATCAGATAATTCATATAATTCAGCTTCATCAATATCTATCGGGTCGGGAAGGGCGCCAGAGTCTCCATATTGTTTTTCTATCTCTTTTGCAATTGCTTTATAGATTCCCGGTGCAGGTTTATCTTCCATCGCTGTATTGACGTCACTATAGATCTGTGCATACATTTCTCTTCCTTTGCCAGCGTATTTAGTACCAGCAAAGATACCTTCAAGAACATTGACTGCGGCTGCATCGTAAAATGCCTCATCATTACCTTCAACGTCTTCAATATCAAAAGTGGCTTCCAGTTCACCGTCACGATCAAAAACCAAAGCAAATTCTCGTTCTTGATCTTCAGAATCTACCATATTGTTTAGTCTGACAAATACGAAGCCTTTGCCATCTGAAGTGTACTGATCAAAATAATTATTACCTCTTGCTGAAATACACCACTTAGAGTTTGCTCCGTAGTGACAAGACGCTTGGCGTGTAAATGGTCGGATTGCAAAGAAGTTTTCGTCTTCATGGATAATCTCGGATCCTTCCATCGCTTGTTCTTTCTCGAACTTTCTTTTCTGAGATCGTGTTTGACCTAGAGCATCAATTGCATCTTCAAGATCCTCGTAAGCCTTATATTGATAAATGTCTTTCTTTTCAAGTCGTTGTTTGTTTTGATGAAACTTCTTTGTGAGGCTTATGATATCGTCAACATGCGCTTGGCGATATGACGTTGGATTTTCCAGAGCGCTTGTCATTGAAAAAAAGTCGTTTAATCGCTTTGCCATCCATCCAAGATACGCATTATTGTTCGTTGGATCTTCGCTAGCCATTTTATCAATATAGCCTAGCTTATTTAGCTCTGGATATCTTTCTTTTGTATCTTCAAGGCGCCCTTCGGCCAAAAGAGCTTCGTTCAAATAGTTTTGCCATTTATCACTAAAGTTCATACCAATTTCCTTACTACTCTAAATAGTCATAAATATTCAGAATATCACTAATTCATTGTTTTAAAGGAGTTTCCCAAGTTGTAAAGTCTCTAACACTGGTTTTTCTTCTTCCAATCTCTTTTAATATCTGTTCAGGATTATACCCTACAATGATCTTTTTATTAATCGCAAAAATAGGAACAGCATCCAGCCTTCCTGTATATCCGATCTTTTTTGCGTATTCTGTTAGTTTTTTTTTAATCTTCGGATCTTCCACGCTTTGTTCCACGTATGAGATTTTATTTTTCTTCATCCATCTTTTCGCTTCTTTGCACCAGTAACACCAACTTGTCGTATAAATGACCACAATTTGTTCACCTCTAACTGGGACGGTTTCTTGAACAAAATTATGTTGTTCGGCATAAAAAGAAGTAGGCTTCCAGTTAGTTGTCGAGCACGAATATAAAATTAAAAGCGCTAGGCATATAAACAAGCCTTTGAATGTTGATCTCACTACATGGTGTCTCCTATCATCTCGTCTGGACCTCAAAATAAACAAGTGCTGCGCCAATGATATAAATTATAACTATAAGCGCTGTGTCTTTATATTCTTTAAGGTATTTTATTTACTTAGCCTCCACCTTCCACCAGTCTTTTCACTTGGTTCTTCTACATTTACTTCGGTGTCTTGCTGTAATCTTTTCCAAATACCTTCGCCAGCAGTGGTTTGTTTGCTATCGCTGTATAAACTTCCAAACTGTTGTGCGAGCCATTTATACAAATCAGTTATATAAAAGCCGCCACCTTTTGTCTTGCGGACATTACCAACAGAGTATCCTTCCTTAAAAGGTTCTATGGCTATGTAAGCCTTGGCTCTGTCCTCACCATCAACAACAAAAAAGAATGCCTCTCTGTTTGGCAGGGCAAACTTTACCATTTTGTGCCCCATCCAATCCCCGGCATCTTCTCGCTTTCCTATCTTCGGCGCGTGCTCTTGATAGAAATAGTCTAAGCTCTGTTGGATTTTATCTTGTGATGTTGCGATGTCTGGAAATCTTTCCACTTCATCCAAGTATTGACGCCAGTTTTCAAGTAGTAGTTTCATTTAAATTCCTGGTATTTCTTCATCCTCATCTGATGAGACTTTGCTGCTTGTTTTGACACCCTTTAGTAAAGGTGTTATATCTTTGTACATCTTATCAAAAAATGCTTTCATTGCTTTAAAAAATTCTTCTCTAGACAACTCGTCGGGATTAATTTCATCCCATCCATAAGGTTCATCGTAAAACCAATCACCCATTGCATCTTCTAAATAATTTCCTGCCTTGTTCTTAAATTTGTGCAGATCTTCTTTGGATTCTTCTTCATATTTTGCAACAATGATTGCAGACTCAGGGGGATGAACGAGGAGTTCTAACGGACCCTCTTCTACATCGCCCTTCCAATATGTATTCGCCCAACGCCTTGCACTATCTTCATCTTTATATCGTTGATATGCAAGAGAGGCTTCTGTCCAATACTCAGAGTTAGTTTTAAAAATCTTATATTCTCCTCGAAGCTGGACTTGATAAGTTTCCCCATCTCCTCCTCTAGCTGGATAGCTGCAAAAACTGTCACCATCCCACCCTTCGACATTCTCGCATAAATATACGCAGTTTAATCTGCTCGGTCGATCTGGAAAGTTGGCTTTTCTTACTTCTTCAAATATTTTTTCTAAGGGCATATTGAATACCTTGGCTTGGGGCACATGGGTAGTTCCAAAATCAATTTGACTTTCAGCTTTCCATGGTCCTCTAGTTTGCCAGAAGTAAACAGGACCTTCTGCTTCGTTCAAATATTGACGCCAGTTTTCAAGTAGTAGTTTCATTTTTCAATCAATCTCCCCGCATCCCTTAACATTCGTAGTGTATCAGGAGCTTTCGTATATCTTTTGCTTAGAGAAGAGTTTTGCCACTCATCTCCCCCAGCTTTCACCGCAGCCGTTTGGTTACAATTATCTTGCTTGGTGTGTGTTGTTAACTCATTATCTAAGTTATCAAGCTGGCTATTATTAACATCATTAACACCGCTTCTATTTTTTAAATAGAAGTCCCAAACTGCAAGTGCCCATTTAGATACGCTAGTACGATCCGGCGTTAATCCTTGTCCGCCATTTTCCGTTGCCCATTCAATCGCAACATCATACAGGAGAGGTCCCCAGCCTTTGCTCGCCCCTGCCTCTAAAATAACCCATGCACCGTCGCAGGGACCTTCCGTTTGTCCTCGTGCCAGTTCTCCACCTGCCGGATTTATTATAATCATACCTTGAAGTTCGGCATATGGATCTATTTCTTCACCATCGCTATTAGAATAATAAAACTTTACGGCATCGGCTTCTCTCTTCATACCAATATAAACATCATCAGGAAGATCTTCGGGAGTCTTCATTCCTTCGCCTTCGGCTAAATATTTACGCCAGTTTTCAAGTAGGAGCTTCATTCGCTTTCGTCCCTTATCACAACGTGATTGTTTGTGTCAGTAGCGATAATACCTCTAATATAATCGTTTACATCCACAATATCTTTAACAAGGGTGTCGCCAGGAAGAGTGGCAAGATATTGTTCGTATTCCTCGTCCATCTGATTCAGAATATCGTTGTCGATAGTAGACAGTAGATGTGGGTCGACATCTAGCTTGTCCAAGATAGGAAACTCTTTAGCTCCTTCTGCGCCTTGCGGCTTTCTTCCAAACTTTTTAAAAGTATCAGACAAAACGCCGCCGGCAGTAACTGCTAGCCCTATGGGGAAATTGAGTACCGTCGGTATAGCCTTAACAAATTCAAACCCCATTTCCGCAGCAAGCCATTTTTTGGCTTCGGATGGTTCTTCGCTTTCTCGACTTGACCTGATTATCTGTGTGAGATGGTCTACTGTAACCCAGCTATCCCAGTTGGATAGACTACGAGATTCAATTTCTTCTTTAAGAGTATATTGACGCCAGTTTTCAAGTAACAGTTTCATTGTTTACTTCGCGCAGTTTCCGCAGCAATCGCAACAAGTGCAACTTGAACACTCACAAACATCACAGCAGCAGCTGCAGTGGTCTTTAAATAAATTGGCTATTTTATGCATTATCTTTTTCATTTTCTTTCTCCTTAAATGATTTTTTGACAAGCTCATTAATCGGCACTGGTTCACCGTCTCCGTCAATCCTTACAAAAGTCATGTCAGTTGTACACACAATCTTTTGCGATGCGTTGTAGGGGCTGTGGCGCCGTGCTTCGAGCTTAATTGTAATAGAGGAATTGCCAAACCTGACAACATCCCCGTATATCTTGATTATTTGTCCTGGGCGAACTGGTTTACGAAATATAACTTCGGCTATTTTAACTGTAACCATTCGCGGTGTTCCACACATTTCAGCAGCAAATGCGGCGCCGGCTTCATCGAGCCACGACAACATAACACCACCAAATAGATTTCCATGAAAACCCACATTTTGGGTTTTACACACATGTGTTGAAATAAGATTCATTTATTTTCCTTTTTTTCGAGCTAATTTCTTGACTTGTTTTTTTAAAACAGTTACTTCTTCTTCGAGATCATCTATTCTGGATTGAGTAGAATAATAGAACCCGCCCAGAGTAGCTGCAATAGTCAATAAAGTAATTAGTGTCTTTATGTCAAGTTTTAAGTCCATGTATATAAGTATTACCTAGTATGTTTATCGGCAATACTAGTTGCAGCAAATGCTTCAGGTTTTACCTTGCACTCAAAACCTACGCCTTTTGCATAGCCTATCAGCATGTCTGCAAATTTACTTGACTTTTCTTTCTTTTCGGACGGAGAGACATCTAAGTGCAATTCAATTTTGACTGCGGGAATGTCTCTGAGAATCTTCAATGCGATTGCAATAGACTTTTCGACTTCAGATGTTATTCTCTCTATCAAAGAGGAGAACTTGTTCGAATCGAATTTGACTTTTCTTATGTAATACCTTCCACCCTCTTGGTGGTCAGCGCCATGCAAGCATATGGCCGTGGAGAATATGCATTCATTTCTGATTACTTGACTGTCTGTCCCAATATAGACGATACCATTGACTTTTGCATGTTTCTTAATATCAACTGCAATGTCTTCAAACGTAACTGTCTTTCCGGAACCATTAAACCATCTAATCATATAATCCACATATGTTTGGTGGAGATGCGGGGAGTCGAACCCCGGTCCTAAACAACTCAAATATCCTGTCGTTCACAGGGATAGATAAAACCCCGCCGAATCATCATTCCCGCCTTGCGTAAAGTACGCCCTGATTTGTTGAGCTATAAGCTCAGAGTTGTTTTCCTAAACTTGGTTAATAAGGCGTTTAGGAGCCCCAAGATTAAGCAGCTAAGGCGTAATCTAAAGCAACGTTATCGTTGGCATTTACAATTTCTGCGTTTTTACAGAGCCACGCAGCCCTCTGCCCTGCACAAGATACAATCTGTTATCCAGTCAATACCAGTTCATCCCCAAGTTATTAAAGAACATTATCCATTATAACTATAAGCACGGGTTTTGTAAAGACAATAAAAAACCCCCAACCGCGAGGAAGGGGGTTTTAAAAGATAATATATTAATATTTTCTAAATGTCGACTGCAGCTTTGCCCAACCATTTGACATATACGCCAACTTTCGGGGAGCCCTCCATAGAACTCATATCTTCTTTACTACAAACATGCAAATATGTCGCATCGGTTGCTCTGTCTACTGGCAACAAGCTACCCATAGAAACTGCTTCGCCAACAACTCCGTCGCTTGAAGCATCCAAATCTGCATCTGGCGAAGATACATTGCCAGACACGTCAGCGCCGACGATTTCAGTACCAGCGGAAGCTGCGTCATCAGCTACAGCTGCGCTGTGAACTTCTAGAGCGACGTCGCCGTGCGCCGAGGTGGCTATTTCTACCACGGTCAAGCCGGCATCGATAATCACGGCGCCTGCAGGGATATATTTGCTCAATGATGCGGATACATCATTGTCATCAGACGTCGACAATGAAACAACCTCAAAATATTCATGCACACCAACAGTGCTTGATTGGTGCATGTGACTGTCAGTAGTGCCCGCGTCGGTGGCATCTGCAGCCTGTGTTAAATTATTTGTAAATGTGGCTGGTGCCCTTTCTTCTACTCTAGACATTTTATATCCTCCAAGATTATGATATTTCTATATTTATTTGCGGTCGTCCAAGACCATATGCGTGTATTAACTGATTATAAATAGTTACCTAAAATTCAATTTGACTTTTTTTTAAAAGAATCCTCGATACCAAATTTCTTAAGGTATTTCCGGAAACTGTTTCTGCTGATTCCAAGGAACGCAGCTGCCTCACCTCTGGACTTAGCGGCTGAGTTGGCATACATCAAGATGGCCTCTTTTGTTATATCTGGAATCGATTGCCAGATTTTAAAACCGTAAAGTTTACCTTTAAGAGATCTGGCAGATAACTCAAGCTTAAGAGCTATTAATTCTTCTAAAGTTAAAGAGTGGAACATAACTTCAAAAGCTTCAGTTATTTTCTTTTCATTCTTTAGTTTATTTGCTATACTATAATAGGAATCAGAATTACTCATTATTTTTATTATTGACAGTCAGTAAATTATATGCTATAATATTCTAAGTTATTATAAATATTAAGTTTTAAAATTCTTCTGCCGCAGGCTCTTCCACAGCAGACTTTTCTGCTTCATACTCATCAGTAGTAGGTTCTTCTATACTACCAGCTAAGTCTTCTTCAAATTTATCAAAGTAAAGTTTTAAGTTAGTAATTAAGTAATCATAAAACATTTCTTTATCTTTTTCGTCTGCTAGCATACCGTATGAGTCAACAATTTGATTCTCAATTTGTTTAAACGTTTCGAATGCTGCGTTTCGACCGGTCACATTTGCGCCGTCAATTCCAAACTCATCTTTTTCGGTCTCTTTCGGATCCGAAGGAGCTTCTTCTTTGTCACTTTCTAAGCCAACATCAATAAATTCTTCCGGTGGCTCATCTGTGTCGATTGTTACATCAATATCTTCTTCTTCTTGCTCCATCATAGGCTCAGCCGGCATCGCAGGGGCATCACCAGGGGCTTGATCATTGACTTGAACTGGCGCCAGAGCGTTTTCAGCCGCATTTACAATGTGAGATCTGAATGATTGACGTTGCTCTTCTGAAGATGTAAGCTGTTTATAATCTTGTTCGAGCACGGGTATAATCTTCTTAAGAAGCTTTTCTAGTACATTAATCCCAGTATACCTGTGAGGACTCGCATCTCCAGTTGGTGTACCCCCTTCATTAATCAAATCTCTTATAAGGCTCCGGAGCCTCTGCTCCTCTCTTAAAAGCCCTTTGTCTTCTTTCGCATGTTTTTCTATGATAACGCCAATTCCTTTGCGAATCAGTTTGCGAAGTTTTTGTTCTTCAATATATTGTTCTCGATCAACTTGCATAATTTCTTCCTCTTCTGGAATTATATCATCTTCTCTAATTAGTGTTTCAGGTTTCCTTTTTCTTTTTTTATTATAGGGACCTGCGGCTCCTTCAACAGAGCCAGCGCTTCCGCCTACACCGCCGGCAGCGGATATTTCTTCTAAACCTAAATTCGGATTTTCTTCCATGTACTGCCGCCCGAGGCTTCTCGCGAACTCAAGCCAAGTTTCATTATCTTGCTTGGCAATGTTGTCGACAACGTTTAATATTTCATCAGGGGTTGCATCTTGCTTGCGTGAAAAACTCATGCCGTACTTTCCTAACGGATTACGTTTTTTTATATTTTGTATCATTCTTGCTAATATTCCCTTGTCTTCTTCGGGCATGCTAAGAAACACTTCGCGACCAGATATATGATCTGTGTTTTGCAGCAAGCCATGTAGGACTTCAAGCTCATGAGTGCGACTGTCTTCTCTCTTGCTTTTTTCTTGTTTGTCTTTCCACCAATCTTTAACTTTACCAAAAACTTCGTCGACTTGTCGAGCTTGTTCTTTAAGAAGCATATCATCAACCAAAGAATATAGGTGCTCCAAAGAAAGTATTTTTTTTTCTGCATCGGAAGAGACACCCAGAAGATCTGTAATTTGCCTCATACTGTCTTCGTTTTGAGACGTTTCGGGCAAGAAAGGAGTAATATCCTCTTTCCTGGCCAGCGCTCGACGAAAATCAGTTGCATTGATAGGAGGAGGCGTTGGGCTAAAAGCGAATTTCATAGGATCCAACACCTCCACACCCTCTCTGGCATACTGTTGTACGTTACCAGCAAAACGTGATTCATCACCTCCTTTTGTGCTGGTACCTAAAATCACTTGATCGCCAGGTTGGGCATAATCGGGATTGTTGTCATCATTGCTAACAAATTCAAATGTTGCTCCAACAGGGGAGTTCTTTGGAGATTTAAGAGCCTTGGCATTTGTTAAACCGGCATCTTTAAAATAAATCTCCCAAATTTTGATTGATTGATCAACTGTCACCTCGCCCTTCTCGCTAAATGCGCGAGAGAGGGGAGAAACAAGCACTATAACCTCGTCTGCGAGGTCAGCATAGTGAGCGACCATCTCAAGGTGGCCACCGTGTGGAGGCTTAAATTTGCCGGGTATAAGGGCAACTATTCTTTCGTCGTGTTCTTCCTTCATTATAATGACATCTTCGTCGGGAGTTTCTTCTCCAAGCTTTGGAATTTTAACTCCTTTACGTCCATAACGGAAGAGTCCTAGTATCTGATTGACAGGTGCAAAGTTACCGGTAAACTTGTAAAGGTTTCGACTTCCTGGTGGGAACTCAAAAACAAAACCCTCAACAGGTGTGTTAACATTGTCGTGATGCTTAATCTTATTGAGTTGTTTAATAAGAATATCTTGTATGTCTGCGGACTGCGGACCTGCATATCCCTTGATAGCGGCAATTGCCTGCTTAAGTTCGCTTTTTAGTCTTTTAAGCTCTTTTGTGTTATCAAGAATATATGCGCTTTGCATGCCTTCTAAAAGAGCGACAGCAAAATCATGGATTGCTTCTTCGATCGGCCACATAATGTTTGATATTCTCTTTCCTGCACTTTTGATGAATTCGCTAATTTTAACTTTCTGTTCTTTGGGCATGCCCCTGTATATTTGGACCATACTCTTTTTGTTTTCTTTTTGCAACATTCGATCAAGAATATCTTGTCGGATATTTTCAGAGAAAAATCCAAACTGCTTTTCAATTTGTTCGCCCAATCTAATTTCAAGGAATTGTTCGATTGTCATTGATCCACTAAAGCCAGCTTTTTGTATTTTAGATAAAACTATTTTAAGATCATAATCATCGTCCAATGCCTGAAGCTTCATCATGGCCGTTCTTTTAACAGAGAAGTTCTCGTCTCTTGTTGCTTCTTCAAACTGATTAATCTTTTGATCCAAAAGAGTAGATCCTTCAGTTGCGTCAATAATTTCTATTGAATTGGTTTCCGGAACATATCGTCGATGGCCACCACGATGTATTGAAACCACATTCGCATCATAATTAACAACGTTTGAAGCACCAGGGCCTTGAATCTCTGTATTATAAAAGATTTCACCACCTGGACCAAATATAACAGCTAGTTCTTTAGAGTTAAGAGACTCGACGGCTTTAGAGAATGCGCGGAAAGAATCTAGATACACTTGTCTAACCGCTTCACCGCCCGCCCAATCGCGAGCAGCAAGCTCTCCAGCGGTCATCCCGCCTTTAACCATGTCGCCTTTATTTCTGGCCGCTCTTGGTTGTCCCTCTTTGACACCAAGAAAGATGTTATAGCCATCCGTCTTTTCTGTGCCTTCGATTTGACCAGAAGATGCCAAAGAGAGAATCTTCTTCATTTGACTGAAGGTCATCTCCCTATCATCATAAAGGTGCATTAGGTGTCCTGCGACTCCTCCCATAATTTACCCCTTATTTTTTAGCTTTGGTTTCTTTTGTCGGTGTTGCAACCTTTGCAGGCTCCGCCTTTGGAGCAACCTTTGCAGGTTCCGCTTTCGGAGCAGCTGCAGGCGCCGGCTTTGCCGCAGGAGCAGCAGGTTTCTCTTCAGCAGCTGGTGTATTACCAGCTAATTCGGATACCAATTGGTCTACTGTCTTTGTTCCACCGCGCAATCTTGCAAGTTTTCTAAGTTTTCTAACTGTAGGTCCAGCCATGATTCATTTCTCCTTATGAATTGTTAATTATTTACACCACTTATTTTTGAGGTTTTCAAAAACTCTCTGGTGTCGAGGATGATAAAACGCTTCATTAATCGTTTTATCTTCGTCGATTTCGATTTCTTCGTTTGTTTCCTCTTTATCTTCAGAGTCTTCGGAACCTCTCTCTTCCTTCTCAGAGTCAGAATCTGCAGATCCTTTCTTATTATCTAGATACTTTTTGAGTCCTGCAGGCATTTCTCCTTCCTCAAGCTCTTCAACTTCTTCGGTAATTTCCTCAGTCTCTTCTGTAATGTCTTCTTCCTCTTCTAGAGGTCGCAACCTGTCAGCAGGTGTGTCAGAAGGACACCTGTCAGGTGAGTCTTTTTTGTACTTTTCAAGTACTGTGTTTATTGATTCTTGTATAACTTTACGAATCATTTTTTCATTAATGGCCATTTTATTTATCTCCTTTGATTTTAGGTGGTCTTCATAATCGCGAACTAAAAAACCGTTCCCAAGTAAATAGGCTTCGCCCTCGCATTTTCTCATATGAGGGTCGTTTTGTGCATATCCTTCCTCCGTCGTCATATTATGATTAAACTCTCCACGACAGTTTTGAGCATGGTGTACAAGCTCATGAGAGAAGGAACGCAACATATCTTTTGGATGTCTTCGGTCGACAAAAATTGTTATTTCGTGAGAGTCGGGCTGATAATAAGCCGTCTTACCGAATACATTCTTAGAGTTGTCTTCATCTGAAACTAAATTCAGCGAAACAGGTTTATCAAACTTAAGGCGCTCCTGCGCATATGGAAAAAAATCAGTTATTGTATTTTCCAATTCACTTAAATCTTGATTTGATGTGTTGTTAATTTTAAGCATTTAGATTTTTCTTTATTTCCAAAACAATATCTTCAGTTAGCATTTCTGCATACATGATTTCAGCTGCTTCTCTTAAATAGTTTTTGATATCCGCATCAGCTATTCCTCGCCTTCTCATTTGCCGACGAATCATTTTATTGATACTTTTTAAAAGAGTTTCTCTGCCTTTTGGATCTTTAGCAAATTTATCCATAAATTCAGGGTCTTTTTCTCCCTGACGTAATGCATAACTATACATAATATGTCCAATTAGCCCGCCATGTCTCTGCCTACGCTTTAAATACAAGTCTCTTTTATCAAACCAACCACCTTGCTCGCCGCTTTCAACGGATCTCAGCTTATCATCGATAACTTTTTTGCCACCATATTTGAGGAACCATCCTTGAGCTTTCTTAACCCAAGTATCATTATCTTCTAAGTTACTATAACTCCCGTCGATATTTAAAACTTGTCCTACACCTTTTGGTGCTTTGCCTCTTTCGATTTTCATGCGAAACAAGAGAACCTCCCTCTTTGTTTTTAGAGAATCTAGGTTTTTTTCTAAGGCGCTAATCACATCTCCTTCTCTTGTACTTCCTAATTCCCCACGAGAAGCTCTTCCTTCAATAATTTGGCTAACTATGCTGTGTACTTTTCCTTCTGCAATATTGAGTCCCTTTCCTTTAAGTGCTTTACCAACGTCCTTGGCTATTTTTTGCACAGACTTGTCAGAAAGCTGCAATTTCTTTTTCAAATAAGCTGTAAGTGGCATTTCCCATGCGCCTTTTGCAGATTTGAGTCCAGGTTGGTCTTTTTGACGTTTGAATATGGATAATGGGACATCCTTATCTACCGTATTAGTTCCCTCGTCGCCTTCACCGCCTTCTTCTGCGCCAGCTTGGCCTTTCCCAATTGCATTAAAATAAGCATATGCTTTTGCAACGTCAGCAACATAGTTGTGAGTGCGAGGATGCGCTTTAAGCGACTGCGCAATCTGTAAAGATGTATTACGTGGGTCATCTTGAATGTCATCGACGACATCTTCTATAGAATCAGAGCCTTGTATCGCCCCTCCTCCAACCAAAGCTCGGATCATATTATGATATACGTCCTTCATTTTGACTCCGACGTCTCTTAGTTTTCCAATCTCATCTTCAATGGTTTTTTCCTCTTCAGCATCCATATCCCCCTCTGCAGGGTCTTCTGGAGGTGCCTCTTCAGCCAAATCTTTTTGAGAATTCGAAATTTCTTTTAAAATCGAATCAAATATCTGTTTTTCGTCAAGTTTTGTGATAATTTCTATATTCATGGTCAAAATTCCTTGAATTTATAGTAAATAGTCTATAATTTCTTATGCTCCACCAAAACCTGGAGGGCTAGATTTAGACCTTTTATAGCTTGGTTTGCTGCTAAATGGGTCACCTGCGGGCTGATTTCCGTGCTTTATAAGGCGTTTTTTCATACCCATATGGCGCCTTTTCACTGCATTTTGGAACTTTTTGTACTTCGAGGACTCTTCAATCGGGCTAAATTCGAGTTGTTCGTTGTCTAGGTTGACTAAAAACACCTCAAAATCGATATTTTGGTGCTTTTTCTTGAGATTTTTGACCTTTATGGCGTTTGCAAGCGAATCTTCCCAATATTTTATCGTATTAAAGCCCTCTTTTAACTTATTTTCGATCCAATTTGCCTTTTTCGAGGCATCTGAGCCCTCTAAGTGGCCGAATTCGGGTGAATTAATGGCTACAACTTGTATATTTGGTATATTTAAGAGGTCTTTGAGATATTTTTCGGGCCCAGAGCTGTCCGGACGGGCCGTTAGGACATAAGTTTCGGAGTTTGGTACCCGAAATGAGTCAACAAAGCGCTCCATGACCGGATAAATGGGCTCTGTGAGTGAAAAATCGTGAAATTCACTGTAATCAAAGTCATCATCTGTCAAATCAGGCTCGTTTTTACGCATTTCGTCGTATTCTTTTTGCGTAAACCTCTCCGAAGTATCTTTCATGACGATTTTAGCTGGACTGCTGGCCAGTGTGTGATCAAAATCAAAGATAAAAAGGGTGTCTTTAGCTACATCTAGGTCACTTTCGTTGATGTAGCCTTGCCAATTGTTAAAATAATTCTTCATATTCATACATTACTAAGTAGTATCAAACCTCTTCAACCTCTTCATGGGCGCCGTCTATATAATCTTGAACCTTGACGTTATTATAATCGTCTTGTATATTTGTTAAAGCTTTAAAATAGGTGTCAGCAAGGTTTTGATAGTGCAATAATGCGTTAACAATATCCTTTTGCTCTTCTTTTATGCGATCCAGCTCAATTGTAGCCGTCCCAAGCGCCAAAAAAGAGTCTTTCCAGGCTTGCGTGTTGTTTATACCTATAAGAAAAGGTATTTCCCATCGATCTGCGATCTGTTTTGCTGTCATGTGTCTCATTTTTGTCATCTTTTTATTTTAAATCTACTTTTATGTCGTAATTTCCAAACTTATCCTTCTTAATAATGCGTTTTAGGTCAGGAACAACGTCCGGACTGGTAATAATAGCATTATATGACATCCAATGGTACTCTGAATTCTCGTTTAGATCCAAATCAATCTCTCCTGAGTAGGTCCTTGTCTTAAAGAAGTGTATATTTCCAAGGCTCTCAACGGGTTTGAGGTCGGAAATAGTTAATTTAGTTTCTTCCATCGTCTCTCTTTCTGCACCATCCAGTACACTTTCGCCCTTTTCGACGTAACCGCCGGGAACATCGAGTCGATTAGGCATCCAAGTCATATTTTCACCTCTTCTCAACATTAAAATGTTGTCATCATGATCAAAAATTAACACTTTTGCTGCACTTTGAACTTCTTCGAACAACAATGCGTCTCTTTCCGCCTCATCTAAGGAGGAGAGTTGGTCATATGAGTCATTATAGACATCAAAAAGGGTCTCAATGTAGCCATTTCTACGCAAAAGCTTGAATGCGAGGTTCTCAACGGAATAAATTCCGCCTTCTTCCAGCCCACACTGCCTCATTCTCTTGATTTTCTTCTTTAAAAGATCAGAAAACTTATAAGCTTGAGCAAAACGATCAGAATCAAAGAATTTCTTTGCTTTTTCTATTTCTTTAATCAAAAAAGTGACCTTATTAGACACACTTTGTGAATCAATGGTTGGTTTAAACTTGGCCGGCTTCTCAATCCACGAATTATTCATTAACGACCACACACCAGTTGAAATATGTGGTTCTCTGCTGTCTTGGACATAAATTTCAACCTCATAACCATAAATTTTAATGTCATGGAGGCGATTCCACACCGATTTGATTGCACCGAGGTAGTCTCTGACCAATTCAACATTCTCGTCGATGTCCCTGTAATCAATTAAGATGTGTAAATCAATGTCTGAGTACTTTGACCAATTATAATTGGCTAAAGATCCTGTTATTGTAATATCTTTGATATCAAACTCGTCAAGTTTCTTATCTTTTAAGAAGTCTTGCACAATTTTCATCAGCTTTTCTCTGATTTCTGGCTTTATTTTATTTTCATGCACCCAAATGTCCGGAGAAAGCTCATCCTTAAGTTTTAAACTTGGAAGATCTATAGAATATTCTTCTTCGAGAAACCGTTTCCATTTATTCTCATTCATTGGTTTATAAATTCCTTGTTAATATGTTTACAGTCTGCACATCTAAAAAGTTGCGCAGGAAAAATCATCTCTTCTCCTGACGGGGATGCGAGAGGAGACAGCCTTTTTAAAAGAACAACTGGTTCAAAAAATAAGCCGTCGCAGCTATCACATGTAACATCTTTCGCAGAGGTTGCATCAATTCTAAGTTGCTGTTTGCCGCCAGGGCCACTTGGGTTAAACATTATCTTCTCCTTCTTTTTCATTTTCATCGACAACCTTTCGGATCCAAGCATGGTAAAAGGCGTCTTCTTGTACTGATTTTAGCATATTTTGCAAATTTGCGTTAAATCTAATATCAGAAGCTCGAAGTTCGTTGCACATATCCCAAACTATTTCATTTTCTTCTTTAAGTCGCTCGTTTTCTTTTTCCAATCCAGCGATAATTGTTTCGTATTCTTCAGTTGATTTCATTTTTTTCTTCTACTATTTTAGTTTTGCCGAGCGCAATTTTGCAAAGACGCTTTATGATATCATTATAATCATAATAAACGTTAATCTTGTGATGACAGGCTAGTTTGTACCATTCTTGTATCTGTTGTATGGTGATGCCTTCATCAGAGTTCAAATTTTAATCTCCTTCAAATTGGCGCTCAATAAATTCTTCCCAATTGAATCTTTTGTGTTGAATCGCCCAAGCTTCAATATTGTTTCTTTCGTTTTCTAATCTTAAAGGATCATTTTCAAAATAACCTAAATATTTTTCATAATAATGCATAAATTCTGATTCATCTTCAAAAGAATCTAATTTATCAAACTCTAACACAGGAAGGCGTTCTCCTTCCGGAATATAAATCAAATCTTCATCAATCCGTCCCATTTCTTTTCTCCTTTTCTTCTAATTCCCAAATCTTTTTAAGCAATTCAAGAATATGTTTTTTTTCAAAATCAACGTGCATCTCGCCCAAGTTTCGACGAGCTTCATATGACGTTAACTTATTCTTTGTTAATTCTACACATAATAAACACATTTTTTAACCCTCATTATTAAGAAGCATCAAATTTCTTATAAAAAACAACAACATCAACAACCGGCTCTGTAGAAATATTTGTATCTGAATATACAAGTTTAATGTCGCCAGTCGATGAATTTAACATCGTTGCCCGGCCAGCGGGGAAGCTTTGATCTGTATTGCCCAAGACATATTGAGTGCCAGCAGCAACACCTTGAGATGGATTATTAACCAAACTCAAGCTAGGATAGCTGCTTCCTTTGATGTTAAAAGTAACGCCTCCAATTGTTAAGGCGATGTTCTCTAAAGAATGTACATCGCCAACAGCAGCAGTTTTAATTGTTATTAAAACTTCCGTAATCATTGATCTTGCCGGCAAATTTAGCGTCGTGTCAAGAGGAGAGCCTCCATCTGTTAAAGTTAAACTTTCCTTGACTAATTGTCCATACGTCACACCGTAAGCTGTGGTATTTTCCATTTTAAATATATCACCTGCTGCTTCTTTGATGTGTAATCTCGCGTCAGCAGCCTGTACAGCGTCCCCTATCGCAATTCTACCACCTGTTGCGATAGAGAACCTGGATGAAACATCGGATCCGTCTGCGGTGGCAATTTGGAAGGTTCTGAGCGATGTGTGAGTTTCTGAATTTAAAGAAAGGATAAACGGCTGATTTGTATATGAGCCGGTGTAGCTTAGATTGGCAGTACCCTCTAACCCCATTAAAACTTGGTATGCGCCGGCAGTCGACGTCTCTTGTGACATATAAAAGCTCGGGTTTTGATCTTCTCCGCCAGAATTGTCGGTGTCTGCTACTAGACCAAGAGACACATCTTGCACACCTTCAAATATTACACTAGTGTCTCCGCTAGAAGGTTTTATGTGAAACGTTGCTTGTGGGGAGTTTGTTGCAACACCAACTCTGTCGTTACCTGCATCAACAAAAAGCATATGAGCTTGATTATCAGATTCTACAGCGAAATCAACGTCTTTACTTTGATCATTGAAAGTTGCAGATCCAGTTACAATCAAAGATCCTGATATTGATGCATTCTCGCCATAAGTACTCATATAACTTCTCCTCTTATAAGTAGCAAGAATTCTGTTTAAATATCAAACTGTATGAGTATCTTATTGACATGTCGAATAAATTTAGTATGTTGAGAAGTCCAGCACGGTGGATAGCCGGCTTCGTGATCCGGATCTCCCCCTCTGCATACTTGTGTCCAAAGGGCAACGTGCACCAATTCATGAACTAAAGATGAAGCAAAAACTCTCTTATATTGGTTTGTTTTTAGCCAAATATAGGTGGGGCAGATGGTCATTCCTTTCACTATTCTTCTTGTTATTACAATTTGACCTTTCGAATTTCTTTCGATTTTTTCATGAGTCTTTTCATTGGATGACCACTCTATCATCAGTTCATTTAAATTTTTCTTGATTCGCCCTTCTTTATCACCAAACGTTTTCTGCCATTGACGATAAAATATTGTGACCGCTTGAGAAACACGAGTAGGATCCGGAGCTTCGTCAGAGTCTACGATTTGCCATGAGTACGGAGAGTATGATAAATTAACCATTTGTTTTTGAGTACCACTGCAGCTACCCAAAAATAAGAAAAGTGTTAATATTATCACCCTAATCAACCATAAACCCTCCTAATGGTTTATTCGTTCCCGCAGACTTCTTTGTCAATTATCTCCATAAGACTCGTATACATTTTTGTAGCGTTATGACTCAACTCATACCATTTACCACCGTTAATAAGCGCGATGGGCTCCCATCCTGTTTTTCCAAATGGCATGCTAGAGTTCTTACTAGTCGTATTGCTGAAGGCATATGCTACTGTGTCAATAGCGGTTGCTAACATACTTAATAAAATGTCTTGTGTTACTCCATCATAATTTGAGTTCCAACTTCCACCCAAGATGCTTTTTGGTATCATAAAGCTTTGCCCGTGTTCATCAGAGAAAACAATGATAACTCTTTTAGCATTCGGTCTCCAGTTAACTTTAAATTTCTCTAATTCCGGAATTGATTCTTGTATCGCATTGCCAACCCCAAGCGCCCATGTTAATTCATCTAAAGCCCAGGGCTCAGCCGGCGTAAGATCCATTAACGCCAAATATAGAGCATCATAAAGCATTTCATGTTGCCCATTCATTGTATTTTTGTCGAGAGAGGAGAATTTGCTCATAAAATCTTCAAATGGCGCCAAATCACTCACTATTTCCAAGTAATTGTTAGCGCCATAGTTGCCGGGCACACGCGGGCCAACGATTAATCCCCATTGAATTACATCTTCATCTTTATAGTTTTTCGCAAACTGATTTAAAGCCAAAAGCACAGCTTCGATTTCAGAACTCATAGATCCAGACCAATCAATGACAAATAAGATGTCAGTTTCTTGCATTTCGCCTTCTTTGTCCACCTCTCCGTCACAATCGTCATCTTCCCCATTGCAGCTATCCTCTAAGAGAGGCAAGATCTCATCCTTACAATACCCCTGGATAAATGCTCCGGAGTCGTTGTAGTGCCCCCAGGCGCCCTTCTCGCACGTTTGCATGCCGGCTATACAAATACCCACATCCAAAGTCTCCGGAGGACCAGTATAACAAGTTTTATATAAGTCTTCATCAATCAATTGGTTACAATTATCATCATGATTATTACACAGCTCATAAGGAAGAGCCATGCCCAAATACGGGTCACAATTGGGATCAACCGGTGTTTGCCAAGAGCACATGGAAAGACAAGGTGTAAACCCTATCACAGTACAGTCTTGCGTTTTGCATTCACAAGTTTTATATCCGGTACCACAAAGCAAGGGATCCTCTTCACATGGAAACAAAGTGCCGATATCTTGAATTGTGCAAAGACAGTCTAGACCTTCATCCACAGCACCATCGCAATCGTTATCAAATCCGTCGCATATTTCAGGCTCAGGCTGTTTGGCTGTACAAGATCCCCATATACCATCAACACACGTCTCATACCCACCTTCGCATGCAGTACTGCAGGGTCTAAACAGGTCTTCATCGACTAACCCATTGCAATCATTATCAATTCCGTCACATATATCAAATTCTTCTGCTCCACACTCTCCACAGGCATTAAGCTGTCCTTCATCGACCTCTCCGTCACAGTCGTTATCGAGCCCATCGCATATTTCTTCGACACAATCAGTTACACACTGGCCTTCTTTAATATGTCCCTTATCACAGTAAATGGTCTTTGTACCCGGTAAGCCTTCCATCGTGGTACAGTCTTCTTCTGCCATTTTAAACTGACTAGGATCGCACTCAAGAAACTCTTCGCACTCACTCATTGAAATGACTTCTGGAGGGTCTTTACAAACATCTTTTACAATAGCAATTCTGAATAAAGGACCTGAAACGCCAGGACAAAAATAATACTCTGTTCGATAACACTCTAGTTTATATTGATCTGAAGGCAAAACTGGTGTTGCATCTTCAGGAACAGCTTGTTCAACGGGTGTTTGATAAACCGGATTATCCATAAAAGGTTCACTACATGCAGAAAGTAGTAATAATATCAATATGTTAAGAAGCTTTTTCATTTAAATACTTTTTCTTTTGCGGTCTCAAACAACGAAGGTAAGAAACTCTTCTTCAACTTTAATAGACGATCAAACTTGACTTTCTGTCTAGCGTCTGTGTATAAAGCTGTAGGTTTTTTGATCTGACCGTCGATCAGTTGCTCACTAAAGTCGTAAAATTTTGATTTAGGCGTAGCTGCGTGTACACTGTTGATAGCGGGAAATAAAATAGCGAAAACTGCTAATATGCAAATAATTGCAAAAACTAGTTTTCCTCTTTTTGTTGCTAAAATGTCATTGCGCCCTTTCATTATCGACTTTAGTACCTCCAGTGCTGACAATGCCAGACCTTCTATATGGTGGACCGTCCCATGAGTCTTCAATATCAATGAAGTCATCGATCGGTCGTTGAAACGTAACAGTGTCAGAAGTTTGGGAGATGACAGTTGATTTGTTTGGATTTTTTATCTTTGGCAGATCGGTTTCGAGCCGAAATCCACTTTTATCATTGTCGATTCTCTCTAATTCAATCACCTGACCATCTTTATATAAGCCCATAGTATCCTCCACAAACGCAATATCTTGTTCGTTTTCGGGAATTATTCTTATCGTCCATCGGTCAAGTTCAATTTTCATTTTCTGCTTGTCTCTTTTATTCTTTTTTCGAGGTACCATCTAAAGAGCCTTTGGTCGAATTTTGGGCGCCACAATGTTAACGTCAGCGCACGGCACAGCCATCCAATTGCTTGTACGGATGTGTAGAACATCCAGAATAAGCGCCGCTTCAGTGGTTTCTTTCTTTTGGCAAACGGCTTTCGTTTTTCTTGCCATTTCGGCGGCAATTGTACATATTTGTAGCCCATTATTCATTAAACCCTCTAACTTACCTCTAATATTAACTATTATCGGAAAATTATAATTACTTAAAACCTTTAGATAAAAGCTCCAAGCGGTGTTCCATCTCTGTTAAAATGACCGAATAAGGCATCCAATAGACTTCATATGTGCGCGCCCCATACAGCCATTTGGTGTTCATGATAATTCCATATTTGCACTCGCTCACGTCGTGGTTGCGACCATAATACTTATAAAAGCTCTCTCGCAGCTTCACGAGGTCGCCAACGTCGAATTTTGCGGGTGTTTCTTCGAAATCATTCACAAGATAAATAAGCGCGAAGACCCACAAAACCGCAAATTTTTTTCAAAATTTTTTCTTCGCGAATTTTTTTATCACTAATAACTGATCGATTGATCGTATATTGTGTTAATGTTTGTTCTTGTAGTCATATCACATATTTTACGATTAGCTATAACACTACTAGTAACAACGTCAACAGTATCAACATTTATAAATATTTCTTCAACAGCCTTAACTAAGTCAGGGTAGTCGCTCGAAACAATAAAATAATCCATGCATAAGTACCTCTTTGTCGGCTTAAATAGTATATTCGTTAACAAAAGGTAAATTTAATGGCTTTTTTGATTGACAAGTGATACTTAGTGGTGTATAGTATAGGTCAATTAAATATAGGAAATCTATCATGAAATACTTAATTCTACTCTTATCATTAATGTTAGGCGGCTGTATGGCGACAGTCGACCCAATTACGCCAAGAACACATGCGGTATACGTCGCTACTAGCGGCGCATATAGTGCGCCTCCGGTTAGGCTAGCGACTAGTATTGTCTATAGATCTAGCCGATCGTACCGCCGGCATGCGCCTTATTGGGGTAATACGCCCTCTCAACGGCGTCAAAGGCGTTGGCCTTCATATGTATGCAGCAATTGGGATCCGGATTGTGCGAGGGTGCACACTAGAAGTACACGTCGAGGGCCATATATAACGTACCGCAATAAACCGGTTGTTATTATTAAACGTAATAAGCCCAAGGTGCATGGCATTGTGAAAAATAAGCCACCGCAAGGAAAGGCTAACCCCAATGCGCGAAAAAACCATAAAAAACGCAAACATAAAAGCAAACGTAAAAGAAATAAGAAAAGGTAAAACCTACTTATTTGTGTGAATATTGGTGATCTAGTCAAATTTGCCGGCAATCGCGTTATTGGACAACGCGAATCAATAGGGATAATTGTCAATGTAGGCTTCGATCCTCCGTCCGCAATTGTACACTGGTCGGACGACAACACCAAATCATATATATCGACCGATGCTCTAGAGGTTTTATCACCATATGAGAGTCGGTGATCTCGTTGCGTGGGTATACGATCTAGATCACCCACTAGGCGATCTGCAGGAAGACGTGGGCCTGATTATAGAGATAGAGGAATGGAAGTACGAAGGTCCGCCCAAAAAGGTGCTGCACGTACTCTTCGCCCGGTCTGGATTCCAGTGGTGTAACCCAAAGAGTCTCCGCGTCATCTCCCGCGCCCGGGCTCAGCTCTAGACGCAGCTTATCCAGAAGTCTATTAACGCATGCCCTGCTTCGCGAAAGTCATAGTACTCGTCATTAACCTGTGCGTTGCTGTAAAATAAGTCTTCATACTCAAACTCTGGATATATCTTCCACTTCGTATTAAACTCCTGCCGCACTCTTCCAATTAATTCTTCTGAGACATATACTTCATACTCCGATCTGTCCTTATATTGGCTTACGTCCTTCCACTTAATCTTTTTTGCCTTCTTTTGTCTCGCCGCAATCTTTTTTGGCCGCAATTTTTTGAGCATTTCGTCTGACTTATTCTTGCCAATTGGTGACCATGGGTCTAGTGGCCATTTAAACGTCATTATCCTCTCCTCTGGTATATACTACTATTATACACGAATCTCAGACTAGGGTTAAAAAATCTGGCAATTTTTCCGTGCGTGTCGCGCATGTATCTCAACGCCATATCCATACTTCCCGGTTACTGGACATAGATTCCGGTAGGGGGGGAGGGGGTGGACGTACCCCTTAGCTCATGTAAGAACGCAACGCTTTCTCAACTTCTTTTTTAAGTTGGCTGGCGCGCTGCTTGCTTACGCCCATTTCCTTAGCAATATCAAGTAGTTGCACTGGCTCCTCGGCTAGCATGTTGCGGGTGAAGATGGCACGACGTCGCGGCTCTAAGGTAGCAGCGAAGGCATCGAGCCTAGCGCGCAGGTTATTTTTCTCTTGTGCGCTAGCTAGCTCCTCCTCGGCGCTTAGACGCTTATCCGACACTAGGGTTGCAACTGTACCGCCGGAGGCGTTCAGCGGCTTGTCAAGGCTTGTAGCGCGGACGTTGAGGTATTGCATCGCCTCTTCAACGTCGCTTAGGTCAGCGCCGAGTGCTAAGGCTACCGTCTCCGCGTCAAGCTCAGGTCCGAACATGCGTCGGAGCTTGGGCAGCTTGGCTTGTAGCTCACGCCCTAGACGCCCTGCAACCGTGATGGTACTGGAGTTGGCTGCTACGTGCTGCATAACCCGCGCCTTAATCCAGTACGCGGCGTAGTTAGCAAATTTAACATTCTCCGAAGGGTCGAACTTGCTAGCAGCTTCCATCACTCCAATGGTACCTTCGGCCACGAGGTCTTCAAAGTCTACGCCGTTACGCTGGTACCGCTTGGCAATCTTGATGACAAGACGTACCGTTGACTCGATGACTTTGGCTAGGGACTTCTGACATCCCGTCTCTTGATAAACTTTCACTAGCTCGGCTTGCGAAATGTGATTGAGGATGACTGCGGTGGTAGCGAGTTGGAAAAGCATTTTTATCCTTCGAAGTAGTTTCTCTCTTACCCCTTAAATATAAGAACCGTTTCGGCTCAGTCAAGGGGTAAAAGCACTTTTTTTCACTTTTATTGCACTTTTTTTTCTTTGCCCTCGCTCACCATACAAGCGACCAAGAACTGACTAGCATCGAAGCTAGGGTTGTCCGACGTTAGCCACAAGGCGAAGTTGAGCGCCATGGCGCGCCTCTCTGCCAATTCCGGTATATTCTTGATGACCTCGGCTAGCGAAGCTGCGTTTAGCTTTGTCACATGCCTTACCTCTCTCTTATATTATAAGCACCGTTGACACGTAGTCAAGGGTTACGATGACGATTTATTTACGCTTGACGTGCGAAGGGTATATGTATTAGGTTCCCACCTTATTTCACCCTATCCTTGACACGTTCTCTTTATGTTCCTCTAAGTCATTGAAAATAAATATACTTTAGTTTATACCCATCTAACCCCACCTGTTAGGCTAGGCTTCGTTCTCGGGTTTCTCTTTAAGGAGCAAGTCTATCTCTCTCTCACGTAGCATTGAATCAACCTTCTCACGCATCATGGTTTTGAGTATTCCCTCTTCCCCTGCTGCTTCCTTTTCCTCTGCTCTCTTAGTGCTGAGTAAGGAATAAAGCGACTTGTTTTCTCTTACCAACGAAACGACTTGTTCGCGCAGTGTAGCAACCACTTCTCTTAGTCTCTTAACCTCTGCAACTAAAACATCCTGATAATCATCCATCGCTCTCGCCCCTCTATTAGTAACTAACAACTCCCTGAAGAAAAAGTCTTTTATGCCCTCGGAAAAGTCCCCTTTATATGCGCCAGAAAACCCGCACAGAAAAGTAGCCTTTATACGGGCACAGAAAAGTAGCGTATATACGCGCCAGAAGAGTAGCCTTTATACTTCTTCACTCTCTAGGGCCTCCATCATGAAGTTAGCGTCTTCTTTTAGTGCGACCCATCGCCAATGCATGTCGGGCCGGTCCTCTGCTCTCAATAAAGCAAACTCTTTCTTCTTATCCTCGGCAAAGATTAAGTCGGTACCAACCTTGACCACGATCCACGTTTGGCCTTGTTCGCGAACACGATTCTTACCGTGCTTTGTCTTACCTTTGAGTTTTACTTTTGTTCCCGCTTTCACTTACAACCTCGTAATCTTTCGCCGGCGACCAACCACTAGTCACCCAACTCTCTGGACCGTCTAACCTTAACCATTCGGCGTTCTCTTCGCCTTGAGTATACCGGGGGAGTTGGGCGAATATCATTGTATCAACAACAATAAAGACTTTATCAAAGTCTCGTGTCGTTGGCTTCTTTAGCTTTACCAAATCACCTGTTTTCATTTAAGACCTCGCAACAGCTTGCCACAAGGCAAGGCTAACAATTAACTGGATACCAATGACGATAAGACCCTGTGTCAACATTATGACCTCTCTTAATTGAATTTTATGCACTGTGGCACTTCGATGCCGTTTTTCATTACTGTGACCGTGATGCCCATTTCGCGAGACAACTTCCTTGCGGCTAGTCCTGCGCGAGTTAGGGTGTTGTACCGAGTTCGGTGAATAGTGTTGCCTTGCTCGTGGTACACTTCCCACTTTCCTGAACCTTTCTTAACTACTTTCATTTTCTCTCCCTCTTACACCTTAAATATAAGCACCAAATTCGGCTAGTCTAGGGGTAAAGTGAATAAAACGAAAAAAAGCGAGGGCTCTGAAACAGCAAAACAGAACCCTCGCACTCCATAGTTATAGTAATGAGTCCGGGGGCGAAGTCGGATTCAAGCCCTTCACGCATTATGGGAAGGTACGCCCTAAGTTTACCATTTCATTTTATTCTCTCCTTCCCTGTTGGGGGTTACGTGTTTAGACTATTGGTACGCCGCTAACTTCTTCAAACATAACATTTTACCCATTTAATGCGATTGTCTCGACGGTCATATACTCTTCGCCTGTGATGTCGGTCCAAGACGCAAACAAGTCCTTATCGGACATCCGAGAATAACGGTCATGGTCTTCGTCATCGGGCGCATACCATTCACCCAAGCACTCACGCATCCAAACAACGCATTGATCAAAGGCTCCTTTCTCCGTCTTATGTGCTGAGATGTCTTGACCGTGCTTATGGTCCCATTGCGCTAAGAAAATTGTCTTTGTTCCAATCATTTGGGACGCTCCTTTAGGCTTTTCCTGTGAAGTGGATTGAATTGATTGCCCGGTCCTCGGGTGCAACGCTAAGGCATGCCTTGACGAAACGTGAAGTGTCAAAGCGCGGATTTGTCTCTTTGAGAGCATAAGCAAAGTCAAGTGCAAGGCACTGACGAGAGTTCTCGGTTACCGTTGCGAGGGTGTTTCCGACTACTTTAGCGATCATTTCAAAGTCTTTACTAGTCATTTCGGGTTCCTTTTAAGAAGTTGTTTCCCTTACACCTATAAAATAAGCACCATTTATGCCGAGTCTAGGGGTAAAGTGGAGATAAATGGAAAAAATTTCGCGTAGCGCGCTTTTCGCGCCTACAAATAATAATTCCCCCGTGGCGCTCGGGCTCGTCGCCATACCCACTCGATCCCAAACGTCGCCGCCAACCAAACAATCACCGTAATATCAATCACTGAACCCCTCCGCATTATCTAGCATCGCATCAATAAGATTAACCAATCCCTCTAATCGGTTTACACGCGGTTCAATCAACCGGTTGAAGAACGCCGGGGCAAAAGACTTTATGTCCTCCACATCGTCTAAAACGTCTAGCACTGCATCCCGCTGGTGACGTAGCGCCACGAGATCTACATTTTTCAATCTGATATCTGCCATTCTTAACCTTCTTCGCCAAAGTATTTCGCCATGAGATAGGAGCCGCCCACGATAAGGGCCGCGTAACCAAAAAGATAAGCCGCGATTACCATTTAACTCTCGTTGATGGCATCGCAGACCTCTTGCCAGTTGACATCGGATAAGAGGCATTTATCGGGAGTCTTGTCACCGAATAACATTCGGCAAACACGTTCGGCGGCGGACGGACCACCGCAGCCCGATGGAAAGATTGCTTGCAGAAATTCATAACGTGTTTGGTCATTGAATAGCCACAAGTTGACGTTCCAAGTTGCTCGGTTAGTCCAGCCGTTGTAGGTTGTATCAGTCGTCATCTTAGAGTACCTCGTCGAGCGCGTGGAGATCAACTTCGCATGCGAGGTCGCCGCTAGTGTGGGCTTGATTGCCAACCTCTTCTGAGTCCATTTTGTCAACGGCGTCAATCGCGCCTTCCCACGAATCCGCTTTGACCTCGATGACTGCGCATTGTGTTAGAAAAACAGGAACGTAAAACGTTTTCATCTTAGTTGTCCTCCAAATAAGACGGGTGCGACCAGTTGGCATACTGCCAGTCAGAAATCTGTCCGTCCTTGCAGAGCGAATCGGTCCAGTTGTTCCATGTCTCCCAGCGGGCTGGCCAGTCGGCGATGCCGTCCTGTTCATATTGCTCGCGCACATAGGGCATGATATTGTCTGTGAAGTCTGCGACCGCTTGATCCCAGGTGAGTACGGTGT
>Ga0080013_1001730_pt1 | contig 27904 bp, 36 predicted proteins | sample ETNvirenome_6_85_FD_69236 | JGI IMG/M metagenome (GOLD analysis project Ga0080013, IMG submission 69236) | Marine viral communities from the Pacific Ocean - ETNP_6_85 (SPADES assembly) (version 2) | ecosystem: Environmental > Aquatic > Marine > Oceanic | place: Pacific Ocean | collected 2013-06-19 | reverse complement strand
CCGGCGCCTCGCGATATTGTAGAGCTAGAGGCAGTCGAGGAACAACTGTCAGACATTGCCGAGCGGTGGGGCGCGCCTCGCCCTGAGTTTGCCCTAGAGCATGACTGGACACAGCACCTAGTGCGCGTGGGCGACACGGCTGCAGTGATCAACGCAAGGCTACCGGATGGCACCGGCGGGGCAGGCGTCAGCATTGGCTGCCTGGTTACAGCGGTTGAGTCTGACCTAGAGGCTGGGTTAGTGCGTATCACTGCCGAGGCTGTAGGCTCGAGCCGTGGCGGCTACTTCTGCCCGGCTGGCGAGGTGCTCGCAGTTGCTGCCCTGGGTGGCGGCCTTTATGATCTGACGCTAAACGTCGCGGCAGCGTCGCGGCTTATTTCTGGTTTGCAGGAGGCTGGCGCAGATGCCGATGAGCCTGATTATTTTGCTGTTGGTTGGGCTGTTGCTGGCTACGGTTATGCGTCTGGTGTCATAGCCTGGACGGGTGAGGTGGTGGCCATCGCTGGCGCTGTGCTTACCGTCAGCGCCTCGGCTCTGCCTTTGGCTGGCGAGGTGGTAGCGCCTGACGACTATGGCACGTTCGGCACGGTGCCTGCTGCCTTGCCACCTCTTGACGCACTGCCCGGCAACCGCAGGCCAGGCTTGCAGCCTGACCCGTCCGGCGTTGCTTATCTTTGGCTTGCCGATGCTAGCGCCAAGCTAGGGCCAGCCAATGACCCAGCGAAAGAGTGGCTATGAGCACAACCATCATCGACCCTAGGCCCGATCAGTTCACCGAGCAGGCAGGCCCTGGGCAGTTCGTCATGGCGTCAGCCTTTGACCGCGCTTGGCAAACCATCGGCAACGCATACGAGCAACTAACGGTAGGCGTGGCGCCAGGCAATGCAGGGCGCACGGTGCCCTTGCCCCACGATCACCAAGCCGGCTTTGGCTTTGGTGCTTTCCTGGCACAGCCTCCTATGCGCTGGCAGGGCATTGGCGGCGTGGGCAGCAGATCAACACCGGCAACTGTGCCGCCCTTTGCTCTAGCTTCGATCTACGCCTGGGCGGCCATGCTCGAGGTTTACGCAAAGCAAGAGTTGACCGTGGTGATCTACGGCAAGCGCGGCAACGGTGACGGCGTCAACGAGCCAGGCCAACAGCCTGCAGGGCTGCAGCTTGAAATGGACGGTATCGATGGGCCCTTTGGTTTTGAGCCTAGCCAAGACCCAGAATATTGGATGATCGCGGCAGGGCTTGGCCTAGTAAATGCTGGCACTCACACGCTGGCCCTGCGAATAGATGCCCTCGCAGGCGCCGGCGAGTTTTGGACTGTGCAAGGTGCCGAAGTCTGGGCAGCTAGTGGCGAGCAGATAAGGCTAGGCCCATGACCTTTTCACCGAGACGCCACGACCTACCGGCGGCAATGATCGCAGCAGACCGACCGGTCAGCGGCGACACCATGGGCCGATCTTGGGAGTCGCTGCTTTACCTTTGGCAGGTGACGACCAACAGCGCCGACGCCATCGGCACCGCACTGCCTGCGCCTGAAGGGCACACGCACGACGGCGTCCGCGATCAGACCCTAACAGCAGACGCTCAGATTTTGACGGGCTGGCCTTCGGGCTTTGGTGCTCCTCATATCCAAGGCGATAGCCCGCTAGGCCCGGACCCTGTGCTGCCTCACCTCGTGCCCAATGGTGGTTGGGCTGATGGCTCGGCGATCCTAACGCCCATTCGCTCGATGGTGCATGTACCATTCGACAACGCAGGACCGATCGGCCAGAGCGCCTTGCTTCGGTCTTTTGTGCTGATCGAAAAAGGGCAGGCTCTTAGCTTCGCCGCGGCTGTTGCCATAAGTGTAACCATCGGCGGCGTGCTCCTCAATGCCACCAGCTTGAACGCTGCGCCCGGCCTCGAGGTGGTGCAGGTTGGCAACTGGGCAGCCGGTGCCCTTGCAGCAGGTGGGCCAAATGAAGCGGTGGTGACGATCAACGTGCCGTCCGGCGACCTTGCCAGAGTCTGGCATTTTATGGCGGGGCCAGTATGACACAGCCAAACAGCAAGCGCGGCCCGGTTACGCCGGGCGCTTCTCAACGCTTCGGCAACAGTGCGCAAGGCATTGCCAACACTTTGGCGAGTATTCAGCAGAGCGCCCGAGGCATTGGCGAATGGATCGACGGGCAAGGCACTGGCGCCAGCCATGCCCCTGCCTTTGCCCATGATCACCGCGGCGGCATATGGGGGAGACCGCTTGGCGTTGGCTTTAGTTGCCCCATGGTTATGCGCGGCGGCGGTGTCGGCGCTAACTTTGAGGCAGAGACTTTCTGCAACGTGCCGGACCCTAGAGCCTTGAGCGGTGACGAGCTAGACGACGCAGAGGCCAACGGCGGTTATTCCTTTGTGGACGTTTACCTTTACGTCGGCTCGATCTTTGCTTTCCAAACGCTGCAGTTTAAGGTTGCCGTCTGGGCTGGCGACCGATGGACGGACGAGCAAACGCACAACATAGACTTTCCTCCGCCGGGCGCCGGGCCTCAATGGATCAAGCTGGCAAAGGGCTTGCACCTGCCGCCGGGTTTGGTCAGGATCAAGGCGCGAGATTTTGGATCAGCAACGGACTGGCACTGGGTTAGTTTTATGGTGCCGCAGAGGTGACACACGATGAGACGTAAACGACACAAGAACGCTAGGCCCACGGGCGATGCAGACGTTAGCCTTGAGCGCTTAAGCGGCAGCGTTGCCGCGGGCCTCTGGTATGACATAACGCCCAACGGAAACAACGGCACGCCAACTTATCCAGCAGAGTTAGCAGACTTTGGTTTTAACCAAGCGTATCCGGTAAACCCTGGGTGGGTTACACTAAGCGGTCTTTGCTCGGCCAATAGTGACAGCACTCAGGCATGGACGATCTGCATTTGGTCGAAGTCGAACCGTGACCCGGCGGCTAACAGTGTATTGTGCGCAACGAGGAACCCGACAGCAACGTCAACAGGTTGGACGGTTAGAGATTTCCCATCTACGGGGCAGCCTGATTATATGTTCTCGGTGTTGCCTAGCGGCGTAAACTACATGAACCTTTTGCCTGATTCCATCGGCCCTAACTGGCATTTCTTTGCTTTGACTTATGAGCCTGGGGTGCCTGGAACTGTAACCGGATTCTCTGACGGCGCTCAGTATCATACGTTGCCCGATCCCAATGGGTTTGTAGCATCGGCTAGTCCTATGAGAATCATGCAGGGTGCTTATTCAGCACCCGCACCAGGCAACGCTTGGCAGGGCTGGCTTGATACCTTCAGGGTTTACCCTCGTGTCTTGAGCGCAGATGAGATTTTAAGAGACTACAACGCCGGCAAGCCGGCACATACTTAGGAGGGCGCAACATGCCCAACCCAACGCAAGGCCAGGCGGCTAACGCCCCTGTATGGAACCCAACAACCACAGCGCAGGTGGTGCCCCTTACTGGTGTCGCTGACGCTGTGGCCATCACTGGCTATTACATCGTCTTGAGCAACATCGGCGCAAACAATGTTTGGATCAGCCCAGACCCTGCAGTGCAGGGCGTGCTCGTGTCGCCAGGTGAGACTTTTGAGACGGCTATTGTGCCTAACTCTTCTTTCTATGTTGTCGGCACTGCCGCGCAGCTTGTCAGCGTTGTTGAGTATAAAAATGCTTAGCTGGTTGAAGGCGGGCGGCAAGGCTCCAACCGCTTTGATTTTGATGGCGGCTTGGGCCGCTGCTCTTTCAGCCTTTGTTTTTGCTGCCTTCGGCTTGGCCGACTTCAATGCAGCGGGCGCCGGCCTCCTCACCGGCGCAGCCTCTGCGCTGTACTATGGGCGCCGCCGGTCTGATGGTTGAGAAGCTAACGGCTATTCTGTTTGGCCTGATCGGTCTGATAGCTGCAGCCTTTGCGGTGGTCTTTGGCGTGCGCAAGCTGCAGGCCGAGATAATCGAGGACGAGCGCCAGGCGGTTGCGGCAAAGGCAGAGCGGCAGCGCGCAAGCGTGGACAGCCAAGCCAGGATCATACGCCAAGAGGTTGAAGAGCTAGGCGACGATCGGCAAGCGCTGGCGGCTGCGCTCGATGAATGACGACCCTTATCTTGATCGTCGGCAGCTCGACCTGGCTCTGCTTAGGCTTCCTCTTGGGATTCTGGTGGGGCGAGAACGGCACCAGATGAGCTTTGCCCTTTTGTTTCTGTTTGCCTGGGCGATCCTCGGCACCATCGTGGCGGCAGCTTTTGCCAAGGTTGCCGGGCCTTGCTAGCCGCCATCATTATGGCAGCACCATGCACAGCCTCGGCGCCCATTGACGTTGGCACGGTGGCACCTTGTGATGGCGTCTTGATTAGCGCGGCTCGAGCCCGGCAGGCCATCGCCGATAAGCGCGAGGTCAACTTGCGCCGAACGTTTGAGTGCGCGCCCTGCCCTGACTGCCCCAAAGCCGACGGCATGAGAACTGCCGCCGCCTCTTTCTTCTCCGGCTTTGTCTTGGGCTTGCTGCTTATTCTGGTGCGCTAGAATCTAGGCCATCGAACACCGCATATCGGCGCAGCATCTGCGCCCAGTTTGTTTTTTGATTCCAATGTTGCGATCTAACCCAGCTCGTAGAATCGACTGCATCGACCAAGCGCGAGAAGGTCCACAACCAACCGTCTCGGTTGATCCTGCCGGCGTGCGTATATACTCGGCCGGCAATCTGCCTTGCTGCTTTGACTTTGAACGCAAAAGTTTTGCCGCCGATGAACAGGCCAGCGCCGTGGTCTTTGCAGACTGACACCGCCTGCTCAATATCAACGCCCTCTTGTACGGGTAGCAAAAGCCTGTAGGAACTAAGGGGCTCGAGGCTTTGCATCGTTCTAGCCCAGCTCTTGGCGCCAGCGCCGACAATATCGCAAGCAATGATATATTCAAGCAAACCCTTAGCGCTCGCAACTTCGGCGGCCTCTAGCACTGCCCCGAGTTGGTCATTAAAGCCCAAGTCAGCGCCGGCAACCCAAGCTGGATAAGCGCCGTTATCTAAAACTATTTTATGATTTGGGAACTGACGGCACGATTTGCTGACCCATTTTGGGCCGCTTACAATGCCGCAACTTAATGATAAAATCTCTGGTTTGATCGTAAAACTAAAGCCGGAATAGATGCGCAGTTTACCTGCGCCCTGTTCCATTACTCCGGGCAGTTGGAGTTGGCCTTTGTTGTTCACACTCCCCAGCCAAAGCGGTGGCGTGCCAGGTCCGGCACAAGGTCTATGGTGGACTGTTCGCCCCACCGGCTTTTAGCAATAATCAACTGCGCCGTCGCCTCTGGGTCGTCTTGGTCTGGTCGATGCAGCAGCATGCAGCCGTCGGCGTCTTGCTCGATTGAGCCGGAATCTTTGAAGTGTGACAGCAGAGGGCGTGCCCCGTCTTTGGCCGCGCCTCGGTTGAGTTGAGCGGCAGCCAAGACGACGCAGTCAAGGTCTAGGCTCAGGTCTTTACAGGCTCGGCTGACCCTGCCGACCTCGATGGCCCGGTTTTCTGCCTCTGACCCGGTGGCAACCATGGCCTGCACATAGTCCACAACAACGCAGCCGAGCTTGTGCTTTCGATTCAAGGCGTGCGCCTCGCTGGTGATGGTGCCAATGCACCGCGTCCGCTTTATATGTAAGCGCTCCAAGATGCCGGCGTATTCGGTAACGGCCATCTGCACGTTGACCAGAGCAGCGGGCCCCATGTTGCGCACCTCGCTGATGTAGTCGCGCCCGTCGAGGCAGCAGAGCGCCTTTAGGCTCAACTCCGGCTCGGTCATTTCACAACTGGCAACAAGGGCGTGCAGTTCCGGGTTCGCTGCCGTCATGGCAAGGGCAAGCTGCAGCGTCAGCGTCGTCTTGCCGTGCCCGGTCCTGCCGCCGATCATGTAGAGCCGGCCGGGTGATAGCGGCAGGCGTATGTCAACCGGCGTCTTGGTGGTGTAATGCTCGCGAAACGTGCCGGCTAGATCGTAGGTCAGAGCATGCCAGGCGCTTTGCGTTGCTGCCTCGGTGCTTTCTTCTGCCTGTTCTAACGTGCGCCGTAGATTGATTAGGGCAGCGTCTGCCCCGCTGGCGTATCCATCCGCAGCGTCGGCGGCAGCCTTTGCCGCACAGGCGATCCTGCGCAGCCTGGCGCCCTCTGTCACCATGGCAAGACAAGCCGAGGTGCTAGGCAGTTTGCGGTCCATCGACCAATGGCCGAAGCTCTGGACGTAGTCGAAGCCGCCGGCAAGCTCTAGCTCTGCCGCTGCCTTGAGCCGATCGACCACCACCAGGCTGGGCGCGTCCGTTCCGCCGCTGCGTATCTCGGCGCAGACGTGCGCCCAGATCATGCCATGCCTTGAGTCTACGAAGTCACCAGGGCTTAGGCCGTCGAGGGCTTGGGGTTCAATGGTGGTTGCCAACATTAGGTTGGCGAGTAGTGCAAGCTCTGCCTGCCTCGCGGTTGCCTCGTTTGGTGTCATGCTTAGTCGCCTCGCATTCGCATGGTGATCTTGACTAGATCGTGCCCGAGGCTGGCCACAGCCACGGCGAGCGCGTCTGATGCGTGGTTTTGGTGAGACTTTGCAAGGCTTGAAAAGTGGGCGCGGGCTTCGCGCACCGTCAACTGCAGGTGGTTTTGCAGCACCGCCTTGCTGGTCGAGGCGCTGCCGGTAAGTTTCTTTTTCACGTCTTGCGGGCGCACCTGTACAACCGGGCAGTTGTATTGCTCAGAGGTTGCAGCGATCACGCCCCAAGCCATGGCGACAGAGCGGTCTGCGTTGGCGTGCCGGGTCCAGCTTTGCGCCTCGGCAGCGATGAAGACAAAACGGTGCCGCTCGTGGAGTTGCCGCAGAGCGTCAAAAATAACGGTGCACCGTTCGACGTTGTCAGCGCACCGCGCCACCTTGCGGTTGGGCTTGGTCCGAATAACGCCAGCACCTAGGCAAACCTGATGGGCGCCGCTCGTATCGAGCAGCGCCCACCCTAGGCTTGCAAAGCCTGGATCGAGTCCAAGAATTACCATTGAGGGCCCCCATATTGTTGCGGTCCTTGGCCGCCGTAGGGATTATCTTGGCCACCCTGGCCGCCCTGTGCCGGTGCGCTCTGCTCGAGGCGCTGCAAGTTCTTAACCCGCACCTTATCCTCGCCCTTGTACTGCCGGTTTTCGGTGGTGACTTTCATGGTAGCGCCGGACTTCTCACCGATCACCTTGGCAATGGTGGTTAGCACTTCCTGCACGGTGTCGCCTTGTGGGCGCTGGTCCATACCGCAAGCGGTCCAGGCCATCTTAGCCAACCATCCGAAGGTTGCGCGGCCGTCAACGATCTTGTGCGGCCAACCGTGCCAGATGTAGCGCCCAGCGTGCGGCTGGTCGGGGCACAGGATCAAAACCATCTCGGTGCGCGGCGTGCCATCTGCCATAAACTTCAGGCTGCAAGAGTCCAGCTTAACCAAGTATTGGCCGGGCGTAATGGGCCCCGTATCTACGGGCCCTTTGCCGTTCCATTCCTCCCAAAAATCCTCACTCATTTCTCTACCTTTCCTGCCGCCGTCCGGCGGCCTAGTGCGGTGAATAACCGCGTTGCGTCGTCTTGGTTGCGCAAGGGCCAGACGTGCCACTTGCTATCTACCCCACCGAATAGCTCGGCAGCCGTTCGGCACTTTGCCACCTGACTGGGCGACGGCCTGAAGTCGAGATAGCGCGTGCCGTCGGGCAGGTTTAGCGTCTCCGATTCATGCACCGCCACCTGCCGAAGCCTGGCGACGCAGTCAAACTGGCTTACCAGATCAGTCACCAGAGCCTTGCGCACCGACGGGTGCCAGTTGCCTGGCAGGCCGTCTATGTCCTGCGCGTCTTGCTGGGCTGTTGCCACCGCAATCGTGCCGGCGCCTGCAGCGTCTCGCAGGCTGCGCACAATACGAGCGAGCCTGTTCTTTTGCTCGCCATACATCTGTATTTGCACTTGCCCGGTGTCGCCTGCCAGATCGTGCAGAATAGAGCTGCTAATCTCGGTGACGGTGTCGAGGACCACGAGCCCTTGAGGTGCTCCGATCAGCCCTTGGACATGCTGCAGCACAGCGAGCGCCGCGCCGCTACCGGAAGCGCTCAGCAGTTCCGAGGTGCGCAGGCCGGCAGCTAGGGCAGATGGTACAAGCCCATGCTCTGCGTCCATCAGCGTTGCCTTGAGCTTCACGGCCTCGGCTGCTGCTGCCAGCATGCTGCAGACGGTGGACTTGCCAACGCCTGGCGGCCCGTAAACTAGCAGCGTCATGGCCTGCGTGGTTGGTTTGCTTAAATCTATTCGTTTCATTTGCTCGTGCCTCCTAGAGCGTGAGTTGCCCGCGCTGAACTAGCGCGGCGTAAAGATGGACTTGTGGGTTTGACCGGTAGCGGTCGGCGACCTTGGCTAGGTCTTTGCTGGTGCTGGTGGTCTTGTATTCGACAATGCCAACACTGCCGTTTTCAAACCTGACGACTGCGTCCGGTATGCCGTGCAGCCATTTCTTAGAGCCGGGCAGCACCATGGCGCGGCGCTGCTCGCACTCGAGCACCTCGGTCACGCCCTCCATTCCTAGCCGGTGCATGGCCTGGGCGCGGTCTGCCAAGGCTTGCACCTGCAGAGGATCGGCCAAGGCGGCGCTGACTTCTGGCGTCACCATGCCGCTGGCGATTAGTTCGCCTATCAGTATCTCAACCTCTTGGGTGAGGTTGCAGCCTCGCTGCACCGTTGCCAGCCTGATGGCCTCGTGAGTCAACGAGCCTCGCAACATGGGCAGGCTCTTGGTGCCTTCCTGCCGTTTGCGCACGCGCTGCATGTACTCGACCCAATGCAGGCGCGGGCATTCCATAAAGGCTTTCAGCTCGCTCGGGCTGCAGCAGTAGCCAGGGCGGTCACGGCGCAACGTGTTCTTGGTGCGTCCATATTTCACGGTAATGGCTGACGCTGGGCGCGCCGGCTCTACGTCGTGCCAGTGCTGCAGATCCTCGGCCAACGGGTCGCCCTCGCAGTAGTTGCGCCAGCGGCAGCGCTCGCAGTGCCAAGCGTTGCGCGGCGGCACCTCGTTTTTCGAGGTTTCCGAAATGGCGTTTTGAGCGTGCCCCGCGTCATTGATCGCGGCGCTTATCAGTTCAGCGTGGGCGAACATGTCCAGACGGAACTGCCAAGCGATCATGTCTCGAGCCTGCAGGTGCTCAACGTAGGCCGGGTTAGGCTCAACCTGCTCAAAGTCACAGGTGCGCAGATACAGTTCTTCGGTGGTGTCTGCTATCTTGCTGCGGCTTATGCCTCCGGCTTTGAGCTTGAGCGGTTCACTGGGCACCGTGGGGCGCCCGATGACGTAACGGATTAACATGCCTCGTTCCTTTCCTGGCTATCGCCAGATGTTGTCACCGAGAAGGTGTTTCATTTCTTCACCACCAGACCAGCGACAAAGGCGGTGCAGATGATGGCGAGCATTAGGGCTTGTAGGAGGATCATTGGCCTAGGCACTCCGAGCAGTAGTCTTTGCCGCCTCTGCGCTCGTGTTTCCAGCCGGCAACAACAACTAGCCATTGGCGCGCAGCATGACCGCGCCAGCGCAACCGGTAGCCATCGAAAATCATAACGGCATTGCGCGGGTAGTCGCCTTCGATGCCGCATTGATCGCAGATAATGACTTTGCGAATCATCGATCTAGGCACTCCGAGCAGTAGTCTTTGTTGGCTGTGCGATCGTGGTGCCATCCGTGCATCATTTCGAGCCAGTGCCGCGCACCGGTAGCCGACCAGCGCTTGCAGGCCCGGTCTGCGCCGGTCAATGGCTCGCCCATACGAGTCGGGACGTGCGCGGCGTTGCGAAAATATTCGCCTTCGGTGCCGCATTCGTCACATGTTATCTCGTGCCTGATCATTAGTTGCGCCAGGCAAAGAGGCGCATAGCCTCCGTCAGTTCGTATTCGATCGGCTCGTCGCCTGGCTCTTGCGCAATGACGTTTCGGGCATGGTTCAGGGCCTCAAAGATTAGCTGCGCTTGGCGCTCGGTCACGGCTACGGCGTCGAGGATCATGCATTGCCCCAACCATCGCTGAAGACCATAGGGCGCAGCCCGACCTTTTGGTTTTTGATCACGTTGCGCAGCATAGTATGCAGGCCGGCGGTGCTGCTTATCTCTTGCCACTGATCGGCAGCCCAGTGGTCAAACTTGCCGCGCACGTCGCCGCGGCTTGTCACCTGCAGCAGCAGATCGTGAACCCGGAAGCTATGACCGTTGGTGAGGTTGCCCAGTTGCAGTTCAAAGCGCCGCCCCGACCCGTTGCAGGCGGGGCAGTGATCGACGTGCCCTAGGTCCGGCGGGCAGGCGGTGCATTTGTAGGAATCAAGGAATGGGTGGGTCATTGTTGCGCCTCTTTCCGCCGCGCCCAGTCGACCGCAGCAAGTACGCAATCAAGATTCTTTTGCGGCATGTACTTTGCCACCCCGCCGTCCTCGGTGAACGGCTCCGTCTTGATAAGCGTGATCAGTTCAGGATTGCGCCACATGATTAGAATGCCGCGCCATACTCGCGAAGTGACACCACTAGCGATGACGGCGTTGCATTTCTTGCAATTGAAAGTGTGGTTGCGGCTCATGCCGCTCCCCCTTCAAGCTCATGGGCTGTGACGGTCACAGTGTAGCCGCGGCCGTTGACCATGATGCGCATGGTAGCCTTTGGCCTGGGCGCCGATCCTGCGCTGAAGGCAACACGCGGTTGCTCGGTTGTGATGCGCGGGAAAGGCTCATTATTGCCCATGGCCTCGAAGTGATCACGCAAGTGCGTTGCAAGAGCCTCTGCGGTTTTGGGGTGGATCAGGTGCTCAATCATCGTTGCCTCGTTTCTGCCTTCCGGCGTTGGGCGGGGACCAACCCGCAAGACCCTTATGGGGCACGCTCAAACTAAACGCAAGCCTTTAGTGCAACTTTATTGGACACGGCAAAATCAAAGCCCTCGCACGCGCGCCCGCGGCTCAGCCCAGAGCCCCCACCGCAGGGAAACCCTGACGAACTTAAATGAGGATTGGGGTTTTCCCCCTGTGCCACCAAAACCACCAGAGCCCACCGCGGTGTTTAACCTTTAGCGCGCGCACGCGATACGCACACACACGCAGGAAAGGTTTGGAGCTGCGCTGCACGCCCTAGCACATCGCTCTTTTAAATCGCTCTAGGGCGTGCGCAGATCCTGCCTTGCAAGGTGAACCCAGCGCCTCTATATTCTGCCCAAGCTGCAAAGGTGTCGAGTGCACCTCGGTCTCGGTGAGCGCTTGCGAGCGCCGGCCAACCTAGACCGAGCAGCCCGAGCGGCTAGGTGCCCTGCGTCGTCGATGCCTCGTGCGGCGCAGGCCCCTAGGTGCTTTCACAAAAGGAGGCGCGTCATGATCCAGAGCGGCAGCAGGGGGCACAAGGTCAAGGCGTGGCAACACTTCCTGGCTCGAGGTCTGGGCAAGGGCGGCAGCCCCTCAGGCTTTTTCGGCTCCAAGGTCGAGCGCCTCACCAAGAAGTTCCAAGATGATGCCGGGCTTGTCTCGGATGGTATCGTCGGGCCCATTACCCTGGCTGCAGCTAAGGCGGCAGGCTTTGCCGGCTTTGATACCGATGGACCGGACCCGGCAACGCCCAGCCCGGAGGTGCTCGCAGCAGACGCAGGCGTGCCGGTGGCTGTGCTGCAGGCCGTCAGAGAAGTGGAAAGCAACGGCAACGCGGATGCTATCAGGTTTGAGCCGCACCTGTTCGTTAGGCTCAGGCCAGACCTCGCAGACGCTGTGCCCTATACCCGAGGCAAGGTCGTCTGGTCGATGGTGGCAGAGGAGACGAACAAGGCAGCCTTTGCCTATGCCTACAAGCTGGCGCCAGAGGCCGCGGTCAAGTCCACCTCTTGGGGCGAGTTCCAAGTCATGGGCAGCCACCTGCTCAAGCTCTACCCTGACCCTGCAGAGGCCCTGGCAGAGTTCACGCAGCACCCGAGCGCGGTTAGCGCCAGGCTTGTGGCTCGATGGTTTCAGCACAGCCCGAGGGCAAGGCGAGCAGCCAACAGCAACCCGCCGAACTTTGCAGCCTTGGCACTTGCTTATAACGGCAGTCACTATGCGCGGCACAAGTACCACATCAGGCTTGCCAAGGCATGGCGTCGTCATGTCAGCCGATAAGCTCGAGGTGCGTGAGCTTAGGACGGAGCTGCGATGAAGATTCAACAGATCGACCCGGCCAAGCTAACGCCGGCAGACTACAACCCGCGAAAGATCAGCGACCACCAGGCCGAAGCGCTCAAGCGCTCGCTTGATCGGTGGGGTTTTGTTGAGCCGATCGTGGCCAATAAGCGCACAGGCAAGATCGTTGGCGGCCATCAACGGGTTGATGCGGCCTTGGCGTTGGCTGTTGCAAAGGTGCCGGTTCATTGGGTCGATCTTGATGAAGACAGCGAGAAAGCGCTAAACATCGCGCTAAACAAGATCAGCGGCGAATGGGAAGACAACCGACTGGCCGAGTTGTTGACCGAGCTAGAGCAAGGCGGCCAAGACCTAGAAGATCTAGGCTTTGATCCTGATGAACTGCAAGCCATCATCGACGCAGCAGCACCAGAGCCAGAGCTAAGCGGCGACCTAGACGCCATACCAGAGCCACCAGCCGAGCCGATCACGCAACCCGGCGACCTGTGGCAGCTTGGCGAGCATCGCTTGCTATGCGGTGACAGCACCAAGGCCGAAGACGTGGCGCGGCTTATGGGCGATGATCGGGCAATTTTACTTCATGCAGACCCGCCATATGGCATGGGCAAAGAATCCGAAGGGGTGCTAAACGATAACCTATACAGCGAGAAGCTGGACCGGTTTCAGATGGATTGGTGGCAAACCTTCCGGCCTCACCTTGAGGACAACGCCAGCGCATATATTTGGGGCAACGCTCCCGACCTTTGGCGGCTTTGGTATGTCGGCGGCTTGGCAGACTCGGAGCGGTTGACAGTACGAAATGAGATTGTGTGGGATAAAGGAGTCAGTGGGCTGGCCGTTGGGACCGAGGCGGGTAGAATGTTTCAATCTTCCGAACGGTGCCTGTTTTTTATGCTGGGGGAGCAGGGATTTAACAACAATGCCGACAACTATTGGGAAGGCTGGGACGGAATACTTGAAGCTCTGCGGGCCGATTGTCACGCAATGGGCTGGGGCGCTAGTGACATCAAACGCATATGCGGCGTGGGTATGTACGGCCATTGGTTCACACGGTCGCAATGGACATTCATCCCCGAGGAACATTACAGGAAGTTGCAAGCCGCAGCCCGCGAGCATGGCGCATTCAAGCGCGAGCATGGCGCATTCAAGCGCGAGCATGACGAACTCAAGCGCGAGCATGACGAACTCAAGCGCGAGCATGACGAACTCAAGCGCGAGTTCTACGCCACCCGCGCCTACTTCAACAACACCCATGATAACATGACAGATGTTTGGAGCTTTCCGCGTGTTGTTGGAGAAGAGCGCCATGGCCATGCCACCCCTAAGCCTGTGGCGATGGTCGCTAGAGCGCTCAAAAGTTCATCGCCGCCCGATTCGCTTGTTATCGAGCCTTTCCTAGGATCAGGTTCGACTATCATCGCAGCAGAGCAGACCGGCCGGAAGTGTTACGCCATGGAGCTAAGCCCAGCCTACTGCGACGTAGCCGTCAAACGTTGGGAACAAGCAACCGGAAAGAAAGCGGAGCGCGTGTCGAATGGCTAAGCCTACCTGCACGCCAGATCTGGTAGAAGCCATCTGCAGGCATTTGCGCATTGGTGCCTACCGCAAGGACGCAGTCAAAGCGGCAGGCATAGCCGTGTCAACTTTCCACTATTGGCTTGATCGAGGCGGAAAAGAGCGGCGGCATATTGACAGCGGCGGCCGACCGCGTAAGCGCGAAAGCGCTTATCTGTCAGCATTGGAAGCTATAGAAAAAGCAGAGGCAGGCAGCGGCATGAGTGACCTGGCCTTAATAACAAAATCAGCACAGGCAGGCGCCTGGCAGGCTGCAGCCTGGAAGCTCGAGCGCCGCCACCCTGAGAAGTGGGGCAGGCAGCGCCTAGACATACAGGCCGAGGGCAAGCTGATCGTTGAGGGCGTGAACTGGCTCAACCGCAAGATAGATCTAGGCGCCAGCGATGACGATTGAGCGGTGGCAGTTCGGCGACCCGCTGGACTTACAGCGCCAGGTGCTGATCAGCCCGCACCGCTTCGTATACTTCAGAGCCGGCCTAGGTGCCGGTAAGACTTGGGCGGGCTGCCAGTGGGCTGCTGCCAATGTCCTACTGCACAGCGAGGGCGCAACGGGCGTCATCATCTCACCGACCTATGCCATGCTGGACGACGTGATACGCCCGCAGATTGAGGCCCTATGGCCTGACGTGGTGGTTGCTACCTGGCATGGCCTCAACCGGTCCTATACGTTCCCCAATGGCAGCAAGGTGCTGCTGCGATCGGCAGAGCGTCCAGGCAGGCTGCGCGGCATACAGGTTGCCTGGGCCTGGCTCGATGAGCCTGCCGAGATGAAGGCAGAGTTATGGCCTATCATCACCGGCCGCTTGCGTGCGCAGACGCGTTGGCGCCATCAGATCCTGCTAACCGGAACACCTGCCGGCTACAACTGGGTGCACGATGCCCTAGGCGATCCAGGCGAGCGGCTAGACGAGGGCTGCCACGTCGTCCAGGCAAAGACCGAGGACAACGCCGAGCACCTGCCTGATGGCTACATAGACAGCCTGCGCAACCTGTACAGCGTGCGCCTGGCTAGGCAAGAGTTAGAGGGCGGCGTGGTCATGTTAGAGGGCCAGGTGTTCGGTGAGTTTGACCCAGCGGTCCACCTTACTGCCTGCGCCTGGCCCGACAACGAGCCGACATGGCTGGGCATTGACTTTGGCTACCGCCGGCCGGCTGTGAACTTCTGGCGCAAACACCCAGACAACCCAGCCGCCTGGGTCTGCTTCGATGAACTGATGCCCGAGGACTGCACCACCGAGCAGCTAGCTGACCGAGTCATGGCTAAGGGCTACCGGATGGCCGAGGCTTGGTGCGATCCTGCAGGCAAGGCAGCGACCACGGCAGGGCGAACAGACGTTGAGGTGATGCGCCGCGCTGGTGTGCCTGCCAAGTACAGGACCAGCAGCAAGGTGCGCCGCATAGCCTTCGGCCTCGAGGTGATGCGCGCCGCTATGGCGCCCGCTGACGGGTCGGCCCCGCGCCTGCTCGTGCATCAGCGCTTGAGCAATGGGCATAAGCGCGGGATATACAGGGCGTTGCTTTCCTACAGTTACAAAGGCAACACGGAGCAGGCCCTAAAGGACGGCGAGTTTGACCACGCGGTTGATGCCGCGCGCTACCTGTTCGCCAACGTTGAAGGTATCAGCCGCCGGACGGTGGCTCGGGAAGAGAGGCCGGCACCGCCGGCAGTTCGTCGAGTCATTGAACGGAGATTGTAGCAAGTGATTAGAGACCTATTAGAACGCCCCAACCTAGAGGCCGGCGAGTCCATCAGGGCAAGCGCAGACAGCACACGCCAAGACTGGGTTAAGCAGATGCTGCAGGTGGCAGACACCTGGCGCCCGCAAGGCTACCGCCGAGCCTGCGAGAAGCTCAACGCCTACTATCTCAGCGATCAGCAAGACGGCCTGCTCGAGCAACTGCAGGCGGCTTTCCCTGAGACGTGGAGCCGCCTACCCAAAGAAATGATGCTGCCGGTCTTGCGCCGCTGGATCGACCAGCAGGCCACCGTCTACCTGACACCTGCAGCGCGCACGCTATCCAGCGCCGAGGGCGAGCCCTTGGATGATGCCAAGGTAACGGCCAGCTTTGAGAAGCTGCAGAAAGACGCGGCCTATTGGGAAGTGTGGCAGAGGCTAGACCGCACCGTGCACCTGTTCGGCTCTGGCCTGCTGCTGTTCGGCTGGAACACCTGGCGCCAGCGCATAGAGGCCAACGTGGTGCAGCCTCACCTTGTGCATATCGTGCCAGACCCTGACGACCCGGCAGACATTAGCCGCGCCTGGGCTGTGCTGGTCGAGCTTGCGAGCAGCCAAGGAATCAACGACAGCGCCAACGGGCGCCGCTTCCTGGCCTACTGGCGCAGCGAGGGCGAGGACGGCCGCAACGACTGGCAGGCGGTGGTGGTCAATGAAGATGGCGCCGTTGAGCTAGACGGCCTAGATGACGCAATGGACTTTACGGCACCGGTCAAGGGCGAGGACGGCGCGACCATACTGCCGATGCTCTGGGTGCAGCGCGAGGCGGGGCACGGCGTTGTCTACCCTCGGCCACCGATGGACCTTGTGCACGCTCAAGACGCAGTAAACGAAACGTGGGTTGATATTCACATGAGGGCCCGCACCTCTGGGTATGGCTCCTACGTTGCCACAAGCCTTGACATTGAGCGGGCACGGGGAGCGCTCAATATTGCGCCCGGTGGCGTAACGATCCTTGAAGAGGGCGAGACGCTCAGCAGCATAACCAGCGACAGCCGCTTAACCGATCACCTAGAGATGCTGCAGGACTTCCTGTTGCAACAGGCCCAGCGCCTCGGCCTGCCGCCTTCAAGCTGGGCGCCCAAGGACCGGCCGCAGTTGTCCGGCGTTGCGCTCAAGGTTGAGAACTTAGAAAGCGAGTTGCACCGCAGCCAGCAAATCAACCGCTACGAGCGGCTCGAGGTTGATGACGCCTGGCATATCGCCCGCGCCCTCTGGAACACCTACGCAGTGCCCAACGGTGCCGACCCTATCCCGTGGGATATCCGTATGCTGTGGCGCCCTGGGCCAACCACCATCCCGACCGACGAGGAAAGCCAGCGCCGAGTCCTAGACCATGACGTTGGCAAGAACTGGCTGACCGCCTCGCAGGCCATGGCCCGAGCCTTGGGCATTAGCGAGCAGGAGGCCGAGGACAGGCTAGCCGCCAACACCGACACCAATCGCGCGCAGATCAGACCGGCAGGCATGGGCCTGGCCGAGGCTGCGCTAGGTCTTGCCGGCAGTGATGACGTATGACGATCAACTCCGAAGGCATATCAAACCGATTCGAGGGCACCTTGCGGCGCATGATCGCAACGCTCGAGGGCTTCACGGTTGAGTTGCTGGCAGAGTTAGACACCGATGAGGGCAACCTTGAAAGCACGCGCAACAACCTCACCAGAGCAGTGTTGATGCGCCAGCAGTTGACCAGCGAGCTTAACCGCCTGGGCTTTCAGACTGCAGTGCGCAACCTCTACAGCGACATTGCTGGCGAGCTTGAGCGCGAGGTAGGCGAGGGCAAAGAGGGCCTGGCGATCGCAGAGGCGGTGCTGTCAGCCTTTGCCAGCGACGCGACCCGCCACCTAGACAACGCCTGGTTCACGATGACCGGGCGGATTCAAGAGGCGGTGGAGCAGGCCATGCTGACCAATGCCCCGATCGGCGACTTGGTGCAGGGCCTCGCTGGGCCTGGCCGCGCCAGCATACGCCTAACCGCTGACCTATCGGCAGACATGCGGCAGTGGGTCAACTGGGCAGGCGCAGCCATCGACACTGCCCTGGCCTCGATGGTGCGGCGGCTGCAGATCACCCAAGCCCAAGAGGTTGGCGTGGTGTTCTTTGTTTACCGCGGGACCAAGATCAAAACGACCCGGCCCTTTTGCCGGCTGATGCAGGGCGTAGTTGTGCGGCTCGAGGATCTGCGAGCCATCGACCGCGACCCAGCACTGCGCAACATCAAGCGCCTGCGAGAAGGTGACGGCAGACAGCCGCCGATTGTGCCGAGCCTTGGCGGTTGGCGCTGCCGGCACACGCTGACAGCGACAACGCTTGAGGACGCACACGAGGACGGGCGCACGGTCTTTATGGAAGAGGCCGCAGAGCTAAACCGCAGGGCGGGGGCGATGCTATGACGTGGGGCGCCAAGATGGTCGGCAGCATTGAGCTAACCGAGTTGAAGCGCCAACCGGGCGAGCGGGCTATGCGCGCCATCGGCTTGGCTGCCATTGACCAGATCATGGCAGACACCCAAGAGAAACACGTCGACGAGAACGGCCGGCCCTTCAAGCGCTACAACAAGTTCTATGCCATCGCCCGCAGGGCTGCAGGCTATGGCACTAAGCCGGACCTGACGCTATCGGGGCACATGCTAAACGCCATGCAGGTTGTAGCTGCCTCGGCCTCGAGCGTCACGGTGGGCTTCATCGACACAGCACAGGCAGGCGGCAAGACCCTGCTGCAGAAGGCTTGGCCCAAGCTCAGCAAGTCTGAGCGCAATGCCTTCTGGGCCATGGCGATCAAGGCCAAGCGCAGGGCGGGCAAGTCGAGGGCAACAGGCCGCAGGCGCAACCCCACGGCAGAGCGCAGCCGCAGAGGCGGTGCCATCCCGTCGGGCCATCCGTCGCTATTGCCATCAGAAAAATCAACTTACACCAACAAGCTGCGCCCGTGGTTTGGCTTCGGCAGGCCCAACAGCCGCCGACGCAAAGAGATTCAGAAGCGCGGCGCACGTCTTATCATTAGAGCATTGACCCGCGATTGACGCGGGCATAAAAGGAAAGGGGTCAACCAATGACCACAGCGAATCAGGCGGCGGATGCTGCCGAGGTGCCAGCGGATGCCGGCGCAGAGACAGTCAGCCGAAGCGAGCTAAATGAGGCCATCAGCCGCAGACAGTCTGCCCTGGATCGGGCACGGGTTGCAGAGGATAGGTTAGCACAGCTTGAGACGGCACAGGCAACAAGAGAGCGCGCAGAGCTAGAAAGCCAGGGCAAGTTCAAAGAGCTTGCGGAAGAGTCAGAGGCCAAGGCGGCAGCATTGCAAGCCGAAGTGGCAGCGTCTCGGTCGAGGCTGGAAAAGCTAACAGGTCGGCACCGTGAGGCAGTCGATGCGCGCTTTGGAGCTTTGCCGGATGAGGTGCGCGAGCACTTGGCCGGCAGGCTTGGCGAATCGCCAGATCTTGATGCCTATGAGGACGCCGTCTCACTTGCCGAATCATTGAGAGGCCAAACAAGCGCACCTGCTCCTCGGAGTCTAGGCGCGCAGCCATCGGCTGGTAAGGTTGCAGGCGTCCAAGGCGCAGGCAAAGCAACAGCCGCAGAGGTTGCACGCATGACACCGGCAGAGCAGGAGCAATATATTAAACGGTTTTACTCCTAGAAAAGGACCACCGAAATGGCTGCTACTACTACAACGAGCCTAGCGGCTCTAATCCCCTCAGAGGTTATCGAAGGTAATCTCATTTCCAACATGGGCGACAAAGCCAGCTTGGTGAACTTGTGCCGCGTCAAGACGGGCTTCAAGTCCGTTGAGTTTGCTGCGCTTGAAAGCCTAGTCGCTGCTGCTGCAGTCGAGGGCGCCGCCCTTACGCCTGCCGCTGTTGTGCCTGTTGGCACCGTCGTCACGGCTTCCCCCCAGGAGATTCCTGCGATTCAGCTGACGCGCTTTAGTATCGAGACAAACGAAGCTGGCGACTGGCTCAGCCTCGGCGGCAACCTCGGGCGCACCTTGGCCGACCGTGCCAACGTGCAGGTGTGCGAGACTTTCTCGGACCTGTTCAACGGCAACCTTAACTCGGCGGCCTCTTCCGATGGTGCAGGCAACCCGCTTCCGATGGACCTGCACACGCTCGAGCTTGCGATTGAGATCGCCGAAGGTAACAACAGCGTCTCTAAGTCGTTCGGCGGCTCAATGGGCTTGGCTGCTGTGCTTCACCCTTCGCAGATCAGCGCCATCCGCGCCGACGCTCGAGCCTCTGGCAACTTCATTGCCCGCGAGGACGTGCTCGCCACCAACCCCGCGCTTAACCCCACCGGGTTGCAGTTCGGTTACTACGGCGTTGCGGTCTACATGAGCATGGGCGTTGAGACCACGGCGGCTACCACCGCACAAGGTGCCGGCGTTGACTTGTTCACTGGCATTGCATTGGCTGCAGGCAACACCAAGAAAGGCGCATTGTTCGCCATCGGTGATGCCCACGGCTTTGTCATGCAGAAGCCCCCCAATGTTCGCAGCGAGGACACGGCCTTGATCGTGACCGGTGGTGTTAACATGGTGGCTGGTTATGTCGGCGGCGTTGCTCGTATCAGCGAGCAGTTGACGCTGATCCAGAGCCTGTAACATGGGCGGCGCTGTTTACTATATCAGCCGCCACGGCCGTCAGCGTCTCGTGCCTGAAGACGATCTTGATCGTCTGAAGGGCGAGGGCTGGCGCGTCGATAGCAAGGTGGAGGTCGAGGCCCCCGCCAAGCCTAAACCGAAGCGCAAAGCTAAAGCCAAAAAGGACTAGGATGCCCGGCCTTGATTCGAGACATGCGCCCGTTATGATGCAGGTTATTACCTGGGCCCTGCTTGGCTGGTTTGCCAGCACAGCCCGTGCCGAGGTTGACGGGGCCGTTGCGGCCTCGCACCAACTGCCTGTTATCATTGAGCGCATTGAGGATCAGGGCCGGCGCATTGAGCGCCTCGAGGCCTTAGACGTAAAGCTAGACCGCTTGGCCGAGAACATGGCCGGCGTGATGGTGGAGCTTAAACGCAAATGATCCAAACCATACATCGCAGTACAGGCGGCACCGTCCGACATGTCTGCAGTTTCGGCCGCCCCTCTGGTGGCATTTTCAGTTGGCGGCTTTATGACACCGCCGGCGCCCTTGTAGACAGCGCCAACAACGTGGCCGGCACCATGCCAGACACGACGGCGCACAACAGCAGCGCCAAGCGAGGCGACAAACAACTTCGGACTGTTGACAGTTTGGCCGGCGACTGGCGCTCGCTTATGATCCAGCCGCAAGGGCTGGGCACGGTGGAAAGCCTGCGCAGCTTTACCATGCCGTTTCAGGTTGGCGCGGCTAATACTGACGCCATCTTATTTGATCCTCTGCCTATCGACATAGCCACAGGCGATCGCGTCGTTGTTAATGAGGTGCAGGTAGCGTTAGCCGCTGTGCTGACCTCGGCGCAGTCTGCTGGAATCTATTTCTTTGAAGTGATCGCCGACGATGAGGCGGGCGACGAGCACCGCGAGACAACCCGCATTGCTATCACCTCGGCCAACATGGTGCAGCCTACGGATTACTCAAGCCTAACGCGGCGCTACCCTTTACTCACCGATCAGGCCCGCCCTGAAGACCCGTTGTTTTCGGTGTCGTTAGACACAGCTATGGAACTGACCCTAGAGGCGATGGAGCGCATTGGGTTTGACTGGTGGAACCTGCGAACATGGGATCAGCTCGAGCCGGTGATCGCTGCGCGCTGTGCGGCCCTAGAGTTTGACGCCATGGGCGCAGACTTTGAAAGCGTGGCAGACGTTGCCAACGAGACGGCCAACGCCCTGCTGCGCGATACCATCGACCGCCTCGCCTGGGTTGACACCGACGCAGACGGCACGCCCAAGGGCGACAAGGCGCCGGACGTTTCGCGGGTCTGGGTCAACCGATGACCTGGCCCGCCGATCCTGTGCGAGCGCAGATCGTGGCGGCCGTTGCTGACGCCACCTTGATCGGCAAGCCCGTGCAGCTTGAATGGGACCGAGGCGAGCGCCTAGGCACTCAAGCCTGGCGGCGCTTCTCGGTGCTCGCTTCCGGCGGCAACCTAGAGAGTTTATTAAAGGCCCCTGCCATAGGAGCCGGCGGCCTTGTTTACATCGAGCGCGAATATACGCTGACCGTTTATTATGAGAAGGGCAAAAACCGCCAGAGCCTTGGCGGCGATTCAGATGCCCTGACCGATGATGCCGAGCGCCTGATAGGTGCGCTCTTGCGTATGGACTATGACACGCCTACCACGGGGCTAGAGGTGCTCAAGCCTGCGCCCTGGCGTATCGTCGAGCTTCCCAATGGTGCCCTAACAACTGAGATAGAAATGAGCGCCTTGGTGCGCAGAGAGCTTTAGCCATGACCTTGAAACGAATCAACCGCGTCGCCATCGGCAAGATCGCCGGAACGCCCGCATGGGATCAGGTGGAAAAGTATCTAGCTGCTGACATGGTCGGCGGCTACATCGACCTCGAGACTACCAGCGCCTCAACGATGGAGCACACGCGCCCGCAGATCGCTATCACCGGCCAGCGTGGTGACGGAGAAACGCCGGCCAGCGTCAGCGGCAACAAAGACGCAGCGCCAAGCCTCGCCTTTTATGTTCGCGGCCTGGACCTTTCCGGCGGTGCTGCCAATGGCGTCAACGCTTCGGCGGCTGCCCCACAATACGACATGCTCCTAGAGCAAGCCGCAGGCGGCACCACGCGCAACATACAGGGCGAGGACGTTATTGGTGGTTCGACCCGCTGGGTGCTGCAGTTTGGCGCGGGTGCTGTTCTAGCTAACGGCTATGCCATCGGCGACGTGCTCGGCTGGGTCAACGCTTCCGGTAAGATGGAGTGCGTGCCGGTCGTGGCTATCAACGTTGGCGCCGATCAGGTGACGCTTGCCGGTGATAGCGCCGCCAATATGACGGGCGGCTTTAGCGATGCCCCTGCAGCGGCGGATGACATCTACGGTATGCGCACCTATCCGGTGGACCAGACCGCAGGTGAGCGCGCACATATTACAGTGCATGGGCAGCTAGCAGATTCAGGCATTGACCGCTTCTTCCAAGGCTGCCTCGGCTCTGTATCGTTTGCCGATGCTGACGGCCTGCTCGTGGCAACATGGGCAGCACAGGCCCAGACGTGGACAGCAGACCAAAACCTTGTTGCCCCCGTGCCGACCTTCGGCGCCTTTGTCTCGCCTGCCCTTGGGCCGGTCAGCACACGCGGCGCTAGGGTCTTGATCTGCGCTGACAACAGTTGGGGCGTTGACAGCGCTGGCGTCTTTGCGCCTGCAGCCTCAACGGGCGTTGCTGTTGCCACATCAATCAGTGGCAGCTTTGACCTGGCGGTAGACGTACAGCCGCGCACAGCAGCCACAGGCGTGAACGGGCGCCAGGGCTTTGTTGCTGTGCAAAACGGCTGTAGCTCTGACGTGCGCGTCTACCATGACGGCAGCACCGCGGCGCTGTTAGCTGCAGGCTCGCAAACCTTCGGCGACGATGCGGCGCTTAGCTTTATGGATGAGCAAGTCGTTAGCCTGCTGCTGCAGTTCGGCGACCAGCCCGGCAACACGGTGGTGCTCGAGGTGCCAGCCTACCAGGCCAATGCAGTGATCGGTGAAGAGGGCGGCCTTGCTACCATCGACTTAAGCGGGCGCGGCTTCCGGCCTGACTTCGGCAGCGCCACCGCTAGGGTCCATCTGCTGTGAGCGTTGACGCTGCAGCACTTGAGATGCCGGACCAGTTCACCGACTGGCTAGATCTTGAGGTTGAAGAGGATCAGCCAGCGCTGCCGCGGGTGCGGCTTGCCTTTATCCCGTCGGGGCGGTGGGCCAGTATCATGGCAAGGCGCAACGCCTGCACCAAGGGCAGGGCCAAGCTGGTTGAGCGTATCGAGGACGGCAGCACCGAGGACGTGGCGGCCGACTGCGAGAAGCTGGGCCGGTTTGAAACGCAACTGTTGCAGGTTGCTGGTGAGGTGGTCGGGCTTAGCCTGCGAGAAATAGAGGGCCGCGAGCCCCTGCAGCTTGAAGGCTGCGCCCTGCTCGCTGATGAGTTGGAGCCCCTCGTAGTAGATGGCGTCTTCTGGCCGTGCTACAACGCGATAATGCGCGCGCACTGGCTAGACGCTTCTACTGCGAGGGCACTTTTTCGCCGCCGGTTGGGCTAGTCAGTTTGACGTTTTTAGCTGCGCCACCTGCCCCGAGGGCCCGGCGCGAGACAGTAAGGGCTGCACATTGCCAGGCTTCAAGGCAACACAACCGGCGCCCAACATAACCATAGGCGGTCAGCCCTGGGCGCATGGTTGCCCTGGCTCGCTTGCTGGCCGCGTGATGGTGGCGCAGGCTCGGCGCTGGGCATGGCACACGCAGGGCCGCTTTGGCATTGCCGTGGCAGACGCCAACCCGGTGTTGGTTGAGTCGGTTGAAAACTACGTTGCCGGGCAGATGGCCGCGCAGGCTTCCCAGCACCGCAAAGAAATGGAGCAGTTGAGGAATGGCTAGCGATAGGACAAAAGTGGTCATTGACGGCGACGCGTCCGGCGTAACCGCTGCAGCAAAAGAGGCTGAGCAGTCTATAGAAAAACTAAGCTCGTCTGTTGATAGCCAAAACAAGAACTTGAACCGCTACGGCGAGAAGCTAGGCGCAGCGTTTGGGCCTGGGCAGGGCTTGCATGGTCGGCTTGATAGCCTCGAGACACCGCTACGCGATACAGAGGGAGCCATAGCACGCAGTCAGATGGCCGTTCTTGAGTTTGGCAACAGCGGCGCAACCGCTGCTGACAAAGTCGGCGCGGGCTTTCTGTTGGCTGGTGATTCAATCGCGGCGTTTACTTCTGGCGGTGTTGTCGGCGTTGCTATCGCTGCTGCTATTGCTGGGTTTTCCTTACTGGCCAGCTCGATTGCGGAGCAAGAACAGGCGTCAATAGAGGCGGAAGAGGCAACCAAGAAACAAGCCGAGGCGCTACAGAACTTGGCCAAGTCTGCCAACGCTGCCAACGTGACCATTTCTCTGCTCAATGCGCAGGCGCGCGAGAAAGAAGTACGCGAGCGCTCTAGGTTTGTTGATCAGGAAAGGCGCGACATAAAAGCGCGCTACCATAAGTTAGAAGAGCAACACTTCAAACACCTTGACGAACTTAAAGAGTTAGAAAACGCAAATGTCCTAACTGGCCGCGGCGCTAGAAAACGCCAGTTAGAAACACAAACAAAAGCAGATAAAGCGGAACTGAAATCACTTTTATCTAAGTTTAAGTCTCTCGACAGCGAGTTTTCGCATTCCTACAAAAGGATCAGCGACGCAAGAGCCGAAGTCGAAAAGGAGATGCGCCAAAACAGCGAGAACGAAATTACGCTGTTGGTTAGCGCTCTTGATGCAAAGGTTGATGCCTCAACCAAGGCCATCGCAAAGAAGACGCTCAGCGCTGCTAAGCGTGCCTCCAAGTCTGGCGGCGGTGTTGGTGAGGCCGAGAAGGCAGCCGAGGAGGCGCGGAAACGCCTAGCCTCCAACGAGGCCCAAGAGCGCCAGGTAGCCAAAGACAACCGGGCCTTTGATCGAGCAGAGAAAGAGGCCGACGCAAAATGGGACGAGGACCAGCGCAAGCGCTCGGTCAAGCTAGAGATTGAGGCAGCCGAAGCAAGAGGCGCGGTCGAGCGTGACCGGATCGCGTCAGCGGAAAGAGCCAAGGCTGCCATACTTGCGGCGCACTCTGCCGAGGTGGCAGCGGTCAACGCTACCACAAGCGCCCTGTTCTCGATGGCCCACGATGGCGAGCTTAGCTTTGAGAAGTTAGCAGACGCAGCAGTTACAGCGGCAGGCCGTGATCTTGTGGCCTCCGGCACCAAGCACCTGCTCGAGGGCGCAGCCACGGCGCTTGCAGGCTATGCCTCTGGGAATCTGGTAGCCATATCCGCCGGCACAGCCGAGGCAGGGCAGGGCGCTCTAATGATCGGCGCAGGCACAGCCATGGGCGCGGTCGGTGGCGCCATCGGCAGATCGGGCCAAACCGCTGCGCCGTCTGGCGCCTCTGCCCCGACCGATACGCGCGGCAGCCGCGCAGCCTCGAGCAGCGGCGGCGGTGAGGGCGGCACGACGGTTATCAACTTCAATGGCCCGGCCTATGATCGCCGAGGCGTAGCTAATGTTTTGACGGCAGGCAATCGCATGGCGCGCCACCGCCGAGTCCAAGGAGCTTAGGCCATGACCGTTGCACCTTCACCTTGCCTCTTGCGCGTGCTCAGCGCGCCCGGCGATATTGTCCTAGAGTATGACGTGGGCCTGGGCCCTGTGCAGTTTACGCACACGGTCGGCGTTGGCGTTGTTTCCGGCAGCGGCCTTGCCGATGACCTGCTCTTGTCTTTGGCTGCTGACATAGCGGCGCAAGACCCGGCTCTGGTCGGCACGGTTGCGCTGCTCGATGCCACCACCTGGCGCGTGTTAATCGACGTTGGCGTAGGCAATACCCTGCGAATCATGGGCGCCCTTGCTGGCACCACCTGCGATCTGCATCTGTTCGGCTTTGACCAAGGCATAAGTACTGCAGCTCTGCAGGTGACAGCCTCACCGGAGGCGCCGCTAGGAACTTGGGCAAGCCCGGTGCCTTTGGGCGGCGGCTACCTTAGACAGCGCACCGCCGCCAATGCGCAGGCCGTGGCAGTATCGGGGCGCGTTGTTACGGTGCGCCGTGGCATTCATCTGTCAACCGGCCTTGAGTTTACCGACACGCCAGAGGCCAGCGTTTTCCACAGCGGCGCAGCGCTTGCGCCTGCCGTGCATGACGCTGACGCCTTCGAGCGCTTCTTTGAGAACGTCACCGACGGCGGGCAGTGGCAGTATTGCCTAGACCGCACGACCAAGGTGCCGGACGCAGTCTGGGTTTTAGGCTCCTCGAGCTTTGCCCCTAGCCGACGCATTGACGGTTGGCCCTTCTTTACCTTCGGCTTTGACGCGTTGGAGTTTGTCTCTTGACCTACGTCCAACAGGCAGCGGGCACGGCACACGCGATCACTGTTGAGTTGCGCGTCGCTTCCGGCGTGCCTTCGGTGAAGTTCAGCAGCGCCGTCGGGGCGATCTATCCGCTGGTTGGTTTCAATAGCGTTGGCGCTCAACTCAACCCGCTAACAACGCGGCGCACGCTTGCCGGCATTACCATCGAAGTTGCAGACACTCCCGGCGTGCGCAACCTGATGGCCCCCGCCTATCTTGTGCAGGCCCGTCTGTCAGCGCCGGCGCTTCAATCTGACGTGAGCTTTAGGGTGCGCCCTGGCGATGCTGCCGACCTATTGGCAGCGCTGGGCCCTGGTCCTTTTGACATGCAGATCGGCAGCGAGACGGTGGTGGTGCAGGGCATTGTTCCCGGCCCAGACTTTGACACGCTCAACGTGGTGCGCGCTTCGGGCTTTGGGCATTACAAGACAGACGCCGTGGGCCATCCGGCCGGCACGACGTGCGGGGCCTCGCCTCAAAGCTGGCCCGGCCGCCTTATCTCCGAGATTATAATCTACCCCAACGGCGATGAAAGACTTGTGGCGCTTTATGCCGTGGACGGTGTGCCCGAGTATACAGACGGCAGGTGGTCCATTCCTGCGCAAGATGCCCTCGGCTTTTTCAACCGCACCATAGGGCGCGGCATGGGCACCGCCAGAGTTGCAGACGGTGACGCCTACAATGACCGGACCCTTAATGACCGCGGCCTGCTGATCGAGGGCGCCCGGCATGTTGTCGAGGACAGCGCCGTGCCCGGCACCTATCACCTGGCACCTGGCGCCCTGGCAACAAGCGGCGGCTTGATTCGCGCATGGTATCCTAGAGGGCTGGCACGCGGTCAGTTGATACCGTCACCGATAGCGGGCAAACCTAACGCCTATTTCTTCCCGAGCGCAGGGCAGCGCGGCCTAGCTATTGTTGGCGATATGCCTGCCGTCGGCGATGAGCTAGAGCCGCGCATTATCGTTGGCGGCAGCGCGGCGGTGGTGGTGGTTGCCTTGATCGAAAGCGCCAAGGGCGACCTAGCCAACGGCGCCCGCGACGTTATACCGGGCAACGATCAGGCGCAGACCGGTTGCGGCGTGCCGGATTATCGAATCAACCAGGCGTCATTCGATCGCCTGCTGGCAGGCTTGCCGGCATGGCAGATCGTGATCGAGCCGGGCGAGTTGCTGTTAGACGTGCTCGAGCGTGAGCTAGCCTTTCTTAATCTGTTCGTGGACATTGACAGCGATGGCCTGGTGGCACTGCGCGAGGTTCAATATCCGGTGACAACGCAAGCCTGCGATCACCAGCTAACAGATAGCAGCGCCCATGCCACAGCCTCGGAGGAGCTACGGCTAAGCGGGCGCATGGTGAACCGTATTCAGCTCAAGGCAGACTTTGACACTGTGGACGGCGAGCACCGGCTAGAAATGAACCTGCCCGGCATACTCACCACCGAAAACGCAC
>Ga0080013_1001729_pt1 | contig 27912 bp, 40 predicted proteins | sample ETNvirenome_6_85_FD_69236 | JGI IMG/M metagenome (GOLD analysis project Ga0080013, IMG submission 69236) | Marine viral communities from the Pacific Ocean - ETNP_6_85 (SPADES assembly) (version 2) | ecosystem: Environmental > Aquatic > Marine > Oceanic | place: Pacific Ocean | collected 2013-06-19 | reverse complement strand
CTCCTTCCCCTCGACATTTTCTCTCTATCCGTTAACTTTATTGGAACTGTTTACGTATGAATAAACAGAAGACGAGCAAGCCTCTCGCACGTCGAGCCAGACGCAAGACACCGAAGAAGAAGAGTGCCCCGGTTGACATGGGCGCGATCGAATACAAGCGGCTCAAGCTCGAGGAGATACGCGGGGACATCGAGCTGGCCCGCCTCGAGAACAAGACCACAGGACTCAGCCAGCTGCACCGGCTCGAGATCCAGATGCACGACGAGATAGCGGACGCTATCCGGGCCCAGGGCGAGACCGCCGCCGACATGACCACCGAGCAGCTCATGGGCTACATTCTCGAGACGATCCTAGAGCTACCCCAGGGAGTGCAGGATCAAATAGCCGCCACCCTGCAGGCAGTGCGGGAGGGCTCGATCGTCAAGCTCGGCGCCGCACCCAAGAAGCGCAAGGCGAAGCGGGCCAAGTCGTGAACCTGGCCCACCTGCGAGAGGCAGTGGACGCGGCCAAGGATAGAGCCGAGATCCGGCCTCTGGACTTCGTACGGTGGACACCTCCACAGCGGGCCTTCCTCACTGACCCTTCGCCGGTCAAGCTGATGAGAGGCGGCAACCAAGTGGGCAAGACCTGGGCGCAGCTCGCCGAGTGTATCTGGCGCTGCACGGGCACCCATCCATACCTGCCAACCCATGAGCCGCCTGTCCAAGTCTGGATCATCTGCCATAGCTGGGAGCAGAGCCTCAGTATCCAGTCCAAAGCCTGGGAGCTCCTGCCGAAGGACACCCTACACCCCGATACTGAGTACAACCCGGGCAAGGGCTTCCGGGGCAAAACTCCGGTAGTCGTTTTCAAGAATAAATCCATTCTGCGGATCAAGACCACGAGCCAGGGAACGCTTGGCCTTGCCTCGGATACGGTCCACTATGTGGGGATCGATGAGCCCCCACCTCCCTCCATCTGGGGCGAGCTCTCGGCGCGTGTCCTGAGAAATGCGGGCAGCATCGGGATCACGCTCACGCCCGTAGGACGCCACTCGTTCGACTGGCTACGCCAGCTCGTGGAGGATGGCATAGTCACAGACCACCCGGCCCCGCTCACCGTCGAGAACTGCACCCCCGAGGGAGGCAGGCCACTGATCAGCCAGAAGCAGATCGATGACATCACCAGCCGCTATCTTGCAATTGATAGGGACGCGCGCGTCCTGGGCGCCTGGGAGTGCATCAACCCCGAGCGGTGTTTCGAGAAGTTCGACGATCAGCACATCACCAGCGACCGTCCGCCAGGTGGGCGCCGCATTGAGATCTGCATCGGCATGGACCACGGCGCCGACGCTGGATCAGAGGTGGCCATCCTCACAGCCATAGACCGCCACGGGGAGCACCCCCGGATCTGGGTGCTCGATGAGTACACCTCAGGCACAGCCACCCCGGCAGTTCATGCCCGAGGGCTGCTCACGATGCTCAAGCGCAACGGGCTAACGTGGAAGCATGTGGACACCTGGAGAGGTGACCGCGGATACGGTGGAAAAAAATGGGGAGGCAAGATGTCCAACGGACGGATCATGCGCGCACTTGAGACCGAGCTGCACATGGGCGCGGGTCAGCTACCGTTCAAGATCCAGACCGCATGGAAACCGAAGGGCAGCGTCTATCAGGGCGTGTCATTCCTGCATGAGGCCATGGTCCGCGATGGACACTTTCACATCCACCCGCGCGCCAAGCAGACGATCAGAAGCCTGAAGCACTACGACCTCAACCCCAACACCTGGCCTTCTCACTGCTGCGATGCTCTGCGCTATTCCATCGAGCTGGTGACCAAGGGCAAACTATACGCGCCGCACAAGGTGCGGATGTATTAAGATCCTCATGTTATGGAGTAGATACATGTCCTTATCACTGCTAGCCGCTCAGTATCCGACCAGGCCAGGGGCCCCGACTGCTGAGGACTCGGCGAGGTGGGACCATACAGGGCTGCGGGTGCGGATGCTATCAGGCAGACACCAGGCGGATGTAGAGCGCGCGATTTCCATGCATGTGGACCCAACGCGCCGCGCAGCCTGGGGCGTCCCAGACCTGAGCTCCAACGTGTTCCGCAGTGTCACCAGGCAGCTGGCCTGCTTGTACGACCGGGCGCCCATTGTCGATCACCCAGACGGGCCCGATGCTGCCGGGTCCCTGGTGGATGCTGTGACCTCGGCGGGACTGTGGCCCCTTATGACACGGGTCTCCTCTCAGGTCATCGGCTGCAGAGAGTACGCGGTGCGTGTCCACTGCACCCCCGAGGGCGAGCTCCTCTATCGTCCGATCTCACCGGACTGTCTGATCATGGGCGCCAGCTCCGATCGGCCAGACCTCCCCATCTATTGCAAGGAGCTCCGACTCAGGAAGCACCCCACCACTGGGGTCTATCAGTGGTGCTGGACAATCACGGACATCTCCTCCCCTGAGTTCCCCTCCGAGCGTGTGGTGCTTGCAGACCATCGAGGGGAGGAAGGCGAGGATGTGACCCTTGACTATCTTGGGGGCTTCCACCGAGGAGACGCCTACCCATACCGGGATTCCACTGGGGCACCTGTGCTGCCTGTGGTGCTCTACCATGCCGAGAAGCACGGAGGGCTGTGGGATGCCTACGATGGGCTAGAGGTCTGCATGGGGTCGCTGACTTGTAGCGTCCTCTTCTCCTTCTTCGTTCATTGTGTGCGGGATGCAAGCTGGCCCCAACGATACGCCATCGGGTGCAGTATCCCAGGCATGGGGATCGAGGGCACAGGCAAGGAGCGGCGGCAAGGCATCGCCACCGACCCAGCCTCTATCCTCATGCTGGAAGCCTCGGGCGAGCTCCAGCCCCAGATCGGCCAGTGGGCTGCAGCCGCCTCTGCTGATGATCTGCTCGAGGCTATCTCGGCGTTTGAGCATCGTGTGGCCGAGTATGCGGGTGTCAGTCCTGCGGACCTTCAGCGTCTCGGGGGCACAGCTCGATCCGGCTATGCCATCGCCATCAGCAACCAGGGCAGGCGAGACGCTCAGAAGCGGTTCGAGCCTCAGTTCAGAGAGGGAGATCGGCAGCTGCTCAAGCTGTCCGCTGTCCTGTACAACCGGGCCACGGGCTCGAGCGTGCCCGAGGATGGCTACACCATCCGCTACCAGTCTGTTCCGCTATCCGACCAGGAGCGGGAGACAGCCAGAAAGGACATCCTCGAGAAGATCGAGGCGGGTTTGATGTCCAAGGTAGACGCCTACATCGAGCTCCACCCAGGCATCACGCGACAACGGGCGCTGCAGGAGCTGCAGCGTATCCAGCTCGAGGAGTCGGCCACGGTGCCTGTCGCCTCTGCCATGGGTGGCGAGGGTGCTGCAGGTGGTGCCGGTGGTGCAGTCATTGGTGAGGCCCCCGAGATAGACGCAGAGGGCAACATCAAGCCAGGCACGGGTGAGCAGGTGGTGCTCAATGGCGCCCAGGTCACAGCCGCACAGGGGATCGTTACCTCGGTGGCTCTGGGAGACCTGCCGAGAGACTCCGGCCTCTCGATGCTGGTTGAGTTCTTCGGCATTCCATACGACGCCGCGAACCGCATCATGGGCACTGTCGGTCTGGGCTTTGTGTCCGCCACTGCAGCCGCAGCCACTGCAGCCGCAGCCTCAGCCGCACAGCCGCCTGGATCATCTGACTAACCAAGGGAGACATTATGGGCCTCGATTGCCCCCACTGCAGTAAGGAGATCTCTGGATGGATTCCAGAGGACCGATTCAAGAAAGCCACCGCAGATAAGCGGGAAGCCCAGACCGCAGCCGCCGAGGCGGCCAAGCAGCTCGAGGAGCTCACAGGCAGAGCCGAGGGAGCCGAGGGGCTACAGTCGGAGCTCGAGAAGGTCCGGGCGGAGCTGGCCCAGGTCACCACCTCGCACGCCTCACAGGTCGAGGTGATGCGCCATGGGGTCGCCGACCCGGATGATGTGGCGGACCTCCTGGCCATCTACCAGCGACGGGCCACAGAGGGCAGCACCCTAGGCGAGTGGCTCGCAGACAAGGACGCCTTGCCCCGGTCTGTTGCGGCTCTCCTCGGAGGGACAGGGGCCACCCCGGCACCAGCACCCGCCGCAGTGGCCGAGGTTCCAGCTGCAGAGGCAGCACCAGCCCCAGCTACCAACGGCACCCCACTACCATCCGCCAACGCAGGCGCGGTCCCCACCCCACCCGCTGATGCGCTCCCAAACAATAAGGAGATCTCCCAGATGTCCACGGAACAGTACCGGGCACATCGGGATCGTTTGCTCTCGTCCTTGACGAGATAGGGTCGAACTGTTTAGTATTCAATCACATAGGCCGCAGGTCGCCCCTGTCAAAGCGTAACGGCTCCAACCCAACCGCTACACATAGGGGGCCCTCGTGCCTATTCTTCATGCCAGCATGGAGACGGATCTCCGTCTCGCCAATATCCTCAGCCAGGAGATCGCTCTCCTCATCGCTGACCGCACCTCAATTCGTACGACTGGAGCCCTCCAGTACTACGGCAGTGTCAACGGACAGGGATCCGACACTGTTGCAGTCCGCCTGGCCGGGCTTGACGGCTACGATGCCATGGCAGTAACCGCCGCCGAGGATACCGACGTCGCGGTTACATCGCTGACCGATTCCAGTGCATCGATCGCAGTGGCCAGGTACAGCCTCCGTCGGGACCTCGGGGATCTCGCCGAGTGCACGGGCCAGGGTGGAGGTGACATCACCGTCCAGCGACTGGCAGCCTCTGCAGTGGGCGAGTCCGAAAAGTGCTTTATGGGTCTGGTTGCTACCGCGATCGCCAGCTTCGCAGGGACCCCGGCGGGCAGCTCTGGCGTGGACGCCTCCGTCGACGATTTCTTTTCGGCCATCTCGACTTTGGAGCTCGCTAACAACTCGGGCCCCTACTACATGCTGATCCATCCTCGCCAGCTTGCCGATCTCCAGACCTCTGTGCGAGCAGAGGCCGGAGCTCTGCAATTTATGGTTGCGGGTGCTGATGACCCGATCCTCAAGATCAAAGGAAGCGGCTACGCCGGTTCCTTCCTTGGGGTGGACGTCTACACGTCCAGCCAGGTCACCAGCTCAGGCGGTGACAAGTACGGAGCCATGTGGGCCCAGGGTGCTTTGGGGTGGGCCGATGCCAACCCGGTGATCGGCTTCGGCGATACCGTCCGGCCAGCGGGCGCACCTGTGGTGGTCGAGATCCAGCGTGATGCCAGCCGGGCAGTCACCGAGATCGTCAACCACTCGTACTTCGGTGTCAGCATTGTGCAGGACGGCATGGGTATCGGCTTTGTGACCGACAACTAGGATTCCGGGGCGCCCTGAGGCGGGCAGCGTGTTCTGTCTTCCTTGGGGCGCCACCTCGTCCCAGGGCGCCCCCCTTTCCCTCAACCATCAAACCCCAAGGAAGGCAAACAGATGGCGATCGACTTTTCAGAATCAGGCAAAGTAGTACAAGGCCCAGAGGCATCAACGCGCCCAGGTGCGACCACCATCCCAGAGATGCCCCGGTGCGACTTCTATTTGATGCACCACCCTGAGAGCTGGGAGCTGCGCGCGCGGCCCGATGGAGACTACGAGTGGTTGCCACGGCTCAAGCCTCTATTCTTGCAGCCGGGCATCAATGGCGTCCGCCAGGTCCGAGGCGGGATGGATGACTCAGCCGCGCGGATCTCCTTTCAGGACCGAGGCTGGACCATCTTGGATCGGAAGCTCGGCTATGTGACCAAGTACCCATGCAGGCGCGGCCAGTCCTCCTATCTGACATGGGACATACCGCACGTCATGGGGCGCAAGGTGATTGTCCGTCACGACGCCGACGGCTATGCAGACTGGCGCCGCACCCTGCTTGAGAACGGCACGATCCAGACCCCAGAGCCCGAGGCGCTTGAGGCAATCCTGCACGATCTCGACAAGCGGATCGAGCGAGCAGGCAAGGCGATCCACATCCCCGGTGTCCGGGTCCAGGTCGAGAAGGACGAGAAGAAGCGAGCAGCGGGCAAGAAGGCAGCCAAGAAGGCGACCACCCGCAAGCGGGCACCACGCAAGAAGGCGGCCTCCCATGCCTAGCGAGTCCGAGATCCGGGCGGGCATTGAGCGCACAGCCGCGCGCGTGGTGGAGCATGTCCAGAAGACGGGCAAACAGATCACACACCAGGAAGCCCGGGATCGAGCCCGGGCTGTCGTTATTCGAAACGAGAACAAAAAGGCCAGGCGCTAGCGCGTCTATTGGAGATCCTCAATGGCTTCATTCGCATACCGCTATCGCAAGGCTATCGCCGCTGTCGGTCTGGGCGTCCGTCCAGCCGTTGACACGATAGACGCAAGTGTCCCAACGATCACAAGTGGAAGCGGAGCTCCCACCGCAACGACTGAGCCAAACGGCTCCTTGTATATGCGGACAGGTGGCGCCAACGGCGATGACTCGTTGTATATGCGGATCGGTGGATCCTGGTTCGCTATGAAGTGCCAGACGGCATAGCCCCATGAGCGCCGCAGATACATGGTCTGCGCCTTACTCGGCGCGGATCCCGTTCCCTGACTTCCTCGAGCGAGCCCGCACCCAGCTGGTCAAGCTCGAGGTCTACAGGGATGGTGCGCTTGCGGCGCCCAGCTCGGGCACTGTCTCAATCTACGATGAGAGCGACACGGCGATCGTGGATGCTGCAGCGGTTACGGTGGTGAGCTCTGTGGCTCAGTACTCTCTGAGCGCAGCCACCATCCCGGCCACTACGCCTGTCGGCGAGGGCTGGCGGATCGAGTGGGCGCTTGTGATGCCTGATGGAATCACGCACACATTCAGGCGCTCGGCTGCCCTGGTGCTGCGGGCGTTGTATCCGGTGGTGACAGACGTGGATCTCACTGCGATGTACACAGACCTGGCCGACCTGCGCCCAACTGCCCTGAGTTCGTTTCAGGGCTACATCGACGAGGCATGGCGGCAGATCCTCGGGCGGCTCATCGGCAAGGGCCGGATGCCTTTTCTCATCCTCGACCCTTGGAGTCTCAGAGAGATCCATCAAGAGACCGCGCTCGCGCTCATCTTTCGCGACTTCGCTTCGAGCATGGGTGAGGGCCGATACCTCGAGCTCGCCGAGTCTCACAAGAAAGAGGCCGCGTTCGCATGGAATGGTCTGACCTTCCAGTATGACGAGGACCACGATGGCAAGGCCGACACACAGCGCCGCAAGGGTGCAGAGCCGGTGGTCTACCTGAGCAACGCACCTCGCACCCGGTGGGGGTGGTGAGTGGCAATTGCAGTGAAGACCATACGCCAGAGAGTGAGCACCGCAGTCGATGCGGTGGCGGGCTTCTCTGAGTCCAAGCAACCAGCGGGCGTCTTTGGTCGAGACCCTGCCTCGGTACTGCACAAGCGGTATGCAGTGGGCTGCCCTCGCACCGCTTCAGCCGGTGGCCGGCAGTCGGTCTCTGATGGTGCCCTGGTGAGGACTACGGTGTCTGTCACCTATGCCCACAGGATCAAGCCCAAGGACCAGCAGGCCAGCTACGATAACGCCCTCGATGCAGAGGCCGCGCTCATCAAGGCTGTGATGGCTGACACTGGTGTCCTCACCGAGCTCCAGCTCTCCTTGTCTGGTGTGCCCTCTCGACAGGTGGACCAGGGCGGTGAGTGGATCCTGGGTGAGATTGAGTTCGTATCACTTCACACGCTGGCACTGGCATAGGGGGCCCCATGGACCGCAAGACCTGCACCGACTTCCTCGACACTGTAGCCCCGGGGTGGAAGAATTCCGATCGGCCAGCTCAGTTCGTCAAGACCATCGATCCGAAGCATCGCCAGGAGGCCGCAAGGGCTCTGCACTGGCTCTCCCAGAACCCCAAGAAAACAAAAACCAAAAACGCCGAAAAGGCAGGTTAAAGGTAGGTGATCAGTGGCTATCAGCGCAATCGTGAAGAATATGAGGGACGGCTCCATCCTGATCGAAGATGGCACCGGTACACCCTTGAATCTGACCGTCCAGTATGAGGCAGGCGACTTTTCGATCTCCGGTCTCACGGCGGATCAGAAGGACCTGGCCACCTATACGGACAGAGGGGACCTATGTTCAATCCGTGCGACTACAGTCACATTTCCGTCTGTGAGCTTCAGTGCACATTTGACGGACGTATCAGATGGCACTGAGGAGACCCTGCCGGACTTCCTTGTCAACAAGACCAACGGGGCAGCTACCTGTGTCTCAACCCTGGGCGCGGCTGCGGATGTCTACACGGTCAAGATGACCTGGACGATCGCAGAGCCCGGGGGCGGTACACACACGGTGGTCTGTGATGATTGCCGAGTCACCCTGGACATGAGCGAGGGCGATCCTTCGTCCTTCAGTATCTCTGCCCAGGTCCTGGGCTCGGTTACGATGACTTGATCCTAAGGAGGACACATGGATAACGGAGCGCACAGCGTGCAGCTCAAGGGGGTAGACCATCCGGTCACGCTTCCGGGCTTCTCAGAACGCGAGGACATCGCGACTGTCTACACAACTGAAGAGGGCCACCCTCGCCGGCAGAGCCGGATCCTATACGCAGCCCTCGGGCTCTGTGTACCTAAGCTGGGGGGCGGGCTCGATGCCTACGAGGCAGCCGACCTGGACCCGGTGAAGTACGGCGGGCGGTTTTACTCGAGCTGCATGGCAGACGGTCACAAACGGGAGGAGCTCCTCGCGGCTGCGGTGGAGTGCTTCCAGCTGGTCTGTGAGTCCTTGTTCCCGAGGGAGGCCGAGGTCTCTGAGGTTGCGACTTTTACCGAGGCCCAAGAGGTAGCGCCGACCTGATCGGGCTGCACCTTGGGCTGAAATACGCGGGCGACCCTTCCTGGTTTCGTCAGCTCACCAGGAGAGATCAGATCGCAGTGCTGGCCTATGACCGGATCCAGAGTGAGCCCCCGAAGCGCAGCCGCGCCCAGGGCCAGCTATCGCCCCAGGTCAAGATAGACAGTCCAGAGGCGCGCGCATTCTGGATGGGCTCGGACTGATGGCGGGGATCGTGCTGGCCTCTGGCTCTACGTCGGTAACAGTCTCAGACGATCTGCACCGATACGTGGAGACCCTCCTCGGGGAGGCCGTGCCTTCCCTGCGCCCAGCTATGGAGCGGCTGATAGCCGAAGCCATGGAAGAGATACAGGACGGGTGGCCAGGCAAGGACGAGCGCCGCCAGTTCGAACGGAACAAGGAACGGGCAATAGCCGCAGCCAAGAGCGAGCGGCGGCGCCTCCGAAAGCAGGGCAAGCGGATCAAACGGATCAGCTTCTGGGACTTCATGCCCGACGGGCACTACCGCCCCCCAGGCTATCGAGCCACAGGCGCCAGCAAGGCAGGCTGGAGGGTGGAGATCCGGCTCGAGAGCGGGCCCACCCTGGTGGCTGCGGTATTGAACGACACGACCAAGCGAGGCGCCCGCTATGCCTACATGGCAAAGCTACCGCCCCCACAGTCGAATAAGACATACCTCCGCCTCATCGCGATCCCAGCCATCAAGGCCCGCGAGGATGAGCTCATCCGCCGGATGTCTGAGGATCTCGCCCGTCTTGCAGGGGGTGCCTGATGGCTGGCCGTACTGTCGATCTGGCATTCAGGGCGGATCTGTCTCAGCTGGTGGCGCAGCTAAAGCAGCTCCCGGGCACCACAGAGGCCGAAGCCAAGAAGATGGCCAGCAGCCTGGAGCGGCAGATCAAGAAGGCCGAGAAGGCCAGTGTAAAAGCGGCAAAAGCGAGCAGCGCCGCCTACAAGCGCCAGTCTGGGGCCATGAAAGGCATGGGCGACGAGGCAAGCAGATCTGCCGAGAAGCTGAAGAGCCTGGAGGACGCAGGCGGGGAGACCTCCTCAATCATGGGCGGAGTGGCCTCAGCCCTCGATCTGGTGAGCCCTGCAGCCGGTGGAGCAGTCCGGGCCCTGGGCGATATGTCCGGCGGCCTCGAGATGGTGGCTCGATCGGGTCTCTCGTTGGCTGGGCCCCTTGCCGCCTTGACCGCTGGAGTGGTGATCGGGACCAAGGTCTGGGAGCACTATGCAAACAAACAGAAGAAAGTCCAGGCAGCACTAGAGGAGACGAAAAGGAAGAAGCTGGAAATTGCAGCGATCACCAACGACCTGGACGCTGACCTAATCGCTCAGCGCCACCGGCAGATGGTGGCAGAAGGCATTGTCACAAAGCAGGAGGTCGCCGAGTACAAGGTGCGATCCGATGCGTTCAAGAAGGTAGACAAGCAGCTCACCGAGCGGCTCAAGGCCAGGAAGGACGCCCAGGAGGTCTACAACAAGGCACTGGGCGAGGAGCAGCGCAGGTCCAAGACCCTCATCAAGTCAAACTCCTACTTAGTCTCACAGTATAAGGACGCACAGAGGGCACGGAAGGAAGCAGATCTGCAGCTGCAGATCGCTGCCTCTGACTACCAGGCACTTCAGGATAAGGTCAGCAAGTACGGCGACACAATGGCCGACTCGATGGCTAAGGAGTACGCGGCGCACGCGGCCCGGAAGCTCAGCAGTGGAAGTGCTAAAGAGGTAGAGACAGAGCTCGCGAAGCTCCACAGGACTACCGCCGCACTGCTACCGTCCGAGGACCTGACTAAATTTGAGGAGCTCGCCGCCCATCTCGAGCTGCTTGAGACGGCAAGCAAGGCCAGCGACAAGGCAGCTCAAGATCTTGCGCCAGCTATCGGACAGGTCAAGCGAGCAATCGCAGACATCCAGGCCAAGAAGGCCGCCGACGAGATCTCCGAGCTGGCAGAGGCAGCCCGATCGTTGGTAACGCCTGAGACCCTGACCCGTATGGGTGAGCTGGTCCAGATGCAGATCAAGCTCGGCCAAGCAATCAAGGAGACTGGAGATCAGACCGGGGACCTACAGGCCACCTATGACGATCTCTCCGAGGAGATACGCACCCTGCAGGAGCAGCAGACAGTTACCGCAAGGGAAGAGGGAGCCAAGCGCACAGAGGCCGCCAAAAAGGAGGCACGCGAGACAGCCCGCGCCTTCATGGATGCATACGGCAACATCAACGCAGCGGCGGCCATGGTAGCCGATGAGATCCTGGCACGGGCAGAGAGCCGGGCGGCTGATGAGACAGAGGCATACGAGGACCAGCTCAGCGCCACCGAAGATCAGCTAGCGGATGCACTAGCCAAACGTGCGGAGCTTCAGGAGCGAGCCAAAGAGGAAAACGTCCGGCGGGAGATGGCCGCCACGAATGCCCACATCAGTGGGCTGCAGGCACAGTCTGAAGCAGACAAAGCCGATCTTGCACAATCGCGGGAGCTCCAGGGGCAGGCAATCAGGCGGGCCTTTGTCGCGACCCAGGCGCTCAAGATCTCCGAGATCACTATGAACACAGCAGCAGCCATGATGCAGGCAGCTGCCTCGGTGCCTACCGCTGCGCTACCATTTGTTCAGGCTGGTATCGCTACAATGGGCGCCACTCAAATTGCCCTGGTCGGTTCTCAGGAGCCGCCAGCGAGCTTCCACCTCGGAGGCATCGTGGGCAGCCGCCCAGACGAGAGGCAGATCACCGCCCGAGCTGGTGAGGGAGTGCTCACCCGGCAGGGGGTCAACGCTATCGGAGGCGAGTCCGGGCTTGCTGCAGCTAACCGAGGACAGGGCGGCCAGGCGCTGATCGTGCAGCATGTCTACAAGCACAAGATCCTCGATGAGGTGCTCGCCGACTCTGTGGCCCGGGGCGGGCCCATCGGTGGAGCTATCAACAGACGGAGCCCCAGAGGGCGCCGTAATCCACACGGTAGGCGGGCGGGCTGATGGCTACATATACCCAGGACTTCTACCGGGGGATCCTCTTGAGGGATCCACGCTTCTCGGCTGAGAACATCTCAGTGACCGACACTACAGCCACCCAGGCGAGCCCGACCGTGGATGAGCCCCTAGCCATATCAGGGCAAGAGGGCACGATGGACCTGCAAGCAACGGGCACCAGCCCGGCGGGCTCGGGCTATGACATACGCACTATCAAGCCCGGTTGCGCCTGGGGTGAGGATAGAGGCGGGCGGTTCTCCTGGCGCCCCACCTCCCAGAGTGGAGATGCTACCAAGTGGCGCGGCTGGAACCCGTACAGTTTGATCACGGGCACCGAGGCATTCAAGCACCTTGGAACCGTAGGCAAGGCTCAGATCGCCTGCTGGCCCGATGCCATTACTACACAGTCTGAATGGGTGCACGTTGTCTATAGCCACATTGGCTCCGCAATTACGGACCACCTCCTTGTCAAGAATCGAAACCCAGCCACTGGGCTCTGGAACGAGCAGGAGGTAGACACAAAAGCTCTTGGTGTGGGCCAGTCCGCAGCGGGCCCCTCGGCTATCCTTGAGCTCCCAGGTGGGCGCCTGCTCATCATCCGCCAGCACTACCAAGATCCCGGCATTGTTGAGACCTTCTACTCAGACGATCACGGGGTGAATTGGACCCCAGGCAGCCATAAGCGCGCGGCCACGGGGATCGTGGGGGTGGATATGACCTGGGGCGCGTCGATCTCCAGCATTATTAAGGTTCGAGCGGTGTATCACAATGGGTACATTACGATGATTCGAGAGGCCAGGACGGACAACAGCCCGGCCCCCTGGCGCGAGGTCGATCACTATGTGAGCGAGGACCTCGGCGCGAGCTGGACACTGGTCGAACGCTTCCAGCCGGACGCCTCACCCCTGACGGGCTCGGGCACCTCAGCCGCCAACATCCACGACCCGGAGCTGGCCGTGGGACCGAATGGAGGTGTCCGGCTGATCTTTAATCGAGAGTATAATCCGAATGATGCCACCGCTTCAGGGACCTGGGCGGCGGTTGCGGCCTATGTCAAGAAGGCCGCACCGATGGCCAAATTTGCCGACTCGCCCAAGTTCGGATCCGACGCTAATCCCGGCACCCCATTGGGTGTGCCTCCTGGTGTAGTGGCTGGGACCTCCGACGCCAATACCGGCTATCATGTGACCTGTACAGATCCAGATGGGGTCCTGTGTGTAGTGGCCCAAGGGCAGCTGTTTCTTGACGGATCGGGCAACGGGTGGGACCTCAGATCGGCGGCATGGATCACACGTCATAAGTTCGCCACCCTTGACGCGACTGTGACCGATACCCGGACACATTCCTTCGGTTTCTTCTCGATGTCCGATCCTGCGATCACAACCTACACGCTGCCCGATAGGTGGCCCATCCTGAGCGTACTCGGGGTGACAGGCGGGGCGGCTCCTACCTTTGCTTGGCGCGTCTCGCGGTCCTGTGTCACGCCTTGGAAGGATCGTCTACTGGTCATCACTGGCCAGCCCTACGACGTGAGCGCGGGCCAAAGTGATGCCGCCGATACGTCGCTGAGGCTCATCGAGCTCGGAGGGGCGGACAATTACGACCACCAGACTGGCCATGTCTGGGACATCTCAGCCGGGACACACATCCGATCCGGCTACACATACCTACCTTTCGAGACCCCGGATAACCTTGTCGCCGGGGTAACGGGCCTCACGTCCTTTTCGGTGGTTGGGGCTATGGCGTTTGCTATCGGAGCTGAGGGGCTGGCTATGACCAGCACTTCAGACGCCTACGGGGTGAGGCATGCAGGCAAGGCAACCTGGGCCCGCGTTCGTTCCGAGACCGCCGCGTCTGAGTCAGCTGGGGAGATAAACGGCAATTTTGTCTCAGTCCGGGCGGACGGGGTGGAGGTGCGGATCGGGAGTGGCACCGCACAGGTATGGGACCTTACAGGTGTGGCGGCTGCACTCTCTGCAGTGATCACCCTACCAGCTGGGATGCGCGACTGGATGGTGACCACCAAGAACGTCAATACGGTGGATTATGCCTGGGTGATGTACAAGGATCCAGCCTCGAGCACCTGGACCGAGGCGACCTACACCGGGACAGGCCAGCTATCAGGCGCCTTGACCGGTAACAGCGAATGGGGCCAGCCCCAGACCGGATCGGTGATCTCGCACTGGCAGATGGCCCAGAGCTTCTTGAGTTTGACCGCGCATGGTTCCGACTGGAATCATACGGCATACCATCCCGGGCGCCAGCAGGGACGGGCCTTTGGAGTGTACGAAACCTACATAGATGGAGGCTGGCAGATAGCCAGCCGGGGGGGCTCGGCATTCAAGGATGACGAGTGGCAGATGACTACCCGGTATGAGTTCCCGATCTCAGCCATCCACCCCGAGATCGCGGGCACGCCCCGGGTTGGGTGGCGCTCAGTGGATGATGCCGCCGAGCAGGTGATCTCATGGTTGCCAAACGGGACCATAGACACCCGCCCTCTGGGGAGCGTTGTCGGGATTCATCTATCAGGGATCAATTTCAAGACAGCCCACCTCGAGGGGTGGAACGGTGCAGCCTGGGTGAGCGTTGCAACCATTGACACATCGGCAGACTTCACCGGTCTACAGTTCACCCGATCGGGCGACCTGCTGAGCCCTCAGACCTCGGGCAGCTATGCCGCCTCGAGATACGTGCAGCTTGAGGAGCTCAAGGGGTGCTATGCCGTGGTAGACCCTGGGGGCGGCTCAGAGGCCGCGCGCGAGATTACCCACAACTCAGAGGGAGGCTGGGCCAACCCAGCCCCACCCAAGTCCGCCGAGCTCCTCCTGGCGGGCGACTCCTCGACTCTCCCCGGCTCGGGGAACCTCGAGATCCGTGAGTCAGCCGTCACGACGATCGCCTATGGCATTACCGCCGAGTATGACAAGTGGCGCCTAAGGATCCCAGGTGGCCAGACCACGGCAGAGGGGTACTACAAGATCGGAGCCTGCACTATCGGGCCAGTGCTGTACTTCGGCCAACAGTACAGCTGGGGGCGTACCCAGCAGCTGAGCCCCAACCAGGAGATCAGCACAGGGAGGAGCGGGGACCGCCTGGTCGAGGAGCTCGGGCCCGCCCGCCGAATGGTTGAATTCGCCTGGACTGAGGGGTGGGACGCCAGCAAGACCAGCGGCGCCAGTCCTGGTGGATATGACCACCTCACAGCGGATAGCCTGCAGCCTGTGGGGGTGAGACAGGATCCATCAGTGGTGGCTGGGATGCTGCGCCGCTCGAGGGGTGCGGCTGAGCCTGTGGTCTACCTGCCTCGGATAGTGCCTGATGATGGCAACAGTCCAGGCCAAGTCCGGCAGATCCTGGGACGAGACCGCCACCTCTACGGGCGGATCGTCGGAGGTGTCACCCGGCAGACCATCCTCGGGGAGGAGGGCACGAGCGAGGTGCAGACCATCAACGCGATCACGATTGAGGAAGAGGTCTGATGCTGACCCGGGGCAACCTGGAGAACGGGCGCCTCTTCTGGTTGCTGACGCTAGAGGTCCGTGGGCGTGCCTATCGGTTCTCCACAGGGCCCCTGGCTGTGGATAATGCGGACGAGCTCCAGGGGCCTCCTGTTCTGCAGTTCCTCTCGGGGCTTGAGTTCCTCGAGTATGAGGACACGATCGGGCTCTTTGACTCAGAGGCCAGCTCTCGCGAGGTTAGCGTCTCTGTCTTGTTTCAGCAGGGGCAGGCGGAGGGCTGGACCGCCATATCTGACACCGCGCGGGATGTGGGCACAGCTCGAGGTGAGCTGGCGCTGCACCTCGCTGGGCAGGACTTCACCGATCGCGAGATCGTGGTCTCGGGCTACCTGGGCTCCCCCACCCATGGGTCCCGGTTCGAGCCCGTAGAGTTCACCATCACCGAGTCCGACTGGGCCGATCCGGCCCTGCTTCCGCCTGTGGAGGCAAAGGTCAGAAAGGCAACCTGGCCCAAGACCATCGCAGGCGGTAACACCATGAGAAGGGCAGACAAGGCAAAGGGCCAGCCCTACCCGTGGATCTTTGGGGAGCCTGGATCCGAGCCTCCTGCTGAGTGGTGGGGCAGGGGTTCGGCTAAGATGGCCATGACCCCGGGCTTACTGGTCAAGATTGACACAGACGATGAGGACAATCTAACGAACGCAGCCACCGTATTACTGTGCGGACATTCAGCATATCTGCCCCCTGCGCCTACTGTTCACATATACAACGAGACTACCGATCGGTGGTTCTCCGCCGTGCCTGCCTATGCGGCGGATGACAGAGGGCGGACGGTTACAACGATCACCGCGACCGCTGCCTCATCTGCAGGGAACAAGTACATCGAGCCAGGGCACGGCCTTTGGGTGGCCTGGACGGGCGCAGGTGGAGTTCCAAACAGACACGAGACCGGCCCGCTAATCGGTGCAGGGGAGATAATTGATTACCTCCTTGGCTTCTCCATGCTCCGGGTCGATACCCTCAGGGCACGGGCTACCCTTCTTGAGGTAGACGCTTTTGCCCTCGACTTCTGGATCAATGAGAGCCGGGCACCATTCGATATCATCAAGGAGGACATCCTACCCCTGCTGCCCCTGAGCCCTCAGATCCGGCAGGAGGGGTTGGGCTTTGTTTACTGGAGGTGGGATGCGGTGGCGGCTGATGCGGTGGATACCCTCGACATCGGACAGGAGCTCGGGGAGCGCACCAGCCCTGTTCAGGTCTCAGCCATCGAGGACGTATACAATACCGTCCGCATAGACTACTGCCAGGACGGGCCGGAGGGAGACTTCAGAAAGTCCCTCACCTATAGTCATGCCAACCCACACAGCGACGAGGAGATCACCGTCAACCCATACAGCTGGGCCAGCTTCACGCGGTACGGCAAGCGGGAGGGGTTAGTCATCGAGGCGCCTATCGTCGAGCGAGACGATACCGCCCGTTCGATCCTCGACTGGAAACTCCACTATCACAGCCAGACGCACCGGACTGTCTCGTATCGTATGCCTCAAGCCTGGCAGGCTCGCGAGGTGGGCGATGTGATCACCGTCACGGACCCGGACATAGGCTGGACAGCGGTGGTCTGCCTCATCACACAGATCGTCCGGGTGCCCGGGTACACAGATCTAACAGTTACAACCGTGTCCGACTGGATTAGGGATCTCGCCAAATGATACACTCACACCACAGGGGGGCCCATAATGGCTGCCATTGATCTATCGTCTGTTAACGCCTACCCCCACACCCATAGGGCAACCCTATCAGGTACTCCTAATACTATGCAGGAGGTCCAGATCGGATCTCGCTGCACTCAGGTGCAAGTCTTGTTCGAGACGAATTCAGGCGTTGTGGTGACCCAGGGTGGAGCCGATACGGTAGTGATCTCTGGGGAGCACTACATCACAATTCCGGCTGATAGCCTCTACTTCCACGATCTGCCCAAGTCCAAAGGGGCGCACAGCCTCTGGCTTGCCTCGGGCACTGCCTCTACTTCGGTGAGCATCCAGGTCGGGGAGCGGGACTGATGGCGCCGTTTACCTTCAGCGGTGGCGGCGGCGGGGGTGCGGTTGATACCGGCTGGCGTCGGTTTATGTTTGCGGACGCGGACACAGCCGAGGATCCGAATACCATCCTCGATGCAAGCAACCCATACACAGAGACACCAGGGGCCAGCGGATACACAGAGATCCTCTGCAGTGCGGCTACCTCAGGAGTGTCTAACGTGGACCAGCTCGGGGTCTATGTGCTGGCCCTCACCGATGGGGCAGGGAATGCGATCACCTGGGAGAAGCCGTTCCAATTGCGATTTATGATTGAGGGCATCGCCCTCGGTGGTTCCTATGGGACTTCGTCGCAGTATCAGAAACCCACCATCAGCTTCGGCGTGGGAGTCAATGCCTCGAATATCGTACATGCCGACAACCGCTATTTGTCTATGGGCTGGGTCCAGCATTCCGCGAGCTATCCGGGCGGCTGTAAGGTAGTAAAGGGATCCAAGAATACGTTTTCGATCTCAGGCACCACGGGCGATGCAAACACAAAGCTCCTGATCGGCCAGCTCTACCACGGGCCGGACGTAGGGAGTTCCATGGCCACGGCCAATAACACCGCCATCACATCTAATATATACAAGGTGAGCGGCTCAAGCTACCGTCGGAACAGCTCGCAGAGCTTCAATCGGATCGACTGCGGATCCCTTGCCGCCAATACGATCAAGGGTGACACCTCACAGGTCCAGCTGTATGCATTCTGTGGAGAGGTTCGAGGTGTGGACGGTAGCGCGCCTGCGCCGTCTACATTCAAATTCCGTATTTGGTACATGGCCAACCAGGACACCGATGGATGGGGAGGATCGGGAACATGACAGACGCACAATTGGACGCAAGCCCGGCCACGGTTGATGCATATGAGTCAACGGACATTCAACGAGACGGCACCCAGACCGAGATGCTGGAGCTCCGGGCGATGGTGCCACAGGAAGCATGGGCGGATGCACTCGCCTCTGCCCCCGATGCGGCCACGTTGGTTGCATGGATTGAGACAAACCGGGCATAGGCCCCAGGAGGAGACCCTATGTTGAAGCTCATCCCCGATCGGCTCCGCAGCCGCAAGCTCTGGATCTCAGTGGCTACCAGTTGTCTGGTGGTGCTCGTGGTCGCCGTGTTTGACATCCCAGAGGAGCAAGCCACCACCATTGTGTCCGGCATATGCGGCACGGCGGCGGCATATCTGCTGGCTCAGGGCTACACAGACGGACAATCCGCAAAGCTGAAAGGCTGATGTGCTCGAGGCTCTACCCTGGGTCATCTCGACCGCTGCAGTCCTGGCGGCTCTGGTAATGCTGTGCCTGAGTGGCGCTAAGCGTAGACCAGCCGGCAGTGGGCCAGGGGTCAAGCTGGCCAGGGGTCGAGCTGCCCAGACCAGGCAGGCAGTCCGGGCGGCTACCCGGGGCAAGCTGGCAGAGCTATCCGCTGCCCTCGACTCAGACCGCCCAGAGGAGGAGCTCGCCGAGCTCGCCAACGAGGCCCAGGAGGGGCGCCAGTGATCGGCCTCCTGCTCTTGCTCTGCACTTCTTGGGCTGGGGATCCTCTTGTCCGTCCACCTGCGCCCGTTATCCGGGCGGGCGAGTGTCCCCAGTCCATCCCCATCACACAGGGCAAGCCCCTCCCGCCCTCCATCCTCAAGGCAGAACGGGCGATATGCTCGGGCGTGGTGCTGCCACCCTCACAGCTGGCCTATCTCCTGGCGACCGAGATCCACAGAGACGCCATTGAGACTGTCCACGTTGAGGATATACGGATCCTGCAGGCGCGGTTAGATGAATATGGCAAGCCTCCCACCTGGGTGGATAGGCCAGCAGTGCAGCGCACGATCGGTGGTGTGGTAGTGGGAGCGGTGGCCGTTGGCCTCTGGACTGTTTACTTGTACGCGGGGGGGGCATGATGTCACAGTCAGCATGGACAGATCCGAAGCTGGTTATCTGGGTGGTCACCTTGATCGCGACTGTGGCCATGGCATACCAGCGACTCGAGACCCTCGGGGACTCAGTGGCCCAGGTGCAGGCCAGCATCGACGAGCAGGGCGACGGGCTTGCTGAGCACATCGCCAGCCCTGACCACACGGTCAGAGGGATCAAGGTAGCCGCCCTGGAGAGCGACCAGGCAAAAATCGAGGGGCAGATCGAGCGCATCGAGACCAGGCAGCAGAAGATGGATCGGAACATGGTGGCAGTCTGCACCACCCTCGGGTCAAACTGCGAATGAGCGCCCCCACGGTGGAGGACATAGCTGACCACCTGCGGGGGTTGGGCGTGACCGTGCATGACATGCGCGGGAACCTGGCCACCCATGCCACCCGGACATTCACTGACCGTGACGTGGGCAGCCTCCAGGGTGTGGCCTTCCACCACAGCGCAGGCAGTACGGGCGGGCTGGATAAGTTCCTGAGCATCGCCCGGTACCATGTGGGCCCCAACCACATCAGCGGATCCGGCTGCCCTGGCATCTGCTACACGATGGGGATCACCAGCGAGGGAGAGGTGGCCATCTTCCACCCGCTGGAGGCCAAGACCTGGAGCCATGGCAACGCGAACCGCTCCCATGTGGGGGTCCTGGTCTGCGGTGACTTCTCCACCCCTGGCCATGATGCCAAGGAGCCAAGCCCGGAGCAGCTCTGGGCTGTGTGCTGTGTAGCCCTCGCCTTCCGGTCTGCCTTCGGTGTGGGCTTCGGTTTCGCTGGGCACTTCGACTTTGGAAAGCCTCGATGTCCGGGGACCACGATCGAGACCATGGTGCGGGCCATGCGTACCCATGTGGTGCAGCCCCACGATACGGGCAGCCTGGACACCCTGGGAGCGGTTCAGACGGCACTAGCGAAGCTGGGCCATACCCCCGGCACCCCTGATGGAATCATGGGCCCGAAGACCCGTGGTGCTATCTGTGCGTTCCAGAAGGCGGCAGGGCTCACCGTGGACGGAGTGGCTGGCCCCAGGACGAAGGCAGCCATAAGCAAAGCACTGGCCGACGCCACCTGAAAAGCGCCGCGCGCTCGTCCCTGAGCCCATGATGTAGCGTCAGCCTGAGCGCCTGCTCCGTACCGACACAGAGCCCACCCCGAATAGCTCCTCGATCCTCTCCACTGCTGCAAGGGCTGCAGCCTCGAGCTCGAGATCTCGGGCGCGGTCCCTCTCCTGGGCGATGTGCTCAGGCAGCGGGGGACCATGCCGAGGAGCTCGCGCGCGATGGGGGCGCGTCCCAGCTGGGACCTGCAGCCACTCATCACACATCCGATCGCGTTGCTGTGCGGCTCGAACCAGGGGCGAGATCCTCGGGGCCTTGCTCACCCTGAGCCCTCAGTCTGCCGAGCCTCGTATACATCCTCTCTTACCCAGCCCTCACCCTGCACCCAGCACCAGGGGCCAGGGCCCACCATGGTTGAATGGTCGAAGTCCTTGGCAGGCATCACCCGCCCGCCGAAGAAGTGAGCCCGGACGGATCGAAAGCCTGCCCCCGTTGCCTTGAGAGGTAGCCCACGATTGCCCTGACCGGGGGCCAGCAGGCCCCGGGCTCGGAGGGCAGCTATGGCACTGAGGACCGTCTGCTCTGCGATGTCCATCGCCTCGAGCTCGGCGACCAGGAGGGGTTCTGTCCAGGTCCCCGGGGGATCTGTGGTGACCCACAGCATGATGGTCCCACGGGTGGAACCGACACAAAGCACCGGAGTATCACTCATGCTAGCCACCTCGCTTGTTATCAGTCAGGGGCAGGCAGGCCACCGCTGCACCCTCCAGGGCGGTGTCAGGCCACCTCCGATCTGGGCCGGTATACTTGGCCCGTCGGACCACGCGGAGGCCCAGCAGGGGGCTCCCATCGCTACCCGGTGTGTTCCCGAAGCGGAGCACGCCCCCGTCCTCCAGCAAGACCGATGCAATCTCGCCACCGATGACCAGGCCCGCTCGGTTGTAGACCAGAGAGCACACCCGGAACAGAGGGCCGGTCCTGGTCTCCCCGTCCGAATAGCTCAGTTCAAGATCGTAGTCTTCCACCATCCGCCAGCTATCCACCACCCGGTGGCCCTCGGTCTTGTTGGCGCTCATGCTGCACCCAGCCCCTGCAGGGTGAGCCCATACCGGGCGATGAGGGCAGCATCAGCAAGCCCGTCATGGGGCTTTGTCTTCCGGTCCCATGTGAGAGGTAGGCTCGGCACCTGGGCAGCGGCTGCCACGATCGATCGCGACTTCCGATCTCCTGTCTTCGGTATCGAGCCCAGGGCGTACCGCGTCCACATCCCAGGAGAGATCACCCGGTAGGGCAGGCGTTGAGCTGTGAGAATCCCCACCCACAGCCCAAAGCCGTACCCAGTGACAAGGCACGAGGTCCGCCCATCTCGGGGCATGGCTGTCTGCTGCTCCACCAGCACCATCCGCACATCATCGAGCTGGCTAAGCCAAAGCGCCATCACTGATGGCACGTAGTCCCGGCCTCGCTTGCCCTTGACCGTATACCCCTCACGCGGATGGTCTGCGGCTATCCATTCGATCGGATTGCCCTTGAGGTCCATAGCCACAGCGCCGCCTGTCTTTCCTGGGTCGATGCCCACCACAATCCCGCTCATGCTGCACCCTGCGCGATGATGAGCAGGGCCCGCAATCGGTCCACCTCGTTACACAGCTCGATGATGCTATCGGGGTAGAAGCTCGGGATCCGTGGGTTGCCGTCGGGCTGGGCTACCAGGGCCCAAGGCTCAGCCTTCATCACAGACACTCTAGTCTCTTCTGTTGTAAAGCTCAGGCAGCTATCGTCGCTCATGCTGCACCCTGCTTTGAATGCTCTGCCACCAGTCGAAGCGCAGCCGCTCGGCCTCCTGTGCTGATGCTGAGGGCATCGCAGATCGAGAGAAGCGAGGAGGCCGAGGGCACAGCGGCGCCAGTGAACCACCGAGAGACCGCCTGCCGGCTCACCTCGGCGGGCCCCGGGTCAGCATTGACCGCTCGCATCAGGTCCGCCTGGGTCATCTCAACCCGGGCGCACTGCTCAGATAGCCACATAGAGAACGCCATAGGATCCCCCTTGGGGCTTTTATAGTCGAAGTGAGGGAAGTTAGCAACCAGTGGTTGACACGGGCGGGGGTGGCTTGCTATCACTGAGGGGCCCTGAACCAAGGAAGGCACCATGAGCACTCGAGATCTGATAGCCGATGGGATCGGAGCGTGTTTGATATTGGCTGTGATCACCCTTTTGATGGCGATCGTATGACCACACAGACACCAGACGCGGGACTCGCGGGGGCACTCCTCACAGCCCAGCAGGCGATCGGGGCAGTCGGCAAGGACTCAGTAAACAGCTTTCAGGGCTATGGATACGTTAGCGCCGAGAAGATGATCAAGGCATCCCGGGCAGCTCTGCACGGTGCGGGCCTCGTCTTCTATGTGTCAGGGGTGGAGGTGAGCACCTCGAGCAGCTGGTTACGGGTGACCTATGCCCTGCAGCACCCAGCCAGCGGGCAAGCTGCCGAGCTCCTCCGGGTCTTCCCGGTGGTGCCAGGCAAGGGGCGCCCAGCTGACAAGGCGCACGCGGGCGCGCTCACTGCCTGCCTTTCCTACACCCTGCGCGATCTCCTCTTGATCCCGCGCGTGGACCCTTCCGAGGAGATGGACGCAGAGGGCAGAGACGCTCACACAGGCGAGGCAGAGATAGCCCAGCTGCGTGCAGCCATGGGGCAAGCCATCAAGGCGGGGGACTGGACCATCGAGCAGGGGCGGGCACTCATCGCCACCACGGGCCATGCCTCAGCCGATGACCTCACAGACATCCAGGCGGCCAGCCTACACAGAACGATCACCACCACCACGGGCCCCGAGTGGGCCGACAAGGAAGAAGCATGATTCAAGCAACCATCACCGGGCGGCTCGGAGCCGACCCAGAGAAGAAGACCACCAACAGCGGCAAGGACTTTGTATCCTTGCGTGTGGCCTCAACCAATCGCAGAGACGGGGCAACCTGGGTACGCTGCACGGTATGGCGTGAGAAGCTCGGCGAGTTCGTTGTCAAAAACTGCCGCAAGGGTGCACGGGTGGCAGTGTCGGGGGCACTGGAAGAGCAGACCTGGGGCGACAACGCCGAGAACAAGGCGCTCGAGCTCGATTGTGCACACCTCGAGCTGTACGACTGGCCAGGGGACCAGGCCCAGAAGCCTGCACCAGCACCCAAGGCAGCACCCAAGAAGGCAGCACCCGCCGCAGGTGATCTACCTTTCTAACCTCGACACCTCTCCTCCCTCCTCCCTCCTCCCACCTATGAGGTTCCCACCGTGTCCAATAATCCCCACACAGACGCCCCAGGGCAGAGGCTGCGCGAGCTCCTCAAGCGCCCAGAGGACCAAGCCAAGCTGGTTGAGTTCATCCTCGACACCTCACACCGCTACCCGGACTGCCGCCTCGACCGCTACGAGCTCACCGACAGGCTCGAGGCTGAGGCAACCATAGGGATCCACACCTGCCAGCCAGACGAGGAGCACAGAGGCCGCCTCTATCTGGCGACCGCTGCTTCTGAGCCTGAGGGGCTCGGGGTGGTGGTCGACAACGTCGTGAGGTTCTGGGAAACCGGAGCCCTGCCCGCCCGCTGGACTGCATGAGGGGGCACCATGACGCTATCAGATGGCCGCTGGGCCTATCTCGTATGCCCTGAGTGCAAGGCCCAGGGCCCCAAGGTGATGGCAAAGCACTGGCCAGACGCCAAGCTGCGTGCCATCGAGAGAGGATGGCGCGTGTGGGCCAGGCCGGGCGGGCTCCGGTCCCGGTGGGTCTGCCCTAAGTGTGTGCGAGAGAAGCGCGACCAGGGTGCAGCATGAGTAGTGCCACCCTGTACCGTGGGGACTGCCTGGCGGTCCTGGCCTCGATGGAGCCTGAGAGCGTGGACGCTATCGTGTGCGACCCACCCTATGGGCTGAGCCCTGACGGCAAGGCGCGCACCTGGGATGACATCGAGGCGGGCCGGTCCCGTGGTGGGTTCATGGGTAAAGCCTGGGACGGCGCTGTCCCGGGCGTGGAGTGGGCCCGCGCGTGTCTGCGCGTGCTTAAACCAGGGGGTCACCTAGTGGCCTTCGGTGGGACTCGCACGGTCCACCGGCTGGCCTGTGCCATCGAGGATGCAGGTATGGAGATTAGAGACACGATCGCCTGGGTGCAGTGGCAGGGGTTCCCGAAGTCCCATAACGTCGCCATCCAGATCGATAAGGCGTGCGGGGCATTGGAGCACCGGGGCGAACGGGTCAAGCACCACCAAGGGCAGGAGCACCTAACCGCACCAGAAGCCCTGCCGCCCTATGTGCCAGCCACCGAGGACGCGCGCACCTGGGAGGGATTCGGGACGGCGCTGAAGCCTGCCCATGAGCCCGCCATACTGGCACGCAAGCCCCTAGCCGGGACAGTGGCCGCGAACGTCCTGGAGCACGGGACCGGGGCCCTCAATATTGACGGGTGCCGCTTTGCCTATGGGGATCCGGCGTGGCCAGGGCCGGATAGGACGGCCGAGGAGATCCGCCAGATCGCCCGACCGAATACAAGCGGGGACCATCACGCGGGGACTGTCACCAGTGTACCGACAGGCCGCCAGGTGAACGTATCAGACCTAGGCCGATGGCCCGCCAACCTGTACGCATGCCCCAAGCCATCCCGCTCGGAGCGCGAGGCAGGGTGCGAGCGGCTACCAGGCCGCACGGGTGCAGAGGCCACCGACCGCACCGAGGGCACCGCAGGGCTTGACAGCCCCCGAGCCGGGGCAGGGCGCACCGCTGACCGAGTGAAGAACCACCATCCAACCGTGAAGCCGCTGGGCGTCATGCGCTGGCTGTGCAAGCTGGTAGGCGGCCAACGGGGCTCTGTCATCCTCGATCCGTTCATGGGCTCAGGCACCACGGGCTGCGCGGCCATGCTGGAGGGGTTCGACTTCATAGGGATCGAGCGAGAGCCCGAGTACATCCAGATCGCCGAGGCTCGCATCCGGCATCACCTGGGGGCCCTGTTTGCTCATGGGGTGCAGGTCATCGAGACAGGCGAGGGGGCAGCATGATCCTGCACTGCCAGCACTGCGCCAGGGTCACGCCCCACAGAGGCAAGGCCGCAGAGATAGCCGCCAGGGTGGCCGCAGTCAGTGACCCACCCGCTCACTGGGCGATGTCCTGGCGTTGTGACCACTGCGGCAAGATGAACCGCCAGGCCCCAGAGCCCGCCCAGGGGCAGCTATTCGGGGGCACGCCATGAGCTCCCGCACCTGGCCCGTGGTGCCGTTCGCTCACACCTGGGACAATGAGATCAGACAGAGGGAGGCAACCTGGGCCAAGCTGCTCGGGGTGCTGACCTCGTTTAGGGTCCACACAGGCGACAAGAAGCAGATCCCGGCATGGTCTCCAGCCCTCTACAAGGACGGGCACACCCGAGGCAAGGCAGGCGTGCAAGCCCTGAGCTGCCTGGTCCTCGACTATGACAATGGGACACCCATCGAGGCCGCCCTCGACTGCTGGGGCTGGCGCCCTGGCATCCTGCACACCTCCTACAGCCACACAGAGCAGGCACCCCGGTTTAGGGTCATCATGCCCCTAAGTCAGCCCGTCCCTGCTGAGGACTGGCCCGCCGTGTATGCCTGGGCTGAGCGGTGGAGCTCCAACCTCGACAATCCAGACGAGATCAAGAGGCCAGAGGACTACCACAAGGCCAGGCATAGCCCAGCCATCGACGCAGCCTGCAAGGACCCGGGGCGCGTGTTCTATGTGCCAGCTGTGCGCTCAGAGGATGCGGCCCGCTATGCCGTGGGCTGGCACCCAGACGGAGGATACCTGGGCACTCACACACCCTGGGCGCGTCAGCTTGAGACCCACAGGGCACAGCTCGAGGCCAGGAAGCGGCGCCGGACGTTCCCAAAGCGTGAGGCCATGCCGTGGTCTGCCGCCAGGAGGAGGACAAAGCAGCGCCTGAGACTCGACCCACAAGCCCGCGAGGAGCTCGGTCAGAGGCTCGGAGGCTCAGCCATGGGCGACCGAATGAGGCAAGTACCCTGCCCGGGCTGTGGTGCTTCCTCTGTGTGGTGGTTCCTGAACCCCGACCGCAAGACGCGCGCCGAGTGCAACCACCGCAACAGCTGCGGCTGGTCGGGCTCTCTGCTCGAGCTGGGGGCGGCATGAGCTGGTGGAGCGTGCATATCTGCCCCGACTGCGGCAAGCGTCGCATAGGGAGGTGGCGTCTGTGCGGTTGTCCGCAGGAGGCCCAGGAGGTGGATCGGGGGATGGGGATCGAGTCCTGCGAGGAGAGGCCAGGACCCAACCATGAGCCCGATCCAGACCTCGATGGGGGTGAGTGATGCCCCTGTATGAATACCAGTGCGAGGCATGCGGCCACCGGGTGGAGGTGCTGCAGAAGCACGACGATCCCGCGCCAGTCTGTGAGACCTGCACCGAGGAGATGTCCAGGCAGGTCAGCGCATCCAGTTTCCACCTGGCTGGGGATGGCTGGGCACGGGACAGCTACGGGCTCAAGGGGGAGGGATGAGGATCGGATCCCTATTCAGTGGCATCGGCGGCCTTGAGCTGGGCCTGGAGAGGGCCATCCCCGGAGCCCATACCGTGTTTCAAGTAGAGCAAAACCCATACGCCAGGGCGGTACTCGCCAAGCACTGGCCCAACGCACAGAGGTTTGAAGATGTCAGACAAGCCGGAGCGCACAACCTGCCAGCCTGCGACCTCCTCTGCGGGGGCTTCCCGTGCCAGGACATCAGCGTCGCCGGAAAGCGAGCAGGCATCGACGGACAGCGCAGTGGACTGTGGTCCGAATATGCCCGCATCATTGGCGAGCTACGAGACGCAGGGAGGCCCCCTAGGTACATCGTCGTGGAGAACGTCTCAGCGTTGCTTACTGGGGGGATGGGTCGAGTACTCGGGGACCTGGCCTCGTGCGGGTATGATGCGCTCTGGGACTGTGTACCCGCTGCCGCCATCGGTGCCCCTCACAGGCGTGACCGGATCTTCATTGTGGCCCACGCCAACCGCAGCCCTAGGTCGGTCGGGGGGGAGCGATTGCACAGGCAAACGCCACCCAGAAAACCTAGCCAGCGCAGTGAAGACCAGGGTCTGGCCAACCCCGACAGCACAGGACGCGAAACACAGTGGACTGGCGCCATCAGACCAGAACCGCGACCTCTTAGCGGTGGAGGTGCAGCGGTGGCCAACCCCCACAACCCAAGACGCATCAAACAATGGTGGCCCATCGCAGTACGAGCGGAACAGCTTGCCACTCAACGCAGCGGTGGGTGGGTCCCTGAACCCAACGTGGGTAGAGTGGCTGATGGGGTTCCCAGGAGGGTGGACCGCCTTAGATGCCTCGGAAATGCCGTAGTGCCCCAGGTGGCTGAGGTGGTGGGGCGTGTGGTGCTCCAGCTTGAGGAGGGCTCAGCATGAGCGCCACACACTGGACACCGGGAGACCAGCGCAGGCCCACCCCGATCGGGTCACGGTATCGGGCAGTCTGTGGTCGCTGGGTCGGCCTGAAGTGCACAGACATCCCGGCTCGAGTCACATGTAAACAGTGCAGGCGGTACCTGCAGAGGTTGATAGACGATGAGAGATGAGCTCGTAGACGCAGCTGGGGTCGAGGCTCAAGGCGGGCCA
>Ga0080013_1001728_pt1 | contig 27921 bp, 24 predicted proteins | sample ETNvirenome_6_85_FD_69236 | JGI IMG/M metagenome (GOLD analysis project Ga0080013, IMG submission 69236) | Marine viral communities from the Pacific Ocean - ETNP_6_85 (SPADES assembly) (version 2) | ecosystem: Environmental > Aquatic > Marine > Oceanic | place: Pacific Ocean | collected 2013-06-19 | reverse complement strand
CTCTGTGGTATATCCGGGTTACGATTGTGCGGTTCAAAGAGTAGCCGCAACCTTAGATAACATGGTGTCTGCTTCTGGCATAATTGATACCACGGGTCATACCACTTATACGGATTTGTTAGCGCAAGTCAAACACGGGGACGCAGGGTCTGAGAATTTCCAGATGCACTATGGTCAGTTATCAGTCTTTAGGATTGGATAATGGGGGTTCTTGCAACCGCCATTTCTGACGGTCCTCCAGTATTAAGAAATACTTATGTAGCAGGTACTATCGCTACTGAAGCAAGAACAGCTATAGAAGACCAGAGAAGCAATATTTCTGCTGTTGGAACAATAGACAGTCCCTGTGAGGGAAGTGTATTAGGAGTTGCTGTTTTTAATGGTGATGTTTATGCCTTTAGAAATAAGAGTGGTGGTGCTACGGCAGGAATGTATAAATCTACATCTACGGGCTGGGACGAGGTTGACCTTGGAACTGCATTAAATTTTGATGGTACTGTTACAGCTGGAGAACCTGTTCCCGGTTCTATAGGTACAGCAACGACCTTAAAAGGTGGGACGAGTAATGCCGAAGGAGATTTAATGGGCATTTCGTATCATGGGTTATGGTCTACCGGAGCTGCTGGAGTTATGGTGCTAACCAATATAACCGGCACATTCCAAGATAATGAAGATTTGAAAATGCCTTTATTAGCATTTGATACAGGCTCTATAGAAATTAGCGAAGGCGATTCTATAGTTGGTGGTACTTCCGGAAAGACAGCCACTGTTACTAGCGTGACAATAAGCAGTGGAACCTTAGCAGGTGGTGACGCTGCTGGTTATATTTCTGTAAAAAATAATAGTGGCACTTGGACCAATAGTGAAGAAATACAAGTAAGCGGGATTAAGAGGGCATTAGTGAATGGTGCAGCAGAACCCACTGAGGTTGTTATTGCAAAAGTTTCTGGAACCACATACGCCCAAACTCTTAGCGCTGGAGGTAAATACGAATTTTCCGTTTATAACTTTAGGGGACAAACAACAGGTATTACTTTGTATGGTGTTAATACTGTAGATGCTGGATTCTCATTTGATGGAACTACGTTTATAAAAATCCAGACTGGTATGGAAACGAATGTACCTCAGCATATAGCCACTCATCAAAAACATTTATTCTTTTCGTTTGCAAATGGTTCTATTCAACATTCCAGTATAGCTGCTCCGAACAAATGGAGTGCAGTTACGGGTGCTGCAGAACTTGGCATCGGAGATGACGTTAGTGGATTTTCTAATGAAGTTAATAATGTAATGTCTATTTTCACTAGAAATGATGCTTACATGCTTTATGGGACATCTTCTGCAGATTGGGAATTAAGGAAGTTTCATGCGGGCGCTGGTGCTATTCCCTATACTCTTCAAAAAATGGATCAAACATTCTTCTTGGATGATCGAGGAATTTCATCTATTTTTACTGTTCAATATTTTGGTGATTTTCAATCATCCGTTGCTTCAGACAAAATAGACCCTTACATACAAGGCAAGAAAGATAATGCTGTAGATTCTTTAAGGGTCAGGGGGAAAAATCAATATCGTCTTTATTTTGATGATAAGACTGGTGTTGAAATGACATTTATAAATAAGAGAAACCAAGGTTTTATGCCCTTTACTTTAGATCATCAGATTAGTTGTATTATTTCAGCAGAAGACTCTAATGGATTTGAGGTTTTATATGCCGGATTCGATGATGGTTATGTGAGGAGACTAGATTCTGGAACAAGTTTTGACGGAGGAACTGTAAGCTCATTTATAAGAACAGCTTATTATCATTATAACTCTCCCGGAACAAGAAAGAGGTTTAGGGAATTGGGATTGGAAATAAATGCTGATACAGATACCACGTTAACGGTTATACCAACTTATGATTTTGGTGGAACATTTACTCCTAAAACATCTCCTATATCTAGTTCCTACAGTGTTACGGTAAACGCGGATCAATGGACAGAAGCAGATATAAGTAATAGTTCAACAGGAGTTACAGTGGTAGCTTCAGAACGAGTCCGGATAAATGGGATAGGAACAAACATGGGATTAATTATCAGCAACAGTTCAATTTACGATAAGCCAATAACTCTTCAGGGTGGTATTGTGGACTATTCGGCTAGAGGGGTTAGAAGATAAGATCATGAAAAAGGGAGCATAGGATATGCAATTAACTGCAGCTGAAATTGAAGCAATAGGTGTTGCTAAGGAAGTTGATGCAAACAAAAGAATGGAAGCACCCGGATTTGTAGGAGATGCTGCTGCTTATGAAAGGGATGCAAACCAACGATCTATTGATGCTGGATTTACGAGCGCTGTCGATCAGGAAATTGATGCAAATAGACGAGCGCGTCTTGCCGGATTCAAAAATGCTGCTCTTAAGGAAAACCCAGCAGCAGCAGCACCCGGTGAATCAATATATTCTACTGAGCCATTCGTAGACCCTCGTACTAGTACATCGACAACCGCATCTGGTGGAGGCACAGGCACAGGCACAGGCACAGGCACAGGCGGAGGTGGAAGTACAGTGAGTAGTGCCGCTGTTCAAACACCGGATATGGCTACCCTTACTAGTGAAATGGATTTAACCAATAAGTTAGGGGAAATTATAAATAAGGATAGCCCTTTATTTAAAGCAGCCACTACAAAAGCCTTGCAGAATATGCAAAGGAGAGGGATAGTGAATAGTACTCTTGCTCATGAATCAGTTATGAATGCTGTTCTGTCTGTTGCTATGCCGATTGCCAAAACAGAAATTGAAAATTTAATGACTAATCTTTATTACAATAAGGATTGGACAAATAAACAAAAAATGCAAGCAAATGAATATGCTTATAATAAGATGCTTACTCAGCTTCAGGGGCAAATAAATTTCGCCCTACAAGGATTAGTCGGAAGTCAAAATATAGGACTGCAGACTCTTAAAGGTACGCAAATGACTGATATGGAGAAATTAACTCAGCAAGGTCGTATTGCCCTCCAAACTCTTTCTGGTGAGCAGAGAACTGCTCTTCAAGAATTGCTGGGTCAGCAAGGTATAGACATACAGACGTTGATTGGGTCGCAGGAAATGACCCTTCAACAGCAGAAAATAGCTGCTGACCTTTGGTCTAAGTATGGTGACTGGGTAACAACAATGGCTACGACTGAAGGGGCTGATCAGGACGCTTGGAAAAGAATGCTTGATCTTCTTAAGGGTGCTGGAGGATGGCCTAAACCAACTTAATTAATGATTAGAAAAGCAGAGTTCAAGGATGTCTCTGGGATAATGCAAGTTGCCAAGGATGCGCACAAAAAGTCCCTTTCAGATTCAGTACCGATAGACCCAAAGACCTTAAGAAATAATTTACAGGTTTGCGTTCTATCCCCGGAGCATTTTGTTTTGGTTTTAGAATTGGATGGAAAAATAGAAGGGGCGTTTATTGGTGTGACGCACCAGCTTTGGTATTCAAAAAAGAAGCAAGCCACTGATTTGTTTTTCTATGTGACGGATGCTGGGACTGGATGGGGAGCCAAGATGATGAGAAGATTTATATCATGGTCTAAAGAGAATCGTGGTGTTGGTGAGATCATGTTAGGAATAAGTTCTGGCATAGGTGATCCAGACAGAACAAGAAAACTTTATGAAAGAATGGGGGCTGTAAAAATTGGAGACAATTTTATTTTGCCACAGGAGTGATACATGGGAAGCGTAGTAAAATCTATTGGAAAAGTTTTTAAGAAAATCGGGAAGGGCATAAAGAAGATAGTAAAAAAGATCGGCCCCGCATTGATAATAGCTGCAGCAGTTTATGCTGGGGTTGCGTTTTATGGCGCTTCTATTAATGGGGTAACAGGGATCGGGTCTTTAGCCCCTAGTAATTTTATGACGGGTCTTGGAAAGATGACCGCCGGAGTTAAGAATTTCTTTATGCCACAGACAGGCGGTGTTCCCCAAGTTGCAGGTATGGGAACACAAGCTGCAGGGGTTGGCGCTCAAGCTGCTGCAGCCGGTAATGTTATGAGTACTGGAGCAAAAGCTGCCATGATTGGCTCTACTCAAGCTGCTAGGGGAGCCACACCCGCAGCCGTTGCTATGTCAACAACCAACGCTATGACTGCTGCTGGTACTGTAATTCCAAGGCTTGCTAGTTCAATAGCTGGTGGAATGACTACTGGAGATGCGCTTATGTACATGACCAAAATGAACATGCTTTCCGGTGGATTAAAAATGGTTGCTGGGTTTTTTGATGATTCGGAAAAAAAGCAGATGGAGCATGAGAAAAGTCTGCTTTCAATGAAATATGCTTATGGCAAACCAATGACCGACGAGCAAAAAGCATTTAAAGAGGCAAATCCGGATTGGATTTCACAGCATCCGGCTATGCAAGGGCAGGATTTATATACATCACCTAATTTGATGCAGTCCCAAACAATGGCAAGTCTTCCAACTCAAGGAACCACTCCCTCTCCTTATATCCAACAGCAAACAATAGGCCAGCCTACCTTTGGTCGCCAAAAGGCTGGTCAGTATGGACCCAGACCTCAAAAAACATTTACTGGAAGTAAGCAAGGGCTAATCACGAAAGGATCACCACAGACTTTTGATTCTAATCGACAAAGGAGCATTGCCTGATGGCTATCATGACTGAGAAGCCCGTAGCAAGAGGGCAGAAAATTCCTGAAGGAAGAACCGTTCCGGATGAATCTTCCGGAGCATTCCTTAATACAGAGTCGGTTCCTGTGGAACCTGAAGTAGAGGATCATCTGGCTGAACCTACAAAGGAAGAAAATTCCCAGATTGATATGGCTCTTGGAGCCATTAAGGATTTCATATGGGATGAAGGTTATGAAGAGATTGCTGAGAGATTACAAGCAAGCGAAGAGACGCTTCCAAAAGCCATTGGGGAAATGGCTGGGCGCATGGTTAATAGAGAAGTGACGGCCTCTGACGAAGGTGGAAACTCAATCAACAGAGACCTTCTATACGCAATTGGGGCGGAAGTGGTTAACGAGTTATACAATGTTGCTGAAAAGGAAGGAATCTACAAAAAGCAAGATGACAGAAGTGATCAAGAGGCTCAGGGAGAATCTTTGATGTACGCAGCTGAGAAATATGTGGACATGGGTGATGAGCAGATTGATCCAGCTGGCCCCATGAAACTGGCTGCGAATGCAATTCGAGGGCAGTACCCACAAGAGGAAGAGTTGACTAAGATGGGTATTCCTATGGGAGAAGAGATTACGGAAACGGAGATGGCTTAATGGTTAATATTTCAAAAGGGTTGCTGGGATTAGCCGAAGGTGTTGATGCGCAAAGAGACATAGGCGGGTTAATGTTTCAAGAGGCATCTAGGCAGGAAGGAAGAGCCTATACTGAGGCAATGCGGAAAGAAGCTGAAGAAAGAGCAGACCTTAGACAGATAGCCACAGAAGCAAGGGCAGATGAAAGATATGCAAAGAGACTTGAAGACGAAGAAAGAATCTGGTTTGAGCGTGCCAAGGAGACTAGAGAAGGTGAGATGAACCTTTATGTCAGACAGTTTGGGATGGAATCAGCTAGACAGATAAAAATGTTTAATATGGAAACTATGAGGCAGGTTAGATTGGCTCTCGATAAAGCAACAAGTGATACGCAAAGAGAACTCATAAAAACCCAAGGAGACCAACTGGATCAAATATCCAAACAGATAATTGCGCGTCATGAACACAGGCCCGATGATGCGAAATGGAATCCCGATACTAAAGAATGGGACGATGGCGGTGCATGGAAGGATGAAGTAAGTGCTTTAGAGAGAAAATATAATAAAGCAGCATCCAATCTAGGACTAACGCCCCTGACAGAGAAGGTGGATAAGGATAAGTATGGACCACACGCTCTGCAAATCTATGAGAATCTACGCCAAGGACGCGGAGGGGGTAATGAGAATTGGGATGACCTAATGAAGTCGATAGCTGGAGACAAGGAATCCCCTAGTTATAAAGCTACACTAGAAACAATTGAGGGGGCAATAAATAAATTTGTAAATGACCCCTCATCTGGTTACAGCCAATTGACTGGAGCAACTAAAAGCGAACTTAGAAAGGCGGTTCTTGAATTATTTACAGTTGAAGGAAAGGGGCATGTGGCTCGTTCTGATGATCCCGGTGATGCTGGCGCTCCCCCGCCAGCCGATGTCAGTCAAGCTTTATTTGGAACGACCTTCACTGATGAGTCTCAACAAGACTTTGTGGATCAGATAAATGTAGATAATATATCTATAGATGATATAGGTTTATACGAAAGGGAATTCGCAAGGTATCAGGATCACGGGCATCCTCAACTTCAAGCAGCCAGAGTTCGTGACCCTTCTGTTTTGTTACCTCTGCTTAGAAAAGAAAGGGCTAATATGCTTGGGGAACAAAAGGCTGCTGCAGGATATGGTATGCCGTGGACAGAAGATAAAATTAAGAGACTGGCTAAAGTAGAAGAGATTATTAAAAAACTTGAATCGCTGGACCCTTCTCTTATTGACCGTTATGAGCGTGACCCATACGGTAACATTCTCAGAGAACGGAGTAATCTTGACAATGCGGGAGCATCTGTATCCCCACAAGGAGGAATGTTAAACAGACCGGGGATGATTCAAATGTTTGAGTCAGGTCCGGGGCTTGACATGTCAGCAGAAGCTGTAAGGGCTAGAACAAAGGGGATGGCTAGACCAGAGGAACTCGCTTAATGGCTCTGTTGGGACCACCACCCAAAACAAATCCTTACGCAGCTAAGGAGGTTATGATTGGACCATCCCCTTATTACGGGGCTACTCCGCAAGAACCTGCCAAACCAACAGGCTCCCTCACGGGAGACTTAGCCCTTTCATGGGAGATTGGTTGGCAGCAGATGCGCGGTGTTCCCTACTGGTTAAAAGGGGTAGGTGCATCTCTTCTTGAAAAAGCTGGGTTCGAGGACAAAGCTAGAGAGCAAAGGATAGAGACCTATAATCTTGTCCGTGATATGCAAGAGGATATAGGTGCTTTATCAGCCCTGTATACCGGACCCCATAGTTGGTCAGAAGCACAGAAGGAAGGAACAATTGGTTCTTATGCCTTGTGGGGGATCAATGAGGCTATCAAGCAGATTCCTAATCTAGCTACTATGGCTCTTGGTTCTTTGGCTACTATGGGTGTTGGGACTTTAGCTTTTGCGGGAGCAAAGACGGGTGCTAGGTTTGCTGTGGCAAGAATGCTTCAGAAAATGCCCGGAGCAAAGTATACATTACCAACCGGCGAGGTTGTTAGCAGCGCTGGACGAGGAAGTGCAACCGTTGGCGTAGCCTTGAGCAGCGCTCTTCTGAATACTGGTGAAATCTACTCTAGCGCTTTGTTGGAAACCGGAGAAAATAACCCTGCTATAACTGGGCTTTCTGGATTGCTGGCTGGTACTCTAGATATGTGGCCCGGTTCTAAAATTATACGCAACATGGGCAAAGGCCAAGACTTTGGCAGCTACATAGCGAACAAACTTCTGCGTGATAAAAAATGGAGAAGCCGTGCGTACCGCGCCCTTGAACTAGGCGTAACAGAGTCGTTCGTTGAGGACTGGCAAACCCTCATAGAAGCGATGACAGTAAATTACCTTAATGATAATCTCTTAGCCAGTGACTATGTAACAAAAGCTTACGGGATCGTTCCCCTCACGGCTGGTCAGGTTTCTGAGAGAATGGAAGCTAGGGCAGCAGGTGCTTTGCTAGGTACACTTCTTGGTCCATTCGGGAGAGTGGGTCCGGGTTTTAAATCCCCGCCACCAGACGCTAAGATAGAAGTAGAGGATGTCCGTGATATAGATGAAGGGGTTGCAGTTAAGGAGGTTCTTGAGAGAGAGGCCACTAGACCATATGGATCAACAACAGCCCCTATAAGAGAGGTTACTGCTCGTGGTTTACCAGCAGCTACTGTTACCGATCCGGGTCGCTTTGCTGGTGTTGCTGACGTAGCGAGAACTTTAGAAGATGAGGCAGTAGAAAAAAGAAAGGTTGGGATGCCAGCCGGGGATGCATTTGATCTGTCTGATCCCACCACGATGCAAGCTGCAGAGGAACTTGGGCTAGACCTAGATGAACTGGCTCTTCTATCACCAAAGAAGAGAGCAAGAAAATTTGAAAGAGCGCAGCTACATGCTGACGCACAAAGAAAAGCAGCGCAAACGGCTGCTCAAGTTAAAGAAAGAATTACCGGCGAAAAAGCCGGACCTTTATCCACTGGTGAAACGGCTTCTGTTGCTGGCGGAATAATTAATAGTGCCACCGTAGATTCCCCGCTCCCTGATTCTGAAGCTTACAAACGACAGAAGGATATAGAGACTGCTACCGCTCTGGTTCTAAGACTTGTTAACCAGAAAAAAGAGATCACCGAAGCTGCTGAGTCTAAGCAGTTTTGGAAGGATGTCATGGTTGAAGACTATCTGGCTGCTGCTGAACTGGCGAAAGATGCTAAGAAGATAGGGGTTGCAGCATTAAGAGCGCTCCTGAAAGGAAAGGGCCGTGACGTAAAGAGGGATAAGAACGGACAGCCTGTTATAAAAGATGGTCAGACACAACAGGAAGACCTCACTCTTGAAGACCTTGGTGTTGCTCCGCAGGAGAAAGGAGAAAAGGCCGAAGCATTTAGGCAGCGTCTCGATGAGGGAATAAGAGCCTATATCGGAGAAGATGTTTTTGCAGACCTAGCATTTGATGAGGCTATTGATGAAAAGGCCAGTCGTGAGTTAGCGAAGGAACACGCCAGACTCCGCAAGCTTTTGAGTAGCGTAAGGGCTATCAACATGGGTCTCAATATAGACCCGGAAATAAGGAGCGTTTTACAATCTGTTTTTGAACAAGGCCGGGACAGTTATATTCCGCGTAACTTGCAGGACGATGGAGTCAGGAAGGCTCTGGAAGCTGCTATCCAGAAAAGGATAGAGGATAACATTGCTGCACAGAAGGAAGAGGTACAGAGACAAACAGCAAGAGCAGTGACTGGTTTTATAGAAGCGCAAAAGAAACCCAGTGTAGAAAAGAGATATGGTATTGAGCAGCAACGGAAAAGAAGGAAGGACGAAACAGAAGCACAATACCAAGAGCGTCTAATACAAATTGAAGCATCAAGCCTAGAGAGACAAGCTGAACTTAGAGTAATAAGAGCTAAGGACGAAGAAGCGCATCTTGTAGGAAGAGAGCGTAAAAAAGTTGGAGCCAGACCCAGTTATAGAAAGCTAGAGGCGAGAGCAACGGGCGAAACAGTCGAAGATGAGGTTTTAATTGCTGGGGAGCCTACTACTGTAGAGAGGAAGGTTGATGTAGCAGTTGACATAAAGCCAGAACGCGAGGGCATTGTTACTCTTGCTCCGGAAGGAGCGCGTCCAGTTGACGAGAGAAGCTACGAGAACTTTGCCACCCTGCAGAAATTCTGGGAACTTGTTGGAATGCGCACGAAACAGCGCGGAGAAGAAGTAGAGTTTAAATGGACTACTGAAGACGTTAAAAGACTAAAGAAAATCTTTCCAGAAGGAGACGATGTATACAATGTAGAGTACTTCTCTAATCGGGAAATGGCTGGTGACAAGCTTGTCAAGGAACTTATTGAAGAAATAAAGGCCAGAAGGAAAAAGGCTGGACTTCCCAACGTAAAGATTAAATACGTTGCCCCTAATGGAAATTACGTTACCGAAGAAAAGCCAGACCCAGCAGTTGATATCTGGGAACTTGAAAGAGACCCATCGACAGGGGATGTTCTTTTATTTAATGAGGAAGGCGAAATTGTAGGGTCAAGGAATTCTAGCACTATAAGTACCCGAACAAGGTTGCCCGGAACCGCAAGAGCAGTTCGCAGAAAAGCAAAGAAACATATGGGGGCGGGGACAGAAGGGCAGGGAGAACAGGTCCAGCTTCCTGAGAGGTTAATAGGATACGATAGCAAGGACCAACTGTTGATGTCCCAGTTTGTGGACGACGAGAGAAACTATGCCTTATCATCAAGAGTAAACTCTCTTAAAAGAGAATACGGCTCTGAGAATGTTCCGTTTGTGGAGTTGTCTAAACTCGCTGACCAATTTAACATTAGCGTTGGAGTTCTTGGTATTGAAAGAACTAAAACCAGAACCAGATTCACGCAGTTAAACGCGCAGGGAGATGTTACTGGTATAGAAGAAGTGTGGTTTCAATTTCCTGAAAGTACAAAGTATTCTATGGGCAGGGGAAAGAACAAGGTAGAATTCAACATCTCTGGTGAAGAACTAGAACACTCCTTTATCTCTTTTGATTTTCTTGCCAATCGTTACAGTCAATTGGTTAATGTTATGAACGTATCACCTGATAGAGCGTGGCGCATAGCATTGGGCCAAACTATGAGAGGGTTAAAAGAGGACTCAGCGAATAGATACGAGCAAATTCTTTTGGATGAAGGTAATGCAGACGCTGCTTATCTTAAAGCCCAGCAAGTTGCTGGGAAGACATTAAATAAGACAGAGCAGAAACTTGTTGCCAGACTGGATAAGATTCTGCAAGATGAGGGGGCAATCTGGACAGTAAACAAAGAAAGAGAGATAGAGAAGTTTGCTAATTTAAACAGGAATTATATAACTAATCCGGGTGACAAGAAGTACAGAATAAAACTTCCCAAGGGAGCGGAAAAGATTTCCTCTGCGGACATTCTGAAGAGCATTTCGGAGAGTGTCAGCAAGGGTACAAAGGATCAGCCTTCATGGGGCTATTCAGAAACAGAACAGAATTTCCTTTCCCGCATGTCTACTCCCCCCTCACCAAGAGAGATAACCAGAGACACGAAGGTTAAGGTAAGTGCGGAAGCGTGGCCTATAGTATTTCAGCAAATGGTTCGTAAAGAAGGAACACCCTTGAGAGAGACGGTAGGGGCTATCATAGGTCTTCAAGAGGACTTGAAGTACATAAAGAAAGGAGAGGGTAGTGTAGAGCAACTAAATGATCGCAAAGCTCTGATACAGAAACAGATTAACAACTTGCAGAGAATACTCAATAGGCAAGTTGGGGATATTTTAGATGCTTCATACAATGTGGTTCGCCGGAAGGGAGATAGTTTTGTTTTAGAACACATCCCTCGTGGCCCTTCTCTTGAGATTCATAAAGACATGTTGATGGTTACCCATTATTCTGAAACCGCTATCAATAGAATACAAGCCACTGAAGAAAAAATTCTCAGGTCTCCGGACCCGGAACAAGCGCAAGTCAAGATAGCAAAGTATGAGAAAATAAGCCTCAAGAAAAAAGGTCGTTCATTAAATCAAGAAGAAATAGATAAAATTATTAAAGGGGTCACCAAAACTAAGGCTGACTGGAAGAGACACGAAGAAACCATTGAGTATATGGCTGGACCAATATACGAAGATATCACATTAGGTGATAGACCAGAGTGGCGTACTATGTCTGGCAAGCGTATGGAGTTAGGCAAGAAGGCCAGAAATAAAGTTGTTAAGGAAATAGAAAAAGAACTTAAGAAGGTTGATGCTTCCTACAAGGCGGATACTAAAAGGATGCGCTGGACAGAAGAAAAGTATGAGGCCAGAGTTCAAGAAATACTAGATAGCAGGAGATGGAGAATCTTAGAAGCGTGGGGAGAACTCTCTTCCCCTATGCAGCCGATGTCAGTCAGTGAGGATATTCAAAAGCAAATAAATTCAGGAGAAATCTCATATGAGCAGGGCTGGAGAAAATACGTCAAGAGATTCAAGCAAAGGGAGAGGACCGATCCAGAAAGTGTAAGAAGAGGAAGGACACCGCTCGAATATGCAGAGGATGAAGATGTCAAGGACATACGCACCCTCATGAACGCTAGTGGAGAGTGGATGGATGCAGCAATGAATTCAGAACGCATCCGTGAAGTTGCTAAATCTCTGCAATCAGGTGATAGAGAATTTCTCCGGTCTATCAAACATCAAGCCACACTGAAGAAGGCTCCCATAGAAGGAATCCTGTCTCGCCTTCAGGATAGGTACAATAATCTTATCGTTTCTAGGATGAAGCGAGGGGAAAAACTGGGAGAGAAAGTAGAAAGCTGGCTAATTTATGAAGGCGAAGGAACTCCCAAGGCTTGGGCTGAGGGAAAATATTGGGAGTTTGTTAGAAGTGAAGAAGAGAGGGAACTTCCAGACAAGCCTAGATATCTTGGCAGGTTTGTAAAGGCTGCCCCCATTGGAGTATGGAAGAATGCATACGGTGTTGTTCTCGATAAGATTAAAATTACTTATCGCCCCAATGGAGAGACTGAAGATATAACCAAAACTGTTTACCAAGTTACCAATCCTTTTGACGTTGATGATCAAACATGGTTCTTTGAGACCAGAAAAGAAGCTATTGATGCGTTTGGAAAGGAAGCATCTTATCAGAAAATGTTAGGTCGTAAGGCGCTTCCGTCTCCCAAAGAATTTGGAGGAATGGCAGCTGCTAGAGAAATTCGCAGACTCAATGAAGAAGCAGATATAAGGCTAGATGAATTAGATAAGGAAAAGGGAATAGCATTCCGAGAGAGAGAGAAAGAGAGAGCGGATGCATTAAAAGATGCCGAAAAGAAGAAAGGGGCTAAATTAAATTTAAGAGATAGAAAGAGAGTTCTACGACCTCTTCCCCAGTTGAATCCCAACCTCACTCAAGAAGAAAAAGATGCTGCTAAGGTAACCCCGCAGCAGAGAGCAGCAATAACAAAGAAACATACTGTTAAATTCCCTGTCTCTCAAGCAATCATTACCCGAAGGGCTTTTGGAGATGTTCCTCTAAAGCATATAAGACAGGCCGAAAGGGAAAAGGGAGGATCGTTAACGAGGGATGAACTTAATATACTCAGAGACCAGCTGTATAGAGGAAGGCCGATAGCTGAACCTGCCGGGAGACCTGTTGGTCAGGAAACAGGGAGCGCTCCTATAACTACACCGCAAGTTATGGAGGATGCCAGAAAAAAGAAACGACAGGCAACAACTGTAACTGTTATTGCGCCCGGACAAAAAGGAGCAGGAAGAAAGAGGCCACTCACTGTAGTAGAAACATATGAAGAAGATATAGATTTCTCAGAGATTCCAACTGATCTGGTGGGGGCGGAAAGGTACAGATGGTTAATAGGGAAGGAAAAGGTAAGAATCAGCGATCTCGAAAAAGAACTACAGGCAATAGAATCTAGAAAAGAAAAGCTACCTTCCAGATGGACAAAGAAAAGAAAGGAGCAGGAAGAGAAAGCTTCTGAGATACGAGATAAGATAGCTTTCAAAAATAGAGTTCTTAAAAGGCTCGATGAAATGATTCGAGTGGCTGCTCCCAGTAGAAAAGAATACAAAGCAACTGATATCTATCCTGCAGTTCCGCCTGAGCAAATAAGAGCGGAGATCATACGAAGAGAAGAGGCAAAGAGAGAGGGGGAGAAATTAACAGCAGCCGACTTAAGAGAGGTTGACAAAATAATAAAGGAACTAACTCCGGAAGAGATAGACGATATCAGGCTGGATATTAGAGAGAGAGTGGTTGCTGAGATAGGGGTAGAGGCTAGGACTGATGAGCAAATAGAGGCAGAGATTGAAAGGTTAAAGAAGAGGCTTAAAGCATTGGGGGTTAAGCCCCCCAGTTACGCTTATGCCGGTAGGCCGGAGACGATTCATGCTAGGGATGTTCGCATCCGAGAAGCTGTAGAGGCGGAGCAAGAAACCAAAGATTTTGTTGCTTCTCTAGAACCTATAGAAAATAAAATTAGATTGGCTTCAAATAAGGTTAAATCCATAGAAAGTAAGGTAGAAGAGATGCCTTCTAGATGGGTAAAGAAAAGAGCAGCCTTAAACAAAACAGCAGACCCATTCCGAAAAACAGCAGAGAAGCAAGAAACAATATTAAATCAAAAAAAGGCAGAACTAACCGAACACAGGGAAGAAAGGTTTGATGCTCTTTTAGAAGCGGAGCAGAAAGCGGAGCAAAAAAAACAGAGGACAAGAATAACTAAAGGAAGAAGAGCGCTGGAACGTAAGAGAGCGCTTAAGGGTAAAGCGAAGGCAGCAGAAACAAAGAAGCAGAATGAAATTGACGAAACAAACAAGAAAATAGAAGACCTTCAGGAGTCCCTTGGAACCCCGCGCAGAGTTTCTACCCCAGTAGATGTGAAGTACTCCCTCGTTCTGGATGGTGAGTACTCTGAAGACGGTGGTTTGCACGTTCTGTTTGGTGGGAAGGAAGGTGGTAGTTCTGCCAGAGATGATGTGGTAGACCGACTTAATGAAGCTTTCGGCAGACAGATTTTTCAGTTCGTTAGGGTGGTTCAGACTCAGGCTGAATTACCATTAGACTTCAGGATGAACCGAGAAGCCTACGAAAGCCCGATCAGAGGAGTTTCTTGGAACAGGCAGATATGGCTTGTTGCAGACAATATGTCACTGGACAGGGTTGTCCCTGTTGCCTTGCATGAGATCGGTGGTCATGGAATGATGTCTATTACAGGCAAGAAGTTCTATGACAGGCTGATGAAACAGATTGCAGTTCTCGTCAACACTGACGATAGCATTCGTGCTATTTACGAGCGGGTCAAGGAAGAAACTTCTGAAAGAGAAGGGGTACAAGTAGCCACTGACAAAGACGGGCTTGCCGTATTTGAAGGAGGGCTAGACAAGACTGCACCCATCGCAGGTACACATGTGAGTTCAAACATAGAGTCCTTGAGCGATGGATTTAAGATAAGACGCTTTAAAGGTGATCCTGTTGGTGTCTCTATTGCTAGAATCAAAAGTGAGGAGATGTCATCACCTACGTTAGCAGAGCCGGGTGGAACTCCCGGAGTTGTGTCTGTGATTGTAAGCGGTCGTGGGATGGACTACATGGACCCGGCTGACAGGAAGATTATAGATGACTTGCAAGAGGAGAGCAGAAAGAAGTCAGCTGCTGCAATAGCTAGAGGAGCAGAGCCGGGGACTCCCGGTACAATGGTTTCCGCAATACCTGCGCTGCTTGAGCGTGGTGTTGATTGGGTTAATGGCTGGAACGGTATTGGGGAAGACAGTGAACTTCATGTCATAAACCCAAGCATGATTGAAATAGTGGGTAGAGGGAAGAAGGTAACAGCGGTAAATGAAGCCGTTGTTCTCGAAGAGACTATGGCTTACATTATTGAAAGAGAGGCTATAGCCAACAACCCATTCTGGAGAGCGGTAGTAGATGCTGTCCTTTACGGTCTCGCTCGTATCAAGCTATGGGTTTCCCCCACCAGAGTTGGCGCTGCTGACATTCTGGTCTTTGCTAAAGCTACTGCTAGGAAACATGCTCAACTTGCAGCGAGTGGGGATGCAATGTTTACAGCTAACTTCTTGGGAACCTACCTCTACTCTGGCGACTTTGGACACAACTCCTCAGAGCATGACGCTAAAGCTAGCTTGGTTAATAAGATGGGTGGTGATATCGGTGATATCCATATGGACACAGGCTTTGTAAGCGATTGGTTTGATCGAGATGTCCCTCCGGCGGGAAGGCTCTGGGAGAACTTCATAGTCTTTAGAGATGTCACCGCTCCCAAAGAGGGGGAAGCAATCTTAAAACGGCCTCTCATACATTACAGAGTAAGGAAGATTGGAAAGAAAAGGTTTCAGGTATATATCGCTCCTGAGTTTATAAAGTGGATGAAAGATTATTTCAATATCTTTACACTGCTGGAGGAGTCAACCCGGATACGCGGAGGAACTGTAACCGATGACAACTCTCCTTCCCTTTTTCATGGAGCCTACAAGAATAAAGTAAATGACTGGCGAGATAGATTCCATAAGGAGTACGTTGAGCCACTCGCTGATTACATGTACGAGTATAGAAATGAGTTTGATGGAGATGACTTGTTCTGGTATCTGTACACGGCTCATGCTCCCCACAGAAACAGGCTTGGAGCAAAGAAAGCAAAAGAAGCACAAGTGCCGAATGCATCTGGCTTGTTTGACACGAAGGAACAAGCCCAAGCATACAGGGATGAAAACCCAGAGGCGGGTGAAGAAGCTTACATGTCAGTCGAGGCTGAACTTGAAAAACTCCATGCCAAGGTCGGGGATGAGACAAGTGACGCTTGGAAGCACCTAGAAATAGCTGCTCAAAAGGTTTACATGATCAATCAATACAATCTTAATAACCAACTAGAGGCTGGTCTTCTGGACTTCAAGACCATGACTCCTGAGCAGTTAGAAGCTTACAATGATGATGGCTACAAAGATACCTATGTCCCCCTGCGTGGTCAGGAAAGGATAGTTGCTGACCAGTTTTTTGAACAGCCTCTTGGTCCCGGCAAGTTAGGGGTAAGTGGCGTTGAATCCAAGAGAGCGCGGGGTCGTCAGAGTATCCCAGAAAACATATGGGCTTGGTCAGTTATGCAGACGGATCATGAGATAGACAGAATCGAAAAAAATCTAGTGGTCATGTCATTTGCAAATCTTATCTGGGACAATGAGGAAAACTATAAAGATTTTGCAATGGTTGTTCCCTTGGAGGATTACAAAAAGCATAAAGACCCCTCTGGGAAATTGTTTCTAGACCTTATACCAAAACAGCAAACTGATCCTGATCATAACATACACTTTAAGATTAATGGAGAGGAGTGGGTTATCCTAGTCAAGGACAAGAGACTGGGGCAAGCGTTTAATCGCTCTAACATGACAGACTCAGGAGTATTCCTGCAGTTAACATCCCAACTCAATAGATACTTTAGCGCAATTCACACCTCTATAAACCCTGAGTTCGTTCTTAGAAACTTTACGGTTGACTTGCAGACTGCATTAGGAAACTTGGAGGGTCTAAAGGAAACAGTAGCTGAGTTCAAAGACATAGAAGGTTTGAGCAGAGCAGTCTTGAAAAGCGTCAAGCCAGCAGGTATAGGCTTGAAACATTTTTTGAGGGACGGCAGGACAGACACTGAGTATTCTGCGGAAGCATCTGAATTTTCTCAGCATGGTGGCAGGATTAATTTCTTTGCTTTTAAAGACGTAAGAGATTTCGAGAAATCATTCAATGACCACGTTAAAGATACGAAAGTTGGCGGGGCAAAGAGATTTTTTAAGAAGACCCTTGATTTTATAAGTGACTACAACGCTGTTGTGGAGAACACGATGCGTCTTGCTGTTTACCACCACGCTAAGAAAGCTTTTCTAGCAGCTGGAATGACTGAGGGACAGGCTATTCGCAAGGCTGTTCACATTGCTCAGAACTTAACAGTTAACTTTTCGCAGAAAGGCGAGAAGGGTGCTGCGCTGAACGCTCTCTATCTATTCTTCAACGCTTCAGTTCAGGGTACTGCTCGTTTGTTTCAGGCTCTCTTCAGTAGGCCCAGAGGAAAGACAGGCTTCACCCGTGTGCAGAAGTTGGCTGGCTCTATCATGCTCTTTGGTTTTGCTCAGGGAATTCTTAATGCAGTTTTGGCTGGTGATGATGAGGATGGGATTAATCGGTATAGCCAGATTGACTTGAGATCGAGAAGTCGTCAGGCCCATATCTACCTTCCGGGGTTTGACACCTTCTTTAAGATTCCGCTTCCATATGGTTACAATGTCTTCCATGTAATGGGAGATACATTAGCAGCCCTTATGATGGGTCATACCAATCCGGGTCGAGCAACCATGCATCTTATGTCATCGTCTGCTGAATCATTCATGCCTTTCTCATTTGGAAGCAGTGATAACTTATTCAGGGCTACGCTGTCGGCAGTCTCCCCGACCTTTGCTGATCCTCTTGTAGACCTCGCTATGAACGAGAGTTACTTTGGTCAGCCTATATACAAAGACCCGGTATGGGGTTCTTCTGACCCACCATCAGAGAGATTCTGGGGGTCAACTGGCCCCATCACTAAAGGAATATCCCGTGGATTGAATGCCCTCTCTGGAGGAAACCAGATCAAGCCGGGCTTAATAAGCATTCCTCCAGACATCTTTGAGTTCATCTGGGAGACAGCAGCCGGTGGTGCTGGCAGGTTTGTGGAAAGGACAACAGATTTAGTGTTGTCAATCGGACCCGGAAAGATAACGCACCCGACTGGGGAGATTAAATGGAACAAGGTTCCGTTCGCCAGAAGATTCCTGTTTGACGAGAAGGCAAGCAAGAATAGGTATAGATATGATAAGTTTGCTGTGTATGAGAAGTTAATCTCGACTGCCGTGGGTATGGAGAAGGGAATGAAAGAAGTGTACGGAACAGGGAAAGAGTACACGAACTTTAAAGAGAGCGACGATTATAAATTGTATAAGTTAGCAGACTTTAGAAAAAATATTGTCGGCAGCATTACAAAACTTCAGAAAGAAAGAAACAAGTTGCGCCGGAACAGAATACTAAGGTCAGATATAATAGATGATAGGGTTGACCGCCTTGAGGAAAAGATGATGGAGTTGAGAACAAAACTTATTAACAAGATGGATGAAACTTTTGACAGATGAAAAAACCCCGCCTTGTCACGGTAGAGTGGCGAGACATACTAGGCACTTCGGGATGGGAGAAGCCTGATGAAGTTAATCCGCCAGTGATAACAACGATAGGATATCTAATTCAGAAGGATAAAGATGTGGTTAAGGTAGCCCACACTAAAGATGAGAAGGGTGCTTGGTCTGGAATTACAGCCTTCCCCAGAGGCTGCGTGAAAAGTATTACGAATATTTCTTCATGATCTTCCGTAGCGTTACTGTCCTGACCCCATCGTAGTAACCTTCCCCATCTAAGTCTTCTAACATTACAACCCCTCTCCACCACTGATGCTCAGTATCCATACACCAACTTTCAGAGTAATCAGGATGAGAGAAACAACCCGCAGACAAACCAAATATCTTTTGCCCGTCCGGTCTGGTATGTTCTGCATGATTATATAAATGCGAATGACCTTGGACGGCAGAGCAATGAAGTTTAGTGACCAGTGTATGCCCGATATGGGTACTAGAGATTGGTCTCCCAGAGATACCAGTAGTGAAATAGTGCGAGAAGGCGATCCCTTCTATTGTGACGCACTTCTTGAAGGGGATGACTTCCCACCCGAACCCCTCATACTGCAAGTCTTGGATACCTATTGCCCCATCTAACTCAGCTTGTGAATTTGTGGCTCTAGTAATCCTATCCTCATGGTTGCCTAAGCACATCACTAAGCGTGGCCTATATTGCTTCTTGCCGTTCCTTCTTTTTCTGGCGTTGAATCGGTTCATCTCCTCGAACAATAGTTCTTGGCCCTCGATAGCCGATTGAACGTCCTTTTTGTACCTTCTACCCTCGAACCCTTTTGTACCTCGATCATAAGAGGACAGAGACGGCAGGTCAGCTAGATCACCTAAGCAAACAACGCACTCAGGCTGCTCTTCCATGAGTAACCGACCTACCGCTCTGAACCTTTCGTTGTTGTAGTCAGGGTGCGCGTGGGCATCAGGGATAATCATTAGGTTCATAGTCTAATCCCTATAACCCGGAATACCACCGCCATCTCTACCGCATCCTTCTATGTCGCAGTTAGGCCAGTTAGGACAGCTAAGATGGTAAATTCTCAGCCTTTCTTTCCGCTCCTCCTTGGTTTCATTTTTGTAGCAATCCCAGTATCTTGGGGGAACCCCGTTCCATTTCTGTTTCTTTTTCACAGCAGTCATCTTAATCTCTAAACCCGACCTCATCATCAAAGTCAATACCATAACGACCACCTAATTCTGGATCAATTCCGTAATTGTTTATCTCCCAATCATCATCTTCATCCCCCTCCCGACTCTCTTTTTCATAGTAGTCATCCCCGAACTCTTTAAAAAATTTGGCATCAACTCTAGGCTCAAGCGCGGTGTAACTACAGTCAAAGTTTCGGCAATGGTAGTATTGTCTTAGCCCACCATCTCTTTTGGAGAATTTTCCGCGAGTCTGTAACATCTTACCGTGATTAAATCTGCAATATGGGTTACTCATAATATTTCACACTTATCCCCGGTACAAGCCAGTTCCTGACTTCCAACCGTGTTGTCGTCATATTCCACTACTGATTCCCAGTCGATGGGTTTCGTTCTGGGAAACGTGGAGTACTCTTCTTTGGTTATCTCCTCGTAAGGAGCAACCTCGTAGCTGTGGCTGTCGTCTGCCCTTGGTAGGAAGCTTACGCCACTGACTATATCAAAGTTCTTGTAGCACCAAGCACCAACCGCTAGCCACTCGTCCTCACCTACATAGATCGTGACGCTGGGCTTATGCTCACACCAGTGGAGAGCGAACTTCTTCCATATCTCAAGATGCTGTAGAGCAGTCACCTCGTGTCTGGTGCGTGACCTCGCAGGAGCCTTCATAGGGAACGAGAAGACTATAGCCTCCTTGTTGTATGGGTCATCCTCATAATGGACCCCTGCGTCAATCAGGGCTTGATTCAGAGGGTCTTTTCTGTCCTGTCTGATGCGTCTGATGTAGTGCTTGGAGTACGAAGGATGTAGACCCGATCCGGATACCCCTGTAAGCTGACTGACAGTGCCAGACGGTTTTATACAGGTGATGGCAGCAGAGGGGTTAATACCCATCTTCTTGGCCCAGATATGATTCATGGTAATAGCCGACCCTCTCCATGCCTCAAGCTGAGTGGGTGTGGCATTCAAGACCACAGGGCAATCAAACACTCCGGTAAAGCTAACGCCCAGCAACCTCTCTTCCTCTGCGTTCTTTCTCCAGATTGGTCTGACATATCTGAAGTCGGTGAGCGCGGATTGAATAGTCCCAAGGATGGTAGCTAACCCTATCTTCCGAGACACATCATCAATCGTGTCAGTTGGGCGTAGCACTACCTCTGAAAGGTTGCACGTTTCTGAACTCCGAAGACAAATTTCACTGCATGGGTTGCAACCGAACTCGTGGTCCTTGTCTCTCCTCTCGGGCATGAGTTTCTTAACAGCCTCTCTGTTAAATATGCCACGCTCTCCACTATGCGACTCATAAAGGGAAAGCCACTCACGCATAAAGATTCCCATGTCGGGCTTCTCGGTATAACACACACTGTTATTTGCCAAGGCTCTCTGTGGGTTCTCTAGCCACCACTGCCCCGTCTTTGCGTGTCTCATCCTTTCATCAGTCAGGTTGCTCAGGCTTATCTCTGCTGCCCTCCTGACCCCGCCTACAACTACGCTCTCTCCATTCCAGCACATAAGGTCGTGACATTCTATGCTGTTCAGTCGTCTACCTTTAGCATTCTGGAACGTGTGTATATAGTGCCCAAACAATCTTTCCAGAGGATCGGGCCCGGACGCTCTTCCACCAAATGTCTTGAGCCTCGCCCCAGATGGGCGAATCCTACTATAGTCTGCTTTGGGAATCATTCCCTGATAGAGGAGACTAACCAATTCTCTTAATCCTTTAGCCCATCCTATCTTGCTATCAGAAACAACGATGGTTGTGTCTGACTCATGGAATTCATCAGCAATTTCCGGAAGACGGTTAATGAATTGCCTTTCCACGCTGAACCCAACACCAGTTCCACATAGAAGGACATAAAGGGATTCATCAAATGCTCTTATATGGTCCACGGCAAGGTAAGCGCAGTTGTATCCTGCCATGTTATCTCTAGTCAGGGCGCCTGTTCCGGGATCAGGGTCAGCGGTCATGAAGGCTCTCATAGAGGGCATCACTTCCATGTTAAGGATGGCTTGCTTAACCTCTTTAGGGAACCCCCCTGTGGTGTAACCAGCTAGCACCCACTCCATATAGTTGGTGTAACGATTAACTGTTTCATCCCATGACTCCCTACGTCCTTCGGAGTCTAGGTAACGTGCGTATCTGCTCTTGTGGATTATGCCTTGGTATTCAGCTATCATCTGACTCATGTGTCTGGTCCTCGGGGTTCTTCAGGTAAATTAGGGGCTGAAACCATGCCCAGTTTTTTTAACACCATGTTGTATTGGGTGAGGTCATCGCTGTATTTGGCCCAGCTTACGCAATTAAAATCACTGCATAGCTGGGGCCTATCTTCATAGATATCGCATTCCCAATACGGGTGAGTGGAATGTTTCGTCTTTCTTAGATGAGAACAACGAATTCGTATTCCTTTTCCAGTATCCGTTATGTTGTCGTGATTCTCAACAATTGCATGGAGCCATTCAAATTGTCTGGGCTTTTTCCAGTTAGGCTTGAGTTCTATTTCGCAACATATACCACATGACTTACAAACGTCTTCAGTTATATCACTCTCTTGAAGAGGCCACTCCTTCATTTTTTCGCCCTTTCCCATTTGTCATGAGTGTACCATTTCCATTCGCCAGTTCCATCTATGCACCAGAACCCCTGTTTAGAATCGTTCTGAACAAAATCCAAAACCTTTACCTCACCTGTTTCTTTTTCCTTTAGTTTTATTTTTGGTCTTTTTTTGTTCACGTTCTTTTAAATTCCTTTCGTTAGCCCAGTCGGAGAATTGGTGGAGGGACATTCCGGTATGATCCCGGAACCATTCCCCCCACGTATTCCCCCTCGTTGGTGTAGGCTTATGCCGTTTGGCCCATACTTCTTTCGCTAGATAATAGACTCGCCAAACCTGCTCGTCATCATCCTGCCAAGTATAGACCGCTTTAGAATGGGAGCGAGTCATCCTCTTCTGAGGCAGACGCACCACCATTCATACTGGAACCCATTTGCATCATACCGGCTATGATACTGGTTCCATGACGCTCGTTACCTTCCTTGTCAGTGTACTTGCTGTAGGAGATACGTCCTTCCACATAAAGTTGCTGACCTTTGGTAACGTACTCATTCACAGTGTCAGCCAGTTTACCAAAAAAGGTGACCTTGTGCCAGTCAACTTTTTCGTTATCACCGTAGCCACTGTTGGTTGCAAGGGAGAGATTGCAGACTGTGTCCCCCTTGGCTGTCTCTCTAACGATGGGGTCTGCCCCCACTCTTCCAACTAAAATTGCTTTATTTACGTTCATATGATATGCCACTCAGGGTTGTACTTCTTGGTAAGTTTCCACAAAGAGAGAGCACTATTGAACATTTCCCTAAAGCGGGGAATGTCCTCGTGCTCCCATTCAAGAACACGATGGCCTTCGCCAACGTCTATGAATAAGTTAAGGAGTCGTCTAGACCCTGTTAATCCGTTAACAGGTATCCCTTGGTCATACGCAGCCAACTGGACTCCGTGATCATCGTATACCATTTTCTTAACGTCTGGCTTGTCAGGGAATTCTTTTGTCTTGAAGTCAACTATCCATTCATCATTGGAAAGATCAGTCCTTCCCCCATATCCTAGTGGATGGGAAAAGGACTGTTCAACTTCCCATTCTTGAGGGCCACAAACCTCATTTAGTTTCGCATCAACACCCTTGCATAAGGATTGGAATTCCTCAGGAACCTCTTCCCCTTTGAAATATTTTTCCAAATGATCGTGTATGTCTGTGCCTCGGCCCATTACCTTCTGCTGTTTTTTATTGAACTCGCTCCGAGCCAGCTTCTCAATATCATCGAAAGATAATATCCCTGTTGAGTCTGCCCTCAATTTCATCTGTTCGTGGAACGCTTTCATCAGTTCCGTTTGAATCCATTTGTTCAGCATGTGCCTAGATACTATATCCCCCCACACCGTTGAGACGGAAGGAACCCAGCTATATTTCCTAGCGTCTCTCAGGGTGGATGGTCTCTTGCCCTTCTTTCCAGTGACCTCGTAACAAGGATCACCTTCTTTGTTGTACCAGTGGCTCACTTGTCTGGACCACGTAGGGACTCGTCAGTGTAATCGGAAATCCATTTTTCATCACTGTCTTTATTAGAATGCTGTTTCGCTACCAGTTTATCATAACCTTCTGGTGTGGCCCACGGGGCAGGTGTTCCGTTCTTAAAGGCGGAATCATTATAAAGATACGCCCCGATTCCGAGCAATACAGCACTCCGCTTAAGAGCGTCCGAGATTGCACCCTTTGCTCCCTCAAAGTCCGTGTCTCCGGCTCCATCAGATTTTGTTATCCATTTGTCATTGATGCATACGCTGAGTTCACAGAGAACCCTGCCGGATTGAGTCTCATTGTATTTGGTCTGCCAGTTTTCTAGACCGAACACATCATCAAGCCTCTTCATAACGTGACGAGCGTCTATGTAATGGAACTGTCGTCCACCACCCCCCTTCCTCATCTTAACATCTTTCGGGTCGAAGGGCCTTTTCAGCGCAATCGTCATCTTGCGTGTGTCGTCTTTCTCGCCAAGTATTTGCATTCTAATTTCCCTTATTTTTTGAGCGTCTATGTCTTTCATGTCTGATTTTTGCCATTGGTGTTGGCGCTCTCTAAGTTCCTGAGCGTGATAGTCATGCCCTTCGTTGTAGTCGGGCCCTCTTGTTGCTTCGATTGCTTCTGCTGAATGTCCGTTAGTCATTAGGTATACATTGCCTCTATTTTAGTTTCAAGAAATTCAATTCGTTCGCCCTGCTTTCTCACGATCCAAATTAATTTATCTAGGTCATCATTTATAGTCCACCACCCCCTTGGCTCGGGGGGTGGACAGGCCTTTCCATCGGCGGAAAAACCGTATACATCTTTAGGTATCAAGTCATTTATATTAGCCATGTGTCACCTCTGGGACGTCTGCCCCAAGTTCTATTCCAATTTGAGTTGACCTTTCGATTAACTCGCTCATTTCTCCAATCGTCATACTAGACGTTTGTCGAATTCTGGTTCTCTGATCTCCTTGGAGATTTATATATTCTTCCGTGCCGAAGACGGTTTCGATTAGAATATTTTTTATCTCCTCCTTTGTGTGACCAGTCTTGTCTGCGATGGAACCGCACCATGCATGGAACATATCGTTCTGCTCTAGGCTACGGTTCTTCTTGTAGGGTTTGGCTGTCACCTCTATCAAATTCTCATCCTCAAGGACTATTGCCTGTAACCATCCCACGCAGAGGTTTCTGATGTTGTCGCTTCGGAGAATCCAACGCTTGTTCATTAGTGTGTAGGGGTTCCATTATGTACGAGATGAAGATGGTATCTGCATAGAATTTTACCATATTTTACAGGTCTTTCACAGTTGTCTGCTGTACATTTTTCCTCGGGAGCATTAAGATACTCAGCGTAGCTTCTTGGTTTTACGTCTGACAGTTTGACTAGTATAAGTTCAGAGTCGTTCATTAATGTAGTTCCTCTCGCTTGATGAGTTCAATTGCTTCCACGGAAGTTGAGAACCCTTCATCGGTGTCTCCTATTTTGTATCCCGCGCTGTCAATGTGATTGTACAGTTCCTTGGTGACGATCTGTCGAGCGGTCTCCAAAATGATTTCATGATTTGGTCCATCGTCAACCCATAGGGTAATCAGCGCTACCATTTTATAAGCTGTGCGAGAATTGCCCGGTTCTGGGTTTTGTATAGCCATGTAAGTTGGTCCTCTTTCGTGTATTCTAGCGCATGACACTTCTGATGGCAAGTCCTGCATACGGGGATAACGTGAAGGTCTGCTGGCCTTTTGCTGATCCCCGTCTCCAGTCTGACATGATGTGCATCCACTCCGTATTTTCCGCATCCCCAACAGGGCTGTTGATGAACCCAGTCGAGGTATTTCATGGGTCCATTATACCAGATTGACAGGGCATGTCAAGTCGTGGTAAAATGGGGTTTTCTACCCGAGGATGCAAAATGCTTACCTACCACCAGAAGAAAGAGTTTATCATGACTCAGCTGTTTCAGGCTCAGAGTCTGGACTCGTCTGAGAAACTTGTCGCGTTGTGTCTGGTCTTCAAATATATTGATGACCGTGGACGCTGTGAGGCTTCCATCACTGACCTCGCCAAAATGGCTCGTAGACATCGTCGTACCATTGAGCGTATAATAGAGTCTTTGGAGGACAAAATCAAACTTGATGTCAGACGCTCTAACGGAACCACTTCCGTTTACACTTTTATTCAGTGGGCAGAGTTATGAGTAGGAACTCTAATTTTTGGGGTCCGTTGCCTATATATGTTTTACAGGATCATAGGCATAGGGCTGGGCATCTACGGGTGCTGGCTGCAATATTAAGCTGCCCTTCTCCTCATTTTCCCAGTTTGGCTGAAATCGCTGAGAGAAGCGGGCACAAGCCCAAATATTGTAGCAACATGATTTCCGAGATGGTTTCTTTTGGAACCATAGAAAGGGAACAGAGGTACAACACGACCAACGTGTACAGGCTTATAGGTTACTCTGGTGACTCCACAACTGATGTGGGCTCCCACTCCACAACTGATGTGGAACTAAAAGAACAATTAAAAGAAAATAAAGACCCTTCATTCGGTGCCAGTAATGGAACGCTGAAGGGGTATGGGTATTTCTGCTCCTTATATCCTAAACACAGACTGGGTAGTCCACGAGAACTTAAGGATTATTGGATTGTTAACAAACTCGAACAGGAATTTGAGCACATAACTTCGGTTGTGAAAGAACTGTCCCAACAGGAAGACTGGAAAAAGAATAATGGCATGTACGTGCCACGAGCATTGAAATTCCTTGACGAACGCAGATGGACTCTGTATGATGATGCTGACGATCCTTTCAAACAGTTCGAGGAAGACTAATGGATTTAATCACTCCTGATTTGTATGAGTATATGGAGCCCCACGATGTTGAGGGGCATGTGTTCACTCCCAATAACTTTAGAGATGAAACTCTTGAGTGGATTCAGAACAGAAATAACATGTCCGGTTGTAGACTTCCGTGCCTCAAGGATACTGATCTCAGAATAATTCCGGGAACTCTCCTTATCTGGGCCGGTGTCAACGGACACGGCAAGTCAGCACTTGTTCAACAGTTCTGTCTCTGGTGGGCTGATGGGAAATATACAGACAAGAAAGAAAAGGTTCTGTTCTGGTCACCCGAGATGGCGTTCCGTGTTCAGATCGAGAGGATGATCAAACAGACCCTTGGAGTTGCTCAACCCACTCTCAAGGCTGCAAGCTATGTAATGGACTATTTGCAGAACAAGGTCTTTATCTACGGAAAGGAAGAACACGTAAGGGCTAACGAGATCATTGCTTTGGCCCGATGGGCAGCTGTAAACGGGTTCACGCATCTTGTGATAGACTCCCTCATGATGGTAGACCTTCAAACGGATCAAGCCAACTTGAATCTAGGGCAGAAGAACTTTGTCCGGATGCTCAAGGAGGCTGCTCGTACCACTGGATTGCACATACATCTGGTTGCGCATATGCGTAAGGGCGAATCTGAAGAGAAGATGGGTGATAAGATGGATATCAAGGGAAGTGGAGAGATCACAGACCTAGCTGATTACGCTTTCATTATCCATAAGAATATCACCAAACAAAAGAAGCTTAACAAAGACCCGGACGATGAGGAGTATTTACGACAGCCGGATGGTTTCTTAACTTGTGTAAAGAACAGGTATGACCCCGAGCACCCTACGCTTGCGCTATGGTTCAGTGGTAAACCTTTCTCATTCAAGTCCTCGCGTAGAGCGGACACCCCTAAACTCATTGATCCAACTAAAGAGGATTTGGAAATTGGTTACGTCCCGCAGTAAAGGCGAACTACTGTTTGCCCAACAGCTAACAGACTCAACCTATGGGACTGACGATAAGCCCTACACCACTTTAGGCATGGGTGAATGGAAAGAGGAGTATGTATTCCTGAAACCCAGACGATTCCGGTTTGACTTCGCTTGGCCTCAACACTTGATTGCGGTTGAGATAGAAGGAGGGACTTGGACCCAAGGTCGTCACGTTACTGGCGCCGGGTTTGCCAAGGACTGCGAGAAGTATAATTTGGCTACCTTTAACTCTTGGCGAGTCTATAGGTTCACCACCCAAATGGTTAATGATGAAAGCGCCATCAAGTTTATGCATAAAGTTTTCATCAAACTTCCATGCAGTTGGGGGCGGGATTAGTCTGCTGCCCTTTTCTTTTTACTATCAACAAATGAACGCTAACGTAGTTTGGAAGAAGATGATGACCGAGGGAAATTCCCCTTGTAATGACTGCGACAATTATCACA
>Ga0080013_1001727_pt1 | contig 27949 bp, 26 predicted proteins | sample ETNvirenome_6_85_FD_69236 | JGI IMG/M metagenome (GOLD analysis project Ga0080013, IMG submission 69236) | Marine viral communities from the Pacific Ocean - ETNP_6_85 (SPADES assembly) (version 2) | ecosystem: Environmental > Aquatic > Marine > Oceanic | place: Pacific Ocean | collected 2013-06-19 | reverse complement strand
ATCGATAAAATCACCGCTCCGCTGATGGAATCAGACCTACTATCAAGGGTACCAAAAGAGTTAATGTCGAGCCTTCAGCCCTATGTAAAACTTTATAAAGTTGTTTACAAAAGCGAGCACGACAAAGAGGGCATCGACCTCCGCCTACCATTTAACAATTTTCTAGACCCAGCAAAGTTTTCCGCATCGCCGGCCACCCCCTTGCAAAAAACGTATGAAGGTCTTGTCCCGGGACATCTAGTTGCAGGATTGAAAGAATTCACTTTTGATTTTATTGGAACGAATCCGGCTGCAGCCGACGTGTTTATCGACTGCAATCTGAGAATATATTTTTCAAGCGTCGATGCACTTTTTCATGAATATAAGGCGAATAAAAGCATCATAGAAAAACATAAGTTAACGGACGACCAGGCTACCTATTCTTTTGTTGATTTAATTAAAAGGCCGAAAAAGTTTGTTACAAGCAAGGACGGGCACAAAATGTTTAATCATGAACATTTTAGAATTAAAATTGAGGTTGGTTACGAGGTACCTTCAGAAGATTATCTAAACGAGATATTAAAAAAAAGCTTCGCTGTTACTGGAGGTACACGGACTCTTGATCAAGAAAAAAGAAGAATCAAGAACGCCTTAAAAAAATCTAGGTTAACTTTGTTTTTGAATTTGATGCGACATGAATTTCAATTTAACACGGAAATTCCGTCTGGCCCGTTTGAAATTACTTTCACTTATAATGGTGCAGTTGAGTCGGCCTTGGTTGCTGACGAAATGGATATTTTGAGACCAGAGTATGATTGCGAGTCCACAGCCGAAGCGGTCACCGCCCCGAACATGAAAGAGGTTAAAGAAATTGAAGAGAGGATTAAAGCAGCTGATGGGTTGGGACCTGACGCTTTAAAAGTACTGCAGATGAACCCCTCCGACAAATTTTTCGATGTAATTGTCCTCGCCGGAGAGCCCGCCACTCCTGCGCAATACAGGCCCGGGCACGACCGCAGATCATGGAAGCGCCCGCACGGCTTCGACAGAGGTAAGATTAGCCTCAGACAACGCGCCGAATCAAAAAAGCCGACTCAGCATCAATTTTGGAAAGACAACTTGGGTTTTTACCCCCCAGGTTACGGCGCCGGCCAAGCGGAAAACTATAAACTCCCTGGGACGAATCATGATTACAAAGAGGTTGCTTTCACGGGCAAAGTGGCTCTTGTATTTAGATATTACGCGGCAAAACAGAGGCTAGCTCTCACCAAAAGCAACGAGGGAATAACTGACGCTGATGTCCGAGCCAAAGCTTACACAAGGATAATTAGAAACCTGATGCATTCACGCGTCATTGGCGGCGCCAACATAACGAAAATCTATAATGTGAGCTTCCCAACTGTAGACCTGGAGAATTGGCTCAAATATAAAGCGGACGCTAAATACACAAAAGAAGAATTGAGAAAGCTCAGACAGGCCGAATCTGCCGGATCCACAAAATCAAGAGAGACGATCTCTACAATCAAGGCAGATCGCAAAGAAAGAGTGCAAGAGGTTGGAAACCAGAGAGCACAGTTTATTAAAAAGCTTTCTGGCGGATCAGTTGTTGGAGCAAATATTAACAGGGAAGACACAGCAGACCTTAAAGAAAAGACGAGAGATCGCGTAAACGGAAAAAACGAAGATGGGGAAACTGTAAGTACAGGCGGGAACCCCTGGAATGAGTTAGGCGTAGGTTCCAGCGCGGCTCCAGGTGAAAACTTTGACCTTAAGTTTTTCTTTTTTGGTGATTTAGTAGATGAGGCGCTAAGAATATTGACCGAGATTCATGGTAATCTACACCCGAACCTGCACATCAACCTCTGGAACAAAAAAAACAGTCGTAAGTTGAAAAAAAATAAGCTGCATGTTGTCATGGGGAATTTTGAATATGTCGATACCTTTACCAAAGAGAAAAAGACAATTAACATAGCAGACTTTCCCATATCTTTTAGCGCGTTTGTTGAATATTGGAATAATAAAGTCATCAACAAATTAAAAGAAAAATACCTTTTTAAACAGTTTGTTGTGGATGCCATTAAAGAACTGGTTCTCAAGCCTTTAAAAACTGGATGCAGGTGGATAGACTCAGACAATCCGGGCCTGCAGCCCTTTGTGGATTATATTACAATACCACCAACGGCTTTTGATATGGGTATCACCACCGTATCCCTTAGTCGTGCAGACCGGGTGGCTGCCCAAGCTGATGCCGCGCATCAGGCGGTGGAGGCCCTGGCCAAGGCTGCTGGTACGGGCACCCATTATGCAAACCAGATTGATATTCCCATGGGAGGCCGCTATTTCCCCAACATGGCCGGCCCTGTCGCCAAAAACAGCGGACTAGAAAATCAGGTTATGATTATAAGCCTGGAAACAAGAGACCCCAGTTATTTAGCAAACGACAAAGAGAAAGATATGAAAAATGGGGTCTTGTACCTGCCCATGGGCAGAGAAGGGACACCACTGCTGTCTATAGACTTTGAAAGAATAGACCAACCTTATATCATGGAAGCTAGAGCAGAAAAAGGCCTGCTCGCGGACGTTACGCAACTTAGCGAGGTCTATGATTGTAATTTTAAAACATATGGCAACATGTCCGTGCGTACAGGTAAAAGAGTGTATGTTTCAGTTCCGCATTTTGGAGATATCAATTCTGATCTAAAAACGCTTAGAAAAACTGCGTTTAAGAACCCCGCGGGCTTCCAGAAGCTCCTTGAAACTGATCCGAGTGTGATAACCCAATTTTCTAGATCTAGGCTTTTAGGCCTGGGAGGGTATTATTTAATAACCAAAACTCAACACAGGGTGGGAGTAGAAGGCAACAGGCTAGCCTGGAGCACCGAAGCGAAAATGAGATGGGATAGTTTCGGAGAAACTCCAGAACGCGCAGTCAACAAGTTTACCAAAGAGGAAGGTTATAAGATGAAGTTGTCCGGACAAACACTTCTTGACATCGCGAAACAAGCTGCTGAGCGCGAAGGTATTGATTTATAAATCGAATCAAGATATTTACTGTAGAAGAGGAAGTTAAATTGGCAGAATACGCTGGATCATATGCAGAATTTTTCGAAAAAGAGTTTGCAAAAGATTTTGGCTGGCCACCAGGGGGCACGCAGCCCGCCGATCTTTGGTATGACGTTCTCTACTATGGGAGAATAGACGAAAAGCAAAGAGCGATTTATATTCCTGACCGGCTTATTTCGACAAGGCTAAGCACCCTTCCGAGCGAAGAAAGCGACGAGCTTGCTTTAGACTTTGTTTCTACAGCGTATGGAGAGTTCCTTGCTTATGTCAACAGGGCAAAAATGATGGGACGCCTCAGCCCGGGCGGATTCCTTAGGACACTTGAAGTAAAACGCGGATGGGAGAGCGTGGACCGAGTACTAGCGGCACATTGGGGCGCGGTGAGAAGCCTGTTTAGCCTACATCTTGAAAACATGGACCTTCACAAGAAAATTAACAATTTCAAAGACTACGTTCATCAATTTCAGAGGTTTGTTTTGGAATATGGAAACGATATGCCAATTACAAGAACGGGGTTTGTAACGTCAAATTGGTGCCCTCAAAGAGTTTCAGGCTTGATGATTGAGCTTGATACACCAGACCACGCTGATGATGAAGTAAGAGACAAGTATCTTTCGGATCCCAATTTTACATTTTACAAGATAGCTACTAAAAAGTTTGGGTTTATGATTGATAAATATGCGCCATGGCGAATTATAGCAGACATTAGTTCATATCCAATGCAAAAGTATATGGTTGGAGATTCAGAAAATGCTAGACTTGAAAAAGAGGGGGTGACAACGGACCTCGGAACCAGCGTGGATAGGTGGAACCACCCGTTTTTGAAATTTAAACCAGGGACAGCCACAAATCTTTTTTCTACTTGGTTCAAATATGGTGCTGGTGATGGCCTTCGTTCCCATGGCTATTATAGGAGAAGTTATGAGACTGACATAATAGAACTATATTATAATTTAGCAAAAAACTATAATGAATATGTAACCGCTTTGCCCTTTTTATCGAAAAAGGTTGTTTCAAAATGCCATGGCGGGCTTGTTTCTGTGGAACCTTTGCCTCGCCGCGAACCCGTTGATCTAAACCCGTTTGAAAGAAAGATGACCTTTTCGCTCGGTGTGGTCTTTACAGAGGGTCAAGCCAAACAAAAGTGGTCGACCGTTAAAAGACACGATTATATAATGTATCATACTGCGGCCCATCCAAAGATGGCTGAACACATCGACGAAATTGCAAGCATGACAAATTCCTCAACTTATGATATATTAAAAGGATATTTTGAAATAAGATTAGCTGAAGAGAACATTAAAATGACCAGGCATGATTTAAAACAAAACCTTCTTAAAATCAAAAAATTATCCAAATCTTATGCATCAGGTTTGGCCTATATTGACAAAAAACTCAGGCAACTGCAGCCAAATCTTGCTTTTTCTCTTGACATTTCGCAAAAAAATGGTACACTAATAACTAATGGTGCTCCAGCCCCACAAGGCCCGTCTGGCGGGACAACTGGTGGCGGAGGGTATTAGTAGGAGAAACCTTGTATTTTCAAGCGCTTGACAGCAAAGACGAATGTATCGGCATTTACTTAAATGGAGAACTTTATTATGGTAACATTCCTGAAGGAATTACTAAGACTTGGGCTTATTCGCCTTATTTGTCTGGTAGAGAAGTGGAATACGCTAACCTCTACTGTATGGGCAGAGATTTGGAGGATGTTGTGCCCTCCGCTTACGCCGACCGCTGGGAGACAATTCAAGACAAGCTGAAGGCCTATTTCAGGTCTTTTGGCGAAGCAAAGGTGGACTTAAACGAGAACTGTTTTTTTGAACTCGTTCCCGAAAGGTTTTTGCTTGAGTTTTGTGAGATCAAAAATAAAATAACAGAATCTGTTTTAGAGAATTACGAAAAGCCCGAAAATTATGAATTCATGCTAGGTTTGACAAAGGTTGTCGAGAACATAAAACGTAGAAAACTAAATATCGACGTTTCCAACATGAAAACTCGCCTTTTTGAATTTAAAGCTAGGCAATGGAAAGACAAAATCGTTCATGGCTCCCCTTATATTTCATATGATGTATATGGAACAAAGACTGGACGCATGACAACAAAAAAGAACAGCTTTCCTATTCTCACGCTTCCAAAAGAGTATCGCTCGGTTATAAATCCGACAAACGACTGGTTTGTGGAATTAGACTTCAACGCAGCCGAGCTAAGAACCCTTCTTTCACTAGCTGGAAGAGAACAGCCAGAAGGTGATATTCACAATTGGAACATCGAGAATGTCTTCAAGGAGGCTATGAGCAGAGAAAAGGCAAAAAAGAGTATTTTTGCATGGCTTTACAATCCAAATATGAAACATCCTGCGGAAAAAGTGTATAATAGAACTTCTGTGTTAAACAAGCACTGGGACGGTAGCAAAATTGAGACAATATATGGCCGAGAGATTGAAGCAGACAGACACCACGCTTTAAATTATGTTATTCAGAGCACTACGAGTGACTTGTTTTTGAGAAGGATGATAGAAGTAAATGAACTCCTTAAAAACAAAGAATCCCATATAGCATTTTGTATTCATGATAGTTTAGTTATCGACCTTAAGGACGAGGAGAAAGATATAATACCAGAAATTAAAAAAGTGTTTTCTGACACAGAACTAGGTAAGTTTAAAGTTAATTTATCTGCTGGAAAAAACTACGGAGAGATGAAGGAGCTAAAAGTATGAAAAAATATAATAAATTGGTACGAGACAAGATTCCCAGGATCATAAAAGATCAAGGCCGAACCCCAATATACCACACTGCAGACTTGACAGAGCACAAACAAAGATTGTATAATAAGATGGAAGAAGAGCTTCAGGAGTTTCAAGAGACACCTTGCGTAGAAGAGATTGCCGACATGTATGAGGTCTTATTAGCAATTGCAGAGACACATGGGATTGATATATATGATATTATACTTACTGCCAATAGAAAGCGAGAAGAGCGAGGCGGCTTCTGCGCAGGCTTTGTGTTAGAAACGGTGGATAAATAAAATGGAGACTATCATCGGCCTAGGACAAGCAGGCTGCGCTATCGCAGACAAGTTTGCCGCAGAATATAAACAATATGATGTTTATAAAATAGACGCAGGAATGGATACCTTCCCTCAAAAGAATGTATACAACATGCCATGGCAGCCCGGACCCGAGGAATACGAAGCGAACTGTCCCGATCTGAGCGATTTTTTCAAAAAAGTTTCTGGAGAGGTTCTTTTTGTTCTTGGAGGCTCTGGAAATGTCAGTGGCACAACTCTGAGAATTTTAGAGTATTTAAAACACTGCGACATTAATGTGTTATATATCAGGCCAGACGTAGAGTTGCTATCTGGCATAAAGGAAAAGCAGGAGTGGGTAGCTTTCAATGTTTTGCAGGAATACGCTCGTTCTGGAGTGTTCAAAAGACTCTGGCTCGTAGACAATGCTATGGTAGAAGAAATACTGGGCGAAGTCCCAGTCATCGGCTATTACGATAGACTTAATAACACGATTATTGCAACACTTCACATGATTAATGTATATAACCACAATGAGCCGATCAACGACACCTTTTCTGGTATACACGAGACTCACAGAATCTCAACGATTGGAATAAGTGACATAAAAGATGGCGAGCCAAAACTATTTTTTCCTCTTAAAAAAATCTCAGATATGAGGTATTATTATGCAATCAACAACCAAAGGCTCAAAACAGATGGGAAGCTTTTTGCGAAGATAAAAAAACAGGTCACCGAGCGTGCTGAAGAGGAGTTGAAAACAAGTTATGCTATTTTTTCCACCAGCTATAATAACGATTATGTATATATGGTTTGCAGCACACCTATAATCCAGGGCCCCGAACCTGAAGATGAAAAAAAATAATTTTTTGCTTGACTAAACAGATTAAATTTGATATGATTATTAAATCAGCAAAGTGAAAGATTCGTCACTTTGACTTTACCTAACAAAAGGAGAAAATATGGGTATCGATTACGATAAAATTAAACAAAGGTTAACTAACCTGCAAAATAAAGGCAAAGGCGGGGATTCCGTTTTTTGGCGTCCACAAGAAGGAGAGAACGTTGTTCGCATCGTTCCTACCGCCGATGGAGATCCATTCAAGGATTTCTGGTTTCACTATAATATTGGTGAGGCACCGCCTTTTCTTAGTCCGAATAAAAACTTTGGCGAACCAGATGCGATTTCAACTTTCGTTCGTCAACTTTTTGATGAGGGCACCGAAGATAGCATTAAGATGGCAAAGCATCTTTTGCCACGTCAACGGTTTTTCGCACCAGTGATGGTGCGTGGCGAGGAGCACCTGGGTGTTCGCGTCTGGGGTTTTGGTAAGATGGCTTATGAAAAGCTTCTTGCCCTCGTGTTGAACCCGGAGTATGGTGATATTACAGATCCCGAAGAAGGGACGGATCTGGTTGTCAACTACGGTAAGCCAGCAGGAGCACAGTTTCCGCAGACTTCGATCACCCCCCGCCGACGTTCCTCTCCTCTTTGCGAGGATGGACCCGAGAAGTGCCGAGAACTTCTCGAAAGCATTCCAGATTTCAGCAATCTCTTTGAGCGCAAAAGCGTAGAGGACGTTGAAAAGATCTTGGATGCATATCTCTCCGGAGATGAGTCCGCAGAAGCGCGCTCAACAGAGTCGACCAAGTATGATAATAAAAGTACTGGGGAGACTAGTGATGTCGAGACAGCGTTTAAGGATCTGCTGAGTAACTAGGCAAAAACCGCAGGGAGGCATGGGTTTACAGATGCCTCAATTTTAACAAAAGGAATATTATAACATGGCTAAGATTACAAAAGCTACAAAAGCAACAAACGGACATAATGTGAGAATACATTATAAGGGAACATTGGACGATGGAACTGTTTTTGACGATTCCAGAGTACGCGAGTCAACATTGGATTTTGAACTAGGGACAGGAAACCTGATCCCCGGATTCCAGGAAGCAATTGTTGGCATGAAGAGGGGGCAAACAAAAACTTTTACGGTTGACTGCGAAAGCGCATACGGACAACCTGATCCTGCTGCGGTTGTTAAGGTGCCTAAAGAGGCCTTCTCTCCGGAGCACTCCTTTTCTGTTGGAGACCCAGTTATGGGCACTTCGCCAGATGGACAATCAATTAGAGCAGTGGTCGCCTCGGTTGAGGACGACGGCCTTTTGCTGGACCACAATCACCCGCTAGCGGGAAAAGACCTTATCTTTGAAGTAGAATTGGTCGAAATACAAAAATAAATTATAAAGGAAAACTCAATGGCTAAAAAGCAAAAAGCGGGACGTTTATCTATTGCAGATATGCGCAACATGATAAACAAAAAAGCAGGGCTTTCAGTCGCTCACAATCTGAAAGAGAAGAACCCCACAGAAGTGACAGAGTGGATCCCAACTGGTTCTAGATGGCTAGATTCCATAGTCTGCCGCGGCCAGTTAGCTGGAGTACCAGTTGGTAAGGTTGTAGAGATCGCCGGCCTGGAAGCCTCAGGAAAGAGCTACATGGCAGCGCAGGTTGCAGCCAACGCCCAGAAAATGGGCATCGATGTGGTTTACTTTGATTCAGAGTCAGCCATTGATCCAACGTTTCTTGAACGAGCGGGCTGTGATATATCACGTCTTTTATATGTACAAGCTCAGAGCGTTGAGTTCGTCTTGGAGACTATTGAAGATCTTCTAGGAAGTAACGATAGTCAGATGTTGTTCATTTGGGACAGCCTTGCCTTAACTCCGTCGGTAAGTGATGTAGAGGGTGACTTTAACCCCCTTTCTTCGATGGCGGTAAAAGCCCGTATCTTAGCCAAAGGCATGAGCAAACTAACGGTGCCAATTGCCAACAGCAAGTCGACCTTTTTGGTTCTCAACCAGTTGAAGACTAATATTACACGGTCGCCATCAGAGGCCCTGGTTGAGCCTTACATGACCCCAGGCGGCAAAGCTATGATCTATGCTTACTCACTCCGCATTTGGCTCACAGGACGCAAAGCAAAGGCTTCTTTTATCATGGACGACAACGGCTTTCGAGTCGGCTCCGAAGTTAAGGCAACTTTAAAGAAAAGTCGCTTTGGAACCCAAGGCCGTCAGTGCACCTTCAAAATTCTTTGGGGTGATGATATTGGCGTGCAAGATGAGGAAAGCTGGTTTGAGGCCGTTAAGGGGTCTAGATACCTCACAAGCTCCGGAGCATGGTATACCATGGACATGGGCAACGGCGAACAGATTAAATTTCAGCCTTCAAAATGGAAGGAAAAGATCCAAGACGAGGGCTTTAAAAAAAGAGTCCTTGAAATCATGGACGAAGAAGTTATCCTTAGATTTGACAAAAGAGAAAGTGACGCATCCGAATTTTATGACATTGAAAAAGCCGAATAGCTAAGCAGTGTCATATTTATATAAGGATGGTAGATGATCGGAAAATACTTTTGTTAAATTCTGATTACCGCGCTCTAAAATTTGTTACATGGGATAGAGCCCTGAAACTTATGAATAGAGAGAAGGTAGAGGTCGTCTCATTGTGGGAAGGCGTAAACGTGCATTCCGCTTCGACATCGATTAACCTGCCCTCCACGCTGAGGTTAAGGAGTCACGTCCGGTTCTTTCGGTATATACCCAAGTTTTCCAAAACCTTAGTTAAAAAGCGAGACAACTTTGAGTGCCAATACTGCGGGAGAACCCCGGGGCGAAATGCACTCACCATAGATCATGTAATACCCATATCCCGCGGCGGAGAAACGAGTTTCGAAAACTGTGTTGCAGCCTGTTATAAATGCAACAACCAAAAAAACAACAAGATGTTATCAGAGATCAAAATGAAACTTATAAATACTCCAAAAAAACCTGTATATGACATTTATTATGGACTATTGCCATCAAAAATACGCCATCCAGATTGGAAGATGTTTTTGGGGTATAAATGATTATTTTAGGCAAAATAGCCCTGGGCGTTGTGCTTGCTAATTTTTATGATTGGGCGATACACAAATATATCTTACATGAAATTGGCAAAAACAAGCAGAGCTTTTGGAACTTTCACTGGGGTGAACACCACAGGGCGTGTCGAAAAGATAAAAACCGCGATGGCAAAGTATACTTTAAGGAGATTTTTGCTTTATCGCTTTTATTAATCGTACACACTCCGGTGTATTTTCTTAGCCCCGTCGTATTCGCTGTAATGATAGTGTACGCTGTATCGTATTATGGGGTACACAGATATTCTCATGCAAATACTTCATGGGGTAAAAAATATCTACCCTGGCACTGGGACCACCATATGGGTAAGAATCAAGATGCCAATTGGTGCGTCTTATTCCCCTTGAGCGACTATGTTTTTGGTACAAGGAAGAAGTCCAATGGAAGATGACTTTTACAAAAATTTACGGAAAGAATTCCCCGAGGTAGACTTCCAATTGTGTTATTCTTTGATTGATGTGGAAAGACTAAAACAAAGTTTACTTGTTGACGGCAAAAGGCTAAAGATGTCTTGGAATCCAGAAATTAAAGATTTTGAAAAAAAGAACTTGACATATGAGCTTTTCTTTGATAGGCTAGTCAGAGAAATCAAAAAACTTCTAGAAGAACCAAAAGTAAAAAAATGAGTAAAAGATACGTAATTGTCGACGCGCTCAACATGTATTTTAGAGCGTACATCGTCGACCCTTCATTGTCTTTAAACGGACAACCAATTGGCGGAATGAAAGGGTTTATTAAGATCCTTCAGAAACTGATGCGAGACACGAAGCCTGACCACATTATTATAGCATGGGACGGCCCCGGTGGCTCAAAGCGCAAAAAGCTGGTGAACAAAAACTATAAGGAAGGCAGGAAGCCTCTACGCCTGAATAGAGGAATCCAGGGTATGCTCAGTGAGAACGAAGAGCTAGAGAATAAGATTTGGCAACAAACAAGGCTAGCAGAGTATCTCAATATGATGCCCATATCACAGGTAATGTTACCGGATATTGAAGCGGATGACGTTATTGCGCACATCATTGGTATGCCTGCGCTTAAAGACGATCAAAAGATCATCGTTAGCAGTGATAAAGACTTTTATCAACTTTGCGATGACAAAACCATCATATTAAGACCAATCCAAAAGGAGGTCTTAAACAAGAACAGTATTTTGGAAAAATTTGGAATTCACCCCACTAATTTTGCCCTTGCGAGAGCGATTGCAGGCGATAAAAGCGACAACCTCGATGGCGTTCCTGGCGTTGGTTTAAAAACCCTGGCCAAGAGGTTTCCTCTATTATCCATGGAAAACGCCTACGATGTGAAGTCTCTGGTTGAACAGTGTAAAGAAGATACAGAGGAAAGTGATCTCAAGTTATATACAAATATAATCGAGAACGAAGCTGTTGTCCTTCAAAATTACAAGTTGATGCAGCTATATGCTCCGAATCTTTCTATTCAGTCTAAACAGCATATAAACAATGCCGTTATAAACCTGGATTGCAGCTTTAACAAGACCAAGATTATTAAAATGATGAACGAAGACGGCTTTGGGGCCTTTGATTGGTCGACCCTCTGGCAAACATGTCAGCACATCATATTTAGGAACTGCTAAATCCCGCCGTTCGAGCTATGAAAAACTAATTAGGAGTATGAAAATGAAAGAGATAATGGAAAGTTGGAGAAAAACCATGACGCTCCTGAACGAAGGCGGATTTGCCCGAGTTCAACGAATTTTGCTAGGCATGGTCCCCTCCATTGATACTGCCGGGATTTTAACCGGCTGGAACCCCGATGGACAAGAGATACCTAGGAATGCAAATAACCGGCTGAACAAGGTTCTCTTCCAGGACCTCAAGACCATGGGCTATGGCCCAATTAAAATTAAAGGAAGCTTTGGCAACTTTGAAAGAAGTTTCCTCGTCCCAAACATGAGCCGCGCTGACGTCGTTGAATTAGGTTTAAAATATGGCCAAGAGGCCGTTATCTGGGGGCAAAAGATGGGAGATGATGACGACCCGAAGATGGTTTTTGACTATATCGAGGGCGATAAAACGGTTCAGCAAAGAAACGTTGCGTTAGTTGGCATCCAACCCGGGGACCCGCCAGAGGATGTTCAAAGCAGGGAAGACTATTACAGTGAAAAAGCTGGCCGCAAATTCATTATCCCGTTTTTTGATGACAATTATGAGTTTGAAGTGGAGGGCTCCTTGGATGAGGTCCTGTTTAAAGATCAGGTGATTGACACACCAGAATCACGAGCCCTACTAAAGAAAATTGAAGTTTCGCGATTAGCATTAAAAGAAGAGAACAGAACAAAGAAGTCTTATTGGCACCATCGCTGTGTTTTGAGAGAGTACACGAGGAAGCTGAGACTTATATCGAAAAAGGGTGTTGACAACTAGCAGTTTTTGTGTTATAACTGTTAGTATAGAATTGAAACGCGCCCTTAGCTCAGTGGTTAGAGCGCTCGTCTTATAAGCGAGTAGTCCTGGGTTCAACTCCCAGAGGGCGCACCACAAAAAGAGGAAAAAGTGAAAAAAATATTGGTTTTTGTTTTATTTTTGTCTGGCTGCTTGGTCGACACCAGTCTCCCGGGCAATCCACCGCTGGTGTATTATGAACCATATCATGCATGCCAGCATGAAAGTTATATGTTTGGAGTAAACGGTAATCCAGATTTTTGCCACGAGGACGGCTTCGGTCAAGAATGTTGCATGTTTTCATACTACGCAACTTGGTATTGCGAGGAGACTTGGTGCACCTTTGAAGACTTCAGTCTTTACGAGGGTTGCTACTGGGCCAAAGTTGATGTGAGTTGTTATTAAAATGACAGAGAAAAAAGTAGACTTTTCAAAGTACGGCAAGTCTTTTCAAGAAAAACTCTGTCAATTGATATTACAGGATAGAGCCTTTTGCGATCAGATAGCCGAGGTACTCGATATCGAGTTCCTAGAACTAAAATATCTAAGAGTTTTTGTAAGAAAGGTCTTCGATTATAAGGCAGAATACAAAATTCACCCCTCGACGGATATTATGATCACGATCCTGAGGTCTGAGCTTGATGACGAAAATGAGGCCATTCAAAAACTGACAAGAGACTTCTTTGTCCGAATATCCCGGGCCAATTTTGAAGTCAACGATGAAGAATATATTAAGAACACCGCTCTTGATTTTTGTAGAAAGCAAAAGCTCAAGGAAGCAATGATCCAAAGCGCCCGGCTTATTCAGACGTCTTCTTTTGATGAGATCTCGACGATAATCAACGATGCACTTAAGCTTGGTGCGGATAACAACTTTGGATATGATTACATCGATGATTTTGAAGAGAGGTTCATGTTACGCAGTAGAAACCCCGCTACGACAGGCTGGGACTTCATTGATGAGATATGCAAAGGCGGTCTAGGTATCGGGGAGCTAGGTGTCGCTATCGCGCCCACTGGGGCCGGAAAATCAATGGCCCTGGTACATCTTGGTGCTGCAGCGGTTATGTCTGGACGCACAGTCGTACATTATACGTTAGAGTTGAAAGATACAGTTGTCGCGACTCGTTATGACAGTTGTATAACAGGCTTGTCTTTGACAGACATTATTTCGTTTAAAGACCACATTTATGAAAAAGTTAGAGACATAAAAGGAAAATTAATTGTAAAAGAATATCCGACAAAATCTGCGTCTCCTAACACAATTCGCAATCATTTAGACAAGTTACGTCAACGCGGAATTATCCCAGAAATGATTATTGTTGATTATGGCGATTTATTGCGCCCGTCGGTGATTAGAAAGGAAAAAAGACACGAGCTAGAGACTATTTACGAAGATCTCCGGGCTATAGCCCAAGAGAACGAATGCCCCATTTGGACAGCTTCGCAAACGAACAGGTCGGGCTTAAACGCAGAGGTTATCACAATGGAGTCAATTGCAGAAGCTTTTAATAAATGTTTTGTTGCAGACCTCATTTTTACACTCTCTAGAACAGCAAAAGACAAATCTGCAGATACAGGCAGGATGTTTGTAGCAAAAAATAGAAATGGTCCTGATGGAATCATTTTTCCCATAACAATGCGCACGGAAAATGTTAAAATAAAGGTGCACAGGCACCTGGAAGAAACACCAGAGAGCTTGATTGCCAAATCAGCAAAAGAACAGAAGGATCTTTTGAAAGAAAAATACAAGAATTACAAAAAGGGTGAACAAAATGCACAATAAACAAGATGTAGAGGAAGAGACATTAAAATATTTCAGTAACGATGAGCTTGCAACAAACGTATGGACAACAAAGTATGCGTTGAAAGACAAAGATGGGGCCTTTTTGGAGAAAAGTCCAGATGACATGCATCGTAGGCTGGCAAAGGAGTTCGCCAGAATCGAATATAAGTTTGATGGCCCGCGGGCCCTATCTGAGGATTCCATATATGAAGTTTTAAAGGATTTCAACTATATTGTACCTCAGGGCTCGCCAATGATGGGCATTGGCAATAATCATGTGAATGTCTCCCTGTCAAACTGTGTTGTTGTGAGCCCCCCTGAAGACAACATCTCTTCTATTGTAGATTCAGGCAAAGAGTTGGCTAACCTGTTTAAGCGTAGGTGTGGAGTTGGCATTGATATTTCGCACTTGCGTCCCGATGGAGCATCCGTAAACAATTCAGCCGGCACAACCACCGGTGCTTGGTCTTTTGCTGATTTCTATTCTTACGTTTGTCGCATGATTGGGCAGAATGGTCGCCGCGGCGCATTAATGATCACGATGGACGTTAAGCACCCGGATATTGAGAAATTTGTGACAATGAAGCAGGATTTAACAAAGGTTACAGGAGCTAACGTATCGGTTAAGATAAGTGATGACTTCATGACCGCGGTCGAGAATAAAGAATCTTTTGTTTTGCAATTCCCGATTGATTCTGATGATCCAACATTTACAAAAGAAATAGACGCTAGGGAACTTTGGGATTCCATTGTGGAGTCGGCTACGAAAACAGCGGAACCCGGCTTGATGATGTGGGACAACATAATTAATAACTTGCCAGCTCATTGTTATAAAGACGACGGTTATAACACGGTTACAACAAACCCGTGCGGAGAAATCCCACTTTCTCCCTATGATAGCTGTAGATTGATATCGATTAATTTGAAAAATTTTGTCAAGAACCGTTTTACTGGCAAAGCAGAATTTGATTTTGAACATTTTGAAACCGTAGCTAGCGTGGCGATGAGGTTGTCAGATGATCTTGTTGAACTAGAGCTAGAAAAACTGGAAGGGATAATTGACGCATGCGATACAGAAGATGAAAAAGACATGTGGACCCGCCTAAAAAATGCTTGCAAGAACGGTCGCAGAACAGGCCTCGGTACCCACGGCCTAGCTGACGCCATGGCTAATTTGAATTTGAAATATGACAGCGAAGAAGCAGAACAAATGATTGATAAAATTTATTCCACTTTCAGAAACGCTGCATATGCTGAAAGTATAAACCTTGCAAAAGAGCGAGGAGCATTCCCTGTTTTTGATTGGGAAAAGGAAAAGAACAACAATTTTATTCAATCATTACCAGAGGATATAAAAGAATCATTAAAACAGTTTGGGAGACGGAACATTTCTATTTTGACAAATGCCCCAACAGGCAGTGTTTCTATCTTGTCTCAAACAAGCTCCGGACTTGAGCCGGTGTTCAGAAACAGCTATACCCGTCGCCGAAAACTTTCACATGATGAAGAAAACGTACAGCCAGACTTCGTTGATAGTTTGGGGGACAAGTGGGTTGAGTATACGGTCTTTCACCACAACGCTCTAGAGTGGTTAAATATTAACGAGGAGCAATCCGTACCCGAACTTCCAGACTTTTTTGTTACCAGCGAGCAAATAGACTGGAAGCGACGAGTCGCGATTCAATCGGCCATTCAAAAGAACGTGGACCATTCTATTAGTTCTACGATTAACCTGCCCAAAGACACCCCGCCCGAAGTTGTAGCTGAACTTTATTTTCTCGGCTGGAAAATGGGCCTTAAAGGCATAACAGTCTATGTCGATGGCTCACGCACCGGAGTCTTGGTAACGAACAACGAGGAGAAGAAGAACTTCCCCCAAAACACCGCGCCGACAAGACCAAACAAATTAGAGTGTGATATCCACCATACCACGATTAAGGGTGAAAAATGGACTATTCTGGTTGGAATTCTTAATGGTAAACCATACGAGGTTATGGGCGGGTTATCTAACCTGATTGAGATTCCGAAGCGTTATACAAAGGGAACACTCAAGAAGACCAGGTTTAAAACAAAAAACAATCGTTATGACCTTGTGTTTGGCGAGAATGGCGATGAGGTCTTTATAAAGGACATCGTTAAGGTCTTTGACAACCCCGACAATTCAGCTTTCACCAGAATGATTTCCCTAGGGTTGCGATATGGAGCCAAGCCCAGCTTCCTTGTGGAACAACTACAAAAAGATAAGGACAGCGATATGTTTAGCTTCGCTAGGTGCATTTCCAGAATTTTAAAGAATTATATAGAAGATGGCACCAGTGTAACGGACAACATTTGCTCCGAATGTGAAACTGATAGCCTGATCTATGTCGAGGGTTGCGTAACGTGTAGAAATTGTGGTTATGCAAAATGTGGTTGACATTTTCAAAAAAAGTGGTATAATAGTAGAGCACTAACACAGGAGTATTAAATGAAGCTTAGTCCAAGAAACCGATATATACTTATCAACCCAATTGAAAACGAAATAGAAGAACAAGAGCCAGCTACAGCCACGGGTATACTCTTACCAGAAGAATACGCTGCTAAGAAATCCCCGTATGTAACAGCGAGAGTTATTGAGTGCTCCCCAAGCTGTTCGTTGGTCCTTTCGAAAGGAGATGTCATTTTGGCACAAAGGCGAATGATTGAGGAAATGCAAGTTGGAGATGAGGTTTTCAATCTCCTGCTTGAAAATTATGTTTTTGGAGTACTAAAGGAGAAATAATGTACGCTGAAGTTTTATGTACTATAGTCATGGCCCTTGGTATGCCAAATTCAGACGTGGCCTGTAAATATATGGATGTGGTGGTGGAGGCATCGGAACACTACGAACTGGAGCCCGAGCTTCTTATTTCACTTATTCACCATGAAAGCCGCTGGACTCCTGGCGCTGTAAGCTCATCAGGCGCCTGTGGTTTAACTCAGGTTTTGCCAAAGTATACCAAGAACCCGAAGCTTTCCTGTAAACAACTAAAGAATCCTCAGACCAGCATCTGGGCTGGCGCGAAGGCCTTAGATTATTGGGTTCACAGATATGGTAGAGGAGGGATTAAGACGGGCCTGTGCGGCTACTTTGCAGGGTTTAGATGTAAAGGTGAAAATAAAAGCCCGGGCGGTATAAGGTACTCTCGAAAAGTGAGAAAATTGTACAGAAAAATCCTGAGAAAGGTGCAGGAAAACATCCCTGGTTGTTAATGCGAGATCAAGTGTACGAATATGATGAAATTGTTATTGGCGGAAGCCTTAGCGCACTACTTTATTCCTTGCACAAATCTAAGCCAGTTATATTCGTCAAGCCGCAAAAACCCCTGTTCTTCGAGCCCCACACTGTTGACCTCTGGGCAAAAACAAACTTCCTTTTAAACTTGTCGGGTTTGATGCCATGTCAGGAAAACGTGTCCGCAATAAGAATTGATAAGGACGAGAAAATATTAAAAGTAGTTACAGAAAATTCAAGACTGGCAAAATTTAAATTTGGGTCTTTGCGAGTTTTTGACGATCAAGAAATATTGGGCCTTGGAGAACCGGCAGAGCAGGTTAAGAACTATATGGTTTTAGACTGGATGAACGTTTTGTCCGGTATGGCACACGAGCATGACGTTTTAGAATCAAAAGATGATTTCGTTAATAAAGTTTATTTTTACCCTTCAAGAAGGATGGATCGTTCAAAGGATAGGAAGGACGCGGTAGCAGTATCATTTTTAAGTGATCAGCAGCTAAAAGACTTTGAGTATTCAGATACTTACGCACGCTTCAAGACTCTGGCGATGATGAAGGAAGCCGGCATAAGAGGTGCGCGAAATGGAAAAGACCCCAATCGACCGGGGAAATATAAATATTATGCTTTGAAAATAGAAACTGCCCATCGCGATGTTAAACAGATTAAGATGCATAAGTATAAAAATGAAAATGGCCTAGTTTTTGATTACAGACAACCAGAAGAAATATTAAAAAACAGTCAAAAGATTGAGTCCCGATATGCGGAGAAGATCAATAAAATGATTTACTATGGAAGAGACTGATAAAAATATAGACTCTTTCCATCTCGCCGGCATTGTCCCTGTCGCTGGTCAGCCACTGGACTTCGGTTTGCCATGGCATGACTCATGTATGCCAATCGCAAAAAACCTTTTAGCCGTCGAGAGAAGTGTCATAGAATGTGCGTATGCTGGGTGCGAGACAATTTGGATTGTTTGCAACGACGACATGCAACCCCTCATACGATATAGAATAGGGGACTGGATCAACGATCCAGTTTGGATATCCAGAAAGCACGACTTTCGACCTTCCGAGAATAGAAAGCAGATTCCCATATTTTACGTTCCGATACATCCAAAAGACCGAGACAAGAGAGACTGTCTAGCGTGGAGTGTTCTCCATGGGGCAGCATCTGCCTATAGTGTGGGCCTGACGATAAGCAAATGGGTAACGCCAGACAGATACTACACATCATTCCCGTATGGCGTTTATCCTTTTGAATTTATCAGAGATTATAGAAAACAAATCTCCAGCCGCGAAGGGTTTATGCTGCGCCACCAAGGCAAGACAGTTCAAGGCGGAGAATATTTGGGCTTTACTTTTACGGACAAGGATTTTGTTGCTATTCGGAAACACTTCAGACAGAGTTCTACGGGGATGTATAAGTCCACGTTGGATGGCTCGATTCCTCGCGACAAGCTGCCTTTGCATGAAAGATACACCGCGAGGAATTTTTCCCTCGAAGAAGTTTTTGGGATTTTAGAAAACGAGAATACCAAAACTGTTGATTGCGATTGGTACCACAGGATAGACAACTGGGAAAACTATTGTTCTTATTTGGGGTCTGGAGAGAAAGATAAAATATCTAGACCATCAAAATTATTATTTAGTTATCGAGAATTCAATAGAGTTGGCCAAGACAGTGAAGAACCTGAATTAGGTGACTAATTACGAGAGCAACAGGAGAAGATTATTATGTCATCTACATATGGAGACGATGCATCGGTTTCCGGCACCCTTTTAGTTACCGGATCCACGACTTTCAATGAGGACAGTCACCCAACCTATGATTTTAGAGTGGAGTCTGACAGCAGACCTTACGCCTTATGGGTTGATTCTGGAAACGACAGAGTAGGCCTTGGTTGCTTTGTAGAACCAAACAACACTTTGGAAATTCATCATGAAGGCGGGGATGCAGATCAAGGGATTATGATTATTCGCTACGACGGAGCGGTTTATACGAATAATCTTCTTGGCGGAATCGGCTTCGACTCGGCTGACCCTGTTGCAACCCGACCAAGCTCTCCAACTGGCTCCGGAGCTTACATTATAAGCTACGCGGCTGAAAACCACTCTGCGACAAACAAGGGTGGTTATCTCACTTTTGGTACGAAGGCAACGGGAGTCGGAAACGACGCCGATGCAACCGAAAGGATGAGGATCGCCGCCGATGGAAAAATAGGCATCGGCACCTCCGATCCGCAAGAACAACTGCAGGTTATCGGCACCGCACGCGTTTTAAAAAATAACAATTCAGCCGGCGCCAAAGCAAAATTAATTTTGGCCAAATCCAAAGGCACCGAAGGTTCGCCAACTGTTATGTCAAGCGGAGACACTATCGGATCGGTTGAATTTAATGCATATGATGGCGACACTTTTGAGACAGCAGCCGAGATTTATGCGAAAGTAGATACTACTCCGGGAGATGGCGATATGCCGGGCGCCCTATATTTCGCTACAACGGCAGATGGAGCGGCTTCTACTACAGATAGAATGGTTATCGATTCAGCCGGCTCGGTGGGAATTGGCACTACTTCTCCAAAAGTCCCACTCGATGTTTATGAAATGGGCGGCTTAATTCTTGGTTATACCATGCTAAATAATGGTGACGCCGCAGGTAATGCATCTTATACTATTACTACCTCTTATGTTGTGCCTAGTGCTGATTGGAAAGTTGTGTTTAAAGCCCCGGCTAGCGGTAAAGTAGAAATACAATTTTTAGGGTACCTGGCGTCTGCGGCAACAGGCAATAACTATGTTTATATGGGATTATCAGATAATGCGACATATAATACGCTAGGGGCTCAATATGAAAAACAAATATTTGAACCTGACGAAGACGATAATATTATGCTAACTCATAGTTGGTACGTCACCGGCCTGACTGCCGGTACCGCCTACACATATTATATTGGTACGAAAGGTACAGCAACCGGGCACTATTGGTACTATGGAGGAACAAATGCGGATGAAAATCCTCCGATAATAATTCGAGCAGTAGCTTTGCCAAATACGGTAGCTACTGATTAGAAAATGCTTGACTTTATATGATTATTGTGTTATTGTAGGTATATAAAAGTTAGGAGAAAGAAGATAATGACTAAGAAAATACCCTTTGTTGGACTCCATGCCCACAGCGGACTCAGCCTAAACGATGGCCTTGGCTACCCGCAAGACCACATGAAGTTCGCTTACGACAATGGCTCAACGGCTCTGGCCTTAACAGACCACGGCCACATGAACGGGCTACCTTACCAGGTTTTGCATGCCAAAAAGATGATGGCCGATGGTAAGAACTTTAAGCCCATCTTTGGTGTCGAGGCCTACTTCCTTCCCTCGCTAGATCTTTGGCGAGAGGAGTATGAGCGCGTCCAAGCTGAGAAGAAGGGGAAGCGAGACAAGAACGAAGTCGGACTCTCTATCGAGGATGAGCAGGCTTCAAAACAAAAGGTGAAGGACATTCTTAAAAAGAGAAACCACCTGATTCTCCTTGCGCAAAACCAGCAAGGACTGAACAACATTTTTAAGCTAGTATCGGAGAGCTACAAAAGTGATAATTTTTACCGCTATCCTCGTATTGATTACGATCTTCTTGCACACTATAACGAGGGTGTTCTTGCCTCTTCTGCTTGTCTTGGCGGCGTATATGCTGGTGACTACTGGGACAATCGAGAAGCTGGCACAGACGCTGTTCTAGAGGCAATGCGAGTGACCACACGGAGAATGAAGGCGATCTTCGGAGACCGGTGGTATGGAGAGATTCAGTGGAATAATATCCCTGACCAACATAAATTAAATCAGCACATAATTCAGGTTTGCAGAGAACTTGATGTCGAGTTAATATCAACGGCAGACAGTCATTACCCCAACCCTGACGCCTGGAAAGACCGCGAGCTTTACAAAAGAATCGGCTGGCTTGGTAAGGGAGGGTTACCGGGATACATGTCCGCAGACCTTCCTGATGGAGTCGAAGAGATTGGATATGAACTTTATCCGAAGAACGGCGAGCAGATGCTTGAGTCTTATCGCAAGTATTCAGAACTACTCAAGGTTGACTACGACGATGAACTTGTTTTGGATTCAATCAAGAGAACCGATCACATCGCTCACGATAGAATCGAGGACTTTATGCCAGACAACGAAGTTCGACTGCCAAAGTTTGTGGTCCCTGCTGGCAAGACAGACATCCAAGCCTTGACAGAGAAGTGTGTTTCCAGCCTGAAGGACAAGGGTTTGAATGACAAGCAAGAATATGTTGATCGTCTGAAAGAAGAACTGGGAGTTATCAAGGATCGTGGTTTCGCGAAATACTTTTTGACTATGAAAGCAGTCGCAGACAAAGCTAGCTCACTTCAACTGACTGGCCCAGGCCGCGGCTCAGCAGCGGGATCTCTCGTCGCATATGTTTTGGAGGTCACGCAGATTGACCCGATTAAACACGGGCTCTTGTTCTCTCGTTTCTTGAGAAAGGATGCGGTTGACTATCCTGATATCGACTATGATGTCTCAAACCCCATGGCCCTCAAAGAAGTACTAATCGAAGAGTGGGGCGACACAACTGTTGTGCCCATCTCCAACTACAACACGCTGCAGTTGCGATCTCTGATCAAGGACGTGTCTAAGTTCTATGACATCCCCTTCGTGGAAGTCAACACTGTCACAGGCCGAATGATTGCCGAGGCTACACCGATTGCCAAAAAGAAACACAACATCAAGGCAGGTGTTTACGTGCCTACCTTCGAAGAGGTGATGGAGTTTTCCGACAGCCTTCGCAGCTTTCTTCAAAAATATCCACATGTTAAGACACACATTGAGGCTCTCCTCGGACAAGTCCGTTCAGTTTCAAGACATGCAGGCGGCGTCGTTATTGGTGAAGAACTCGATAAGTGGATGCCGCTGGTGAACAGCGGGGGTGTTCGACAAACTCCATGGAGCGAAGGACAAAACGTTCGCCACCTTGAGCCGCTAGGTTTCATTAAGTTTGACATCTTGGGCCTCGCCTCGTTGCGAATGATTGAAGACGCCATCCGACATATTCTTGTGCGCCATCATGGGTTCGCGAACCCAACGTTTGATGACGTCAAAGACTATTACGATGAGCACTTGCACCCCGATAAGATTAACTTAAACGACCAAAAAGTTTATAAAAATATCTTTCACAAGGGCAAGTGGGCAGGAGTGTTCCAGTTCACCGAACGTGGTGCTCAAGACTTTTGCAAAAGAGCAAAACCAAAAAGCATAATCGACATCTCAGCCATTACATCTATCTACCGCCCGGGCCCACTGTCGGCAGGCGTTGATCAGAGTTACGTTGATTCAAAGAACAACCCCGGTGGAGTTGAGTATGTCAACGGTATTGTAAAAGACATAACGAAAGAAACCTATGGCTACCTAATCTTCCAAGAACAGATTGCTATTCTTGCCCATAAGCTGGGCGAGGGCATTAGTCTAGACGAGGGCAACGGGTTACGCAAGCTACTAACTAAGAAGGGCACTGGAGATCATGAAAAGAAGAAAACAAAAATCTATGAGAAGTTCGTCAAAGGTTGTACCGCTAAGGGCCTCTCCCGAGGAGATGCGAACGAGCTATGGCAAAAATTCGAGTACTTCTCAGGATATGGTTTTAATAAGTCCCACGCTGTTAGCTACAGCATTCTTAGCTATCAGTGCGCTTGGCTTCTTAATTACTATCCCTCAGAGTGGGTTGCGGCTTTTCTCGATAAAGAGCCGGAGAGCAGAAAAGAAAAAGCACTCAACATCGCCAAGTCTCTTGGATTTGGTATTGAAAAACTAAACATCAATACCTCTGGCACAGTTTGGGAGATCTCCGCGGACGGCAAAACTTTGATTCAGCCTCTTACCTCTATCAAGGGCCTAGGAGACGCAGCCATTGAGCAGATCCTTAGCAACAGGCCGTTCAATACGATTGAGGATCTTTTGTTTCGCGAGGAGATAGTCTACAGCAAACTCAACAAGAAGGCGCTGGATGTTATGTGTCGTTCTGGGGCTCTGGATGAGCTAATAGACGAAAGGTTTTCTGGTATGAAACACATGTGGTCAGCGGCTATTGCTGACCGGCCAAAGAGCACCAAGAAGTTGGCAGAGAACATTGAGAACTACAGAAACGAAGGGGAGTTTTCGATTGAAGAGAAGATTCTCTACTTGTCAGAGTTGACGGGCTTCTTTCCGATGCACTTGGTCCTCAAGGAGGAGACGAGAAACAAGCTCGACGAGATGTTTATCCCGCCTATATCCGAGTACGACCTAGAGCTTTGTGAAGCGGTGTGGTTTATCCCCCGCGAGGTTATCAAACGGAAGACAAAAAACGGAAAAGACTATTGGATCTTGAATGTCATTGACTCAAACAATATCTCCACTCAGATTAGGGTTTGGGGTGTACGAGATAGGGATAAGATCTATATCAACCGGCCTTATATGGGCACGCTAGATTACAATGAGCAGTGGGGCTTTTCTACCCGTTCCATTTATCACAACCTGAGACTAATAGGGTAGGAAAAAATGTATATTGATTTCATTTTTGGCTTTTCACTTGCCATGATTTGTGTTACAATTGTAATTGCAACCCTTCAAGTCTTGCGCGAAAAAAGGAGGCGGTAATGGGAAACTCATTTGACAGAAAAATCCGACGGAAAAAATCCCGAGAAAAAACAAAACAGAACAATAAAGATCTACAAGAAAAGCTAGGTCTTTTTGACAGCCTATCAGAAAGCTGCTTAGTTTGTCAGAAACCATTTGATAAAACCAACAAGGACATGGTAATGTCTTGGAATGTGGTCGTTCGTTCAGAAGAGCAGAAAGTTAATTTGTATTGTCCAGAATGTTGGAACTCTGCTTTGAAAACAATTAACGATTTCAGGAAGCATGTCGAGGAGAAGAACAAAGATAATGATAATTAACGCAGACGGCAAGGTTGCCGGCAATTTTGAAAAAGTTTTTAGTTTTGATGACACATTATTAGTACCAAATTATTCAGACATAGAGAGTCGCCAAGAGGTTGATATTGGAAACAACCTAGGCCCTCACCAGTTAAACATACCAATTATTTCCAGCCCTATGGATACGGTTACCGAGGAACAAATGGTCCGCACCATGGCCAAGAATGGCGGCCTAGGCGTCATACACAGATATAATACGATTGACGACCAGCAAAGGATGATTGAGCTTCTCCGCCGCGAGATGGAGGATGTTGCAGTTGCAGTTGGGGTCTCAGGGGATTTTAAGGAAAGGGCCTTGGCCTGTGTCGCCTCCGGAGCCACGGTTTTGTGTGTTGACATTGCCCATGGACACCATATCCTCATGGAGCGCGCCCTTAAAACATTAAAAGACAGGTATCCGAACACCCACCTCATGGCCGGTAACGTTGCAACACTTGAGGCTTTCAATGACTTGGTAGACTGGGGTGCTGACAGCATCAAAGTGGGAATTGGCGGAGGATCGATCTGCTCAACCAGAATACAAACCGGCCATGGCATGCCCACCCTCCAATCAGTGCTTGAGTGCGCCAAGAGCGACCGCGATGTAAAACTTATTGCAGATGGTGGTATCAAAACGAGCGGAGATATAACGAAAGCCTTGGCTGCCGGTGCAGACTTTGTTATGCTGGGGTCTCTCCTGGCAGGCACCGATGAAAGCCCGGGGGATGTGTATACCTCCCAAAAAGGGAACAAGTACAAGGTTTACAGAGGTATGGCCAGCCGCGAAGCGCAGATTGATTGGAGAGGAACAGTTAGTTCGTTGGAAGGTATATCAACAACGATACCTTATAAAGGTTCGGTCGAAAAGATATTGAGAGAGTTGGTCCGTGGAATAAAATCAGGATTTTCTTATTCTGGTGCGCGGTCGATTGAGGAGCTTCATGCCAAAGCAAGATTTATAGAACAAACCAGTGCAGGGCAAGTTGAAAGCTCTACTCACATTTTGAGGAGTTGAGATGTCAAGTGAATATGGAAACACTCTCAAAAAGATATGTTTTGAAGAAACAGATAAGAGACATGCCGATTTGAGAATTAGGCTACACGCCGATGATATAAAACAAGGAGAGTTTTTTAGAGCTATGATTACAGGTTACATTGAGAAAGATAATGATTTGTTAAATTTTTTGGATAAGCACAAAACGCAAAGCAAAACAAAAAACAACAAATTGCGAAAGATGATAAAAAAGGGAGAGGAAACAAAAAGAATTTTTGGCCTTGACGAAAATGAGATTGAAGATATCTTTGATATGATTGCAAGGGAGAATCCAGAAATATGAAAAAATGTTTTGACTTATGTTCTTCAAAGGACGTTGCTTGTCCAATTAAAGATTGCAGATACTGGATTGAATATCCCGATGATTTAAATTGCACCATGGTTGCTGTCGATAAAAACGGAAGGATGACATTGAGAGAAGTGGCGGACAGAATGGGCGTGAGCTTTGTCCGAATAAAACAAATAGAGACAAAAGCACAGGAAAAATTAAACAAGAGGCTTCTCCGCAAGGAACGCCTACATTAAAATAACAAACAATTTTAGTGTTTTAAGGTTTTAGACACTATTTATATCAGGTAAATTTCTATTTCAAGGAGTATTAAAATGAAAGACAAGAACCTGCTTAACGAAGGCACCATCCGCCGCTTTATGAAACTGGCTTCATTGACACCAATTGCTGAAACTTTTGTTTCCTCTAATTTCCAACAGGTGGAAGAGGAAGAAGAGCTTGAGGAAATGGGCGGTGTATATGACCGAGACGAAGAGGAAGAGCTTCCTCCCGCTCCGGAAGGAGACATGGAGCCTGAGATGGATATGGAGCCTGAAATGGGCGAAGAAGAAGCCGCAGGAGCCCCCGAAGACAAAATCGCTCAGCTAGTACAAGGTATTGCTGATGCTGTTGAACAAGTTTTCCCTGAAGTAGAAATGAATGTATCCTCCGATGGCGAAGAAGGCCTTGAGCCCGAGTTGGAGCCCGAGTTGGAGCCCGAGTTGGAGCCTGAAATGGGCGACGAAGGCGACATGGGCATGGAAGATGAAGAGCCTATGATGGAAGTCGAAGAAGAGCCCGTAACCGAAGAAGCTGACGATGCTGACCTCGAAGAAGGCAGCGCTCGAAAAAGCCGACCCAGACGACCCGGCCTGAGCCCAGCGCCTAAAGAGAAGCCCGCCACTCCGGAAGAAGAAAAGCAGGCGAAGAAAGACCTTGCGGCTGTTAAAGCAGGCGGCGGTGAGAAACGCTCCCTCGGAGAGAGAGATGCCCTGGTTGCTGAACTTGCAGAAAGAATTTCCGCAAGACTTCAAGGTATGAAAGAGAACAATACAAAAAAAGAAAACTTGGCAGAAACCCTTACCCAACGCATTTTTGATAGACTCTCTAAGAAGTCTTAAAATATTGCTTGACAAAATTGTATTATTATGATAACCTGGTAGGGTTAAACTTAGAGGTCTTTTATGCTCGAAAAATATAATGATATGATTTGGTTTCTCGTTGGCGTCTTTACGTATAGAGCGATAACCACTGTCATGGCTTATGGCCACATGGCTAATTTTGTCACATCCGTTAATCAACAGTGCTTAAAACTATTGGGCATGGTAGCGGAGGATGTTAGTTTTAGTCGCCAGCTAAAATATATGAATCTTGAAAAATCTGACATCTCAGAAGAAAACATTGAAGAAATAAAACAATTAGATGAACGGGCCTTTTCAATTTGGAAAAATACTTCGGTTGGGCTCATGTTAACGAACTTTCCTAAAACTTACAGATACTTAATAAAGTACGATGATTGGCAGTCTGCAATGAACGAACTGGATACCATATATAAAGATGACAAAAAAAACAAGAAATAAGAAACTACAAAACGAAAACGAAGAGGAAAACAATTCAGAACTTGACGAGCAATTAAGTCAATTTTTGCTTCTCGACCCTTCAGCGTCGGAACCAGAGCAGCCCAAAATAAGGCTGCTTTCTTTGTATGGCGAGATTGACGAGGAAAGAGCCTCAGATATCACCTACTCTTTGATGGTCCTTAAAGAAATGGGGAAGTACGAAGAGACCAAAACAGTAAAGAAGAAAGAGGTTGTGGTTACAGCTTATGAACCAATTGATTTGGTTATCTCAACCCATGGAGGTGCAGGCGCGGAAATGTTCGCGCTTTATGATACCATGCGCATGGTTAGAAAGGAGTGTGATATCAATACGTTAGGTCTTGGAAAGGTAATGTCCGCAGGAGTACTTCTTCTGGCAGCGGGCACAAAAGGCAAGCGTAGAATTGCAAAGAATTGTCGAGTTATGATTCACAGCGTCGTTGCTGGCAGCCACGGTGATCTACACAACCTTGAAAACGAGATGGACGAGATCAGGCACATACAGGAGAGACATATGGAATGTCTAGTTGAAGAAACCAAAATGACCAAGCGCCAATTAACAAAACTGATGGACAAAAAA
>Ga0080013_1001726_pt1 | contig 27961 bp, 45 predicted proteins | sample ETNvirenome_6_85_FD_69236 | JGI IMG/M metagenome (GOLD analysis project Ga0080013, IMG submission 69236) | Marine viral communities from the Pacific Ocean - ETNP_6_85 (SPADES assembly) (version 2) | ecosystem: Environmental > Aquatic > Marine > Oceanic | place: Pacific Ocean | collected 2013-06-19 | reverse complement strand
CTTGACAAAACCCTAATAATTTCGTATATTATAGTATGTTAGATGTTACATTTTGACAGGAAGGTATTATGTAAACTTATGGGAACCACACATACAATAAGAAGAAAATCAGGCAAATTGAAGGAAGTGGAGTTAACTCGATCCCTTGCTATCAAAGCCTTTTGTACAGAATGTTTGGGATATGAGAGTCACCCAAAAGATTGTGAATCTTATCATTGTCCTTTATGGCCCTTTAGAGGCAAGACTAATATTAATTTGCGATGAGACACCCTAATGATGATTACCCCAAATGGATGATGATAATGCTCTTGATTATTGTAAGTTATTTTGTAACGGTAGTGATTCCACAACTCATTTTTAAGTTACTGTAATGAAGATAATAACCAATATTTCTGAATATCCTGAGTTTAAAATAGATGAAGGGTTATTGAAAAGTGCTATAGTAAAACGATTTTCTCAGATTAAGAAACCACTATATATTAACATTGACAAGAATCTTACACTTTGTCATGGTCATCATCGTAGAGATTGGATAACAGATTTAAAAAGATATCCTACGTCATGGACACCACAGTTTATTTCGGAGATTAAAAAGAATGGTGATTTATATCACCGTGTTTGTTTGTCCTATGACTTCTTGCATAATGCCTTTCATAATAGAAGGCAAAGTAATTTAGATACTGATACGTGGTACCTTCGTAAGTATTTTGATTTTGATCCTAGAGATTACCCATATATCTATTTGTTTTTCTTGTTGTCACATGAGTTACAACATGCACAACAGTGTGATAATTTGCGTATGAAATTTTATAAGAATGACCACTGTTATATACAATACAAGAAAAACAATTGGAAAGAGTATAAGGATGTCGAGAATAGTGGCACAGTATTAGAGTTTGATGCAGAGATTGCATCCATCAATAAAACCTTAAGATTATATGAAAGTTATTTTTAATGAATATAGGAATTGTTGGTAGCCGACGTTGGAAAAATAAAGAGGCTATAGAGAATTTAGTAAACACTCTGGCGGCAGATACTACTGTTGTTTCTGGCGGTGCCCGTGGTGTTGATACTTGGGCGGCTGAGGCTGCACGAAAACGTGGGTTAAAGGTAGTTGAGTTTCTTCCAGAAGTGCCACTATGCAGGACTTCATGGCAACAGCCTAACGGTAGTACTAAGTGGGAGTATACCAAAGCCTATTATGCACGCAACCGGCAAATTGCTGAGTATTCTCATATAGTATATGCTTTTGTAGCACCGGATCGAAAGGGTGGCACTGAAAATACTATTAAACATGCCAAAGAAATCGGCACTCCTGTAAATATTATCAACGAGGATACATCGAGTGAATAAAAGGTTTATAAATGAAATAACGTGTGGTGATTGTGAGCAACTGGTTCAAGAACTGGATGATGACTCTATTGATTTGTTAATTACCAGTCCACCGTATAATGTAAACTTAGGGTTTAATAAGAAACATAAAAATCCTTATGACCTATACCAAGACAACCTGCCGTATCAAGAATACCTTGAATGGCTCAAGTCTATCTTTGGTAAGGTAAAAGATAAGATGGTTTCGGGCGGGCGTGTATGCATTAACATAGGCGACAAGGCCAATGGCAGTGTGCCAACCCATAGTGACATTATTCAGTTTATGTCTTACGATTTAAACTATGTGCCCATGACTACTATTATCTGGAACAAGAATCAGATAGGTAATCGCACGGCATGGGGCAGTTATATGTCTCCTAGTAGTCCATCGTTTCCTACGCCGTTTGAATACATTCTCGTATTTGCTAAAGATACTAAAAAGAAGGTAGGTGACAAAGATAAGATAACCGTTCATAAAGATGATTTCATAAAGAACTCTTTGGCTCTATGGAATTTTGCTCCGGAGACTCGACAGAAAAAGATGGGATTAAATGCCATGTTTCCGGTAGAGTTGCCCAAGAGACTAATAGAGATGTTGTCTTATAAGGATGATGTGGTGTTGGATATTTTCAGTGGTTTGGGAACCACTTGTTTGACAGCCAAATGTTTGGATAGACAATACATAGGGTTTGAAATGAGTGCGGACTATTGTAAGAAGAGCAGAACACGCGTAGAGGCGGGTGATCTAACTGCATGAGCCCACCTAAAATAAAAGTTAAGGCTCGTTTGGGTAGAAATCCCGAAGTAGGAAAAGCGGTGCAGGGAATGAATAGGCAGGAATTGGAGTATAAAGGGCTATTTAATGTGAAAGAAAAGTAATAAAAGGCTTGACAAAGGATAAGGAAAGCGCTATATTATGTATGAATGTTTAATCATAACTATTTTATTCTTCGCCTGGTTTATTTTACAGATGAATATTATTAATAAAAGCGATAGAAGATCTTTATGGAAGCGGGGATTTTAATAATGACGGTGCATGATTTAGAAGACAAGATTCTGAGTATGTGGGCAACAGCAGATGATATAGATACGTTTTTACATAGGTATTTAGAATCTCCTGCAGGTGATATGTCAGAAGATGACATAGCAAATACTTTCCTTGGCATTAAGACGTTGCATGATCAAAGATGTCAAAAGTTGTGGGACGCATTTGAGAAGGTGTTGGCAGACAGAGCACCACCTAAGATGCCCGAATTTGATTCTAATGGAATCCGCTTGGCTGCGCTTGAGAGCAATGAGTTCAGATATCCGGAAGCCGATAGAAAACAACGGCTCGATGCTATGGGGATTGGTAGTGAGAAAGAATCAACATAAGGTTATTGGGGCTATAGTTAAACGGATATAACCTTTCTCTTCTAAAGAAAAATTCTGGGTTCGATTCCCGGTGGCCCTACCATGAAGAAAAGGATGGGATGTGGCGCAATTGGCAGCGCGTTTGTCTGTTAAACAAATGGTTGTAGGTTCGAGTCCTACCGTCCCAGCCAACTATATACGAAAGGAAAAAAATGGGTAAACGTAAAGTAGATGTACCAGGGAAACCAAAAGTAAGAAAGCGTTATGTAGGGGAAGACTTAGTAGTTAATGTTTTATATAATGGTCATCATAAAGGTCATGGTGGTTCATATATGTCGGGCACTGTAAATGGAGAGTTGGTTGTTGATAAGAATGGCCAGCCGCTTCATTTAAAGCAGATCGGTATTTTAAAATAAGACGGCGAGACTCCAATACAGGTATAGGAACGTGTCTTATATACACGGAATAGCTCGGTTCGATTCCGGCCTCGCCAACCATAATGAGCGATGTTTTAAAATAAGGAGAAGATGTTTGGATAAAGCAAAAAGAGATAAGATGATCGAAGAGAATATGTGGGTAGTTGATCATGTAATAAAAGATTATCGACATTTGATGCAATATAATGACTTAAAGAGTGCTGGTCTTTATGGCCTTATTCAAGGTATAGAAAAGTATCGTGAAGGTAAGGGCACAAAACCATCTACTTATGCTCGTCATTGGGTCAAGGCGGAAGTGTTAAAAACTCTTTATGAAAACAGAAATGTGCATATTCCTTGGAATCGTATTAATGATTACATCAAGGAAAAAAATGAAGACAATATGTTTTCCAGTGTAAGTGGAACCGCGCGATCTACTACTCGTGCCGCTCGACAAACCAAAAAACATAAGGACATGATTCCGCAGTTTGAAATCAGTTTAGATAATGTAGGCGGCTCGGATGATGCAAAAGAAGGCAGAAGTGATAACATCGAATTGCAATCATCGTTAAGTTCGGCTGACTTACATATTAAAGAAAAGGAAGAGTTAAAAGAGCATCTTCATTTTGCTATTGAAAATTCCAACCTTACTGAAATTGAAAAGACTACAATTTTTTATCGGTTTGGTTTAGAGGGGTTTGATCCAAAAACTCTATCAGAAATCTCTGCTCTTACTGGTTATACGGCGATGGGGATACAAAAAGCGGAAAAAAGAGCGCTTGTTAAACTTCAAAATAACTCTTTGGTAAAAGACCTACTTTTATAGGGGTATATTTACTTTAGAATCGGTTTGAAGGTAAATACGTATTCACTTATAGGGTATGGAGAGATTGAGTGTTATTGAATAGAAAATTAGGTGGTTTTGCTCCGCATAAACCCAAAAAATCCGAGCAATACGTTCAGCAAGAGTTTTATTGCGAGATGTGCGGGCGAACCACCAATGAAGAAACAATTCTTGAAGAAAAGTTAGGAAAATACTTATGCGAAGGTTGTCGCAAAGAATATGAAAGGAAAAATAAATGAAAAAGATCGTTGATGTGATTGCGCTTGAACGCGAGTTGGAAAATCGTTTGGATGTTTTAAATGCCGACACTGTTTTTATGTCTTCGAGCCAGGCTCAATCTAAGTTGAATGGGTTGATTGAAAGATTGCAGTTAGTCCGTTTGATTAAAAAGAATTTTGAGATAATCGAATGGCTTGTTGGTGAGACTGATATTACTCGCGTTGATTTGATTAACCAGGATAAAGTATAATGCCAACCGAGATGTATGGCGACACGCCAGACTCGGCGGAGCCGCCGGTAGAGACTAAAGCCAAGGCAAGGCGCAAGAAAAAGGCTCTACAAGAAGCACCTAAGAAAAAAGCAGAAGTTGAGGGTTATGTATTGCGGGTGCAGGCAATGGGCAGTATGATGGATATCGTTTCACCTATTCCAAGAGATCAATTCGTGGAAGAAATGGTAGATACAATAAATGAAAAAGGTGCTGATCCTATGTGGTCAGGTTGGTATCACCTTAAGAAAGTAGATGGTAAGACTGTATCTGTCCGGTTGCGTTCCATTGACACCGTAGAAGAAATGTAAATGCCGATAAATTTAGATCGAGCAGAAAAGATTGGTGCCAGTAAACCCAAAGAGGCCGACTATGAGCAGGCGCCCTTCACCGGACCACCATTTGGGCAGATTGAAATACTCAACGTAAACAAAGTACCGTATGATTCAATCTCGACGCGAAACAAGGGCCACTTCCGCTGCCCCTATTGTAAGAGTTTTACGTTGCGGCAGATAATAGATTACCGATGCCATAAATGTGAAAGCCGTGTAATCGCCTGGAAATGCTATAGGACCGACAAAGAAGAAAAACATAAATTGTATGATAGCTATATCTCTCGCTTTTATGAGGCTACCGAAGCAAAAATGAAAATGCTAAAGGAAAAGCATAAGAAAGAAGGAAAGGCGTGGCCTGGCGAAAAAGCTGACGATTCTAATAATCGCCACCCTAATTAAAATGGCTGAAGGAACTTATAGAAATAGAGACTACCACCAGACAAGAGCCACTAGAGATATGGCTGAAAAGAGATCTAAATTTGTTAAAGAAAGCAAGTTTAGTTTTCTTACTGCTGTAGTAGATCAATATGCATACCTAATGGATTTAAAGAAGGAAGATTTTAATCTGGAGTTTAATACCTATATGAGTCACATTCGTTATACCGGTAGAAAGAAATTTAAAAGACAGCATGATAAGATACTAGAGATGGCTATAATGAAGGCGTGCTCTGATCAATATGAAGATTTTAACGACAATAATCTTGCTAATTTTGTAAAGACATACATCACCGGCATAAATATGAATGTTTAAGATGGCTGAGACACACTATAACAAGCTGGTCAGAGATAAGATCCCCGAAATTATTCAAGCCAATGGTGCCACTCCAATAGTCCATACCGCCACACCTACTGAGTTTCGATCTGCGTTGCTCGAAAAGCTGGCCGAGGAATGCCGCGAGTTCCAAGAGAATCCTTGTACGGCCGAATTGGCCGATGTCATGGAGGTCGTGCATGGATTGTACGACTGTTTTGGATTCGACACGACGGAGGTAGAGGCATACAGGAAAGCGAAACAGGAGAAACGAGGCGCCTATCTGCAGGGAGTAATCTTGGAGAAGGTGATAGAGAGCCGATGAGCAAGACACCGATGTCCTCCACCGATTAGAAAACGTATGAAAGAGAATAATGGCACCTGTTAACAGAATGTGGCCACAAAGATGAATCCGATTGATAGAAATATTATTCCACAAGAGGAATTGAAAACGTTTCGTCTAGTTCGTGGGGAGGATATAATGTTATTTCGGATTGGAGTTGCAACATTCTTCTCAGTTAGGATGGCACACGAAAAGTATGGCGAATCATACAAGATAAGATATGAAAGTCTTGAACACGCTCGACGAACTTGGAAAGAATTTTGTAAAAATGGTTGGGTAAAGAAAGAGGAAAAGTATAATGGAGATTTGCAACATCCGCGGCGTACATAGGAAGTACGACGAGCAGCAAAACTAAGGAAAACGAGAAACGGAAGAAAATAAATGCCTTACTACGGATTAAAGTTTGAAGGAAAGATAGCCTTTATCATTCCTTGGAATAAAGAAGAAGACCCTACTCTCCATGATTTCGAGAATGCCATTGCCTCTATATGGGGTAGGTTAGGTTCCGATTTACTAAGATCCCCTAACAGCCATGGACCACGACCACAAGTAGTTGCTGTGAATGATTTCCACTCGTCAATAAAATAAATGCCATTATCGCATAACCATAAATGTTTGTTTGTTCATATTCCTCGCACGGGCGGCACTTCCTTCAGAAGAATGTTAAAGATAGATGAAGAAGTTGATGGAATAGAATACTTAAATACCAAAGGGTTAATGCCAGTTCAAAATCAACGGATTCACTTGCCATCCCATACTATTCCTAGAGTGCTTCATAAAGAGCATTTATGTATAAAGTATATGTCTCAATTAAGTCTAATCGACCAAGATATTTTTGCTAACTACTATAAGTTTGCGTTTGTAAGAAATCCTTGGGATAAGGCTGTATCCGAATACATGAATCATTATCACATATACTGCAGTGACTTTGAGCATTATGTGAGCAAGGTAAAGGTAATAGTAGAATATTTAAATGAAAACTTTACCTTTGATTTAGAGACACCTTTTTATGAGGACTATAGTAGAATAACTTTTAACGCTCTCCACAATAAAGATTTAGATTACCCCTTTAAACCATGGCCTGGTGAAGAGGTCGTTATAGACCCACACTTCTTTCCACAGCACTTATTTACTCATGATGAAAATGGCAATCTGTTGGTCAATACGATTGGAGTTTTTGAAGATTTCGATAATAATGCTGCTGATATTTTGGACCACCTTGGTGTAGACCATTCCCACATCGTAAAAATAAACTCTTCCAATCGTGGCACCTATCAAGATATGCATACTGAGAAAACCAAAGACATTATTGCGCGCGTTTACGATGTGGATATTAAAATGTTTGGGTATGAATTTTAGCTTGACAAGTCACCAAATATTTCGTATATTAGTATATAGTAAGTAGATTCCCTACTTACATAATGGTTTTAAAAGGAGCAAGAGATCTATGAGTAAGCATAAGCATCACCTTAGTTTGAGTTTTTGTGACACCGAAGAGCACGATGATGCATCTTTCATGGAGCATAATTTTGGTGGATTCGCGTCGCGACGTGGTTTTCCTAACCAGCAGGCCGAACTCGTTTCGGCTCTTCGTTTTGCTGAAGACAATGGTTGGAGGGCGTCAGTTGGTCTTGATGATGTCGAGCCTCTGCCCAATCCGCTGCGGAAAGAAGTATCTGTGCTGAAGGCCAACATTGATGATCTTAAGAAGCAGCACAAAAACGAGTTGCACGATAAGGAGATCACGGTGGCTACCTTGCACAATGTGATCGAGCGCCGAAACAACGGCTCGTAGTAAATCGAGAAGGGGCTTCGGCTCCTTCTCATTTCCATTCGTCAATAAAATAAAATGAAGTATAACTATTGTAAATTCTGTGGGCAAGAAATCCGTCATAAAAAGTATGGTGTTAATTACAAGCAGTATTGTAATAATAAATGCCAAAGAGATCATAACTACCAGTCTTATATAAAAGAATGGTTAGAAGAATCCCGTGATGGAAGTAGAGGCAATACCCAAATCTCTCAGCACATTAGAAGATGGATGCATGAAAGAGCAAATGATAAATGCGAAAAATGTGGATGGAATGAATGGAATAAGTTTACAAATAAAGTGCCTCTTCAAGTCAATCACATAGATGGAAACGCCCTTAATCATCGGCCTGAAAATTTAGAACTAATTTGCCCTAACTGCCATTCTCTTACTGAAACTTATGGCTATACTGGAGCTAGAGTTTCAGCACGAAGAGGCCAACGAAAACAGCAATATTCAAATCTTGCTCGTCCATAAAAAAAACTGAAGTACACCTATAGAGAAAAACCATAAAAGAGTATATAGACATAGAGAGTAAAGAACTAAAAGAAGAAGTAAATAACCTTCTGTATAAAAGAGGTATATTTCTGCCTTTCTTTACTATAACTCAAATAAGGAATGGATACCTTCATCTGCAATCTGAAGGATCTACATGGGTTATTCGATATCCTTTTTAGGGGGTTTTCTGCTACTGTGGCCGGTGGTCCCAAAACCCTGTAATAATTCTGTGCCGACAAAACCATCTGCCTACCATTTAAAACGGCTGTTCCTGAAACTCAAGTGTTTGAGGTAGTTAGATGGGGAATCTCTACGCGTATGAGGAAAGTGATGTAAGTAGATGTTTATATTGAGGTTATACCACAACATATGGTATAGGTAAGTCGGTATTAACTGAAAAACCCCGAGCATTTTTGAAACAGCACCACAACATGTTGTTTTTATTGAAGTTAGATGTAAGTTGTTGTTATTACTCAAGTTAAGGTAAATCGGCCGGGATTCCCAAATTATTTTAAAATAAGTCTCTCAAACCTACCGAAAACCCATCTACTAAGGGGTATATGTGTAAGTTGTTGTCTCCCAACAGGTTAGAAGGGGCAATTTGAGGGGAAAACGGGTGAGGTGCCTCTCGTAAGTCCTTTATAAACAACAGGTTAAGAATAACGCTTTACAAATCCCCAAAACTGTTGTATATTATAGGTAGAGATTAGGAGATGAGATGACCGAGATAATGACAAAAAATAGAGAAACAAAGTCACTACTGGCCAAGTTAATGGCGAGTGAAAATATCAATGTCGAATATCGTGAGAATGCCGAAACAGCGGCGTTCAATACTGAGACACGGACACTTATCATGCCCGTGTTTAAAGACATGACCGAAAATGCGACAGATCTGTTTTTGGGTCACGAAGTTGGTCACGCACTTTATACGCCTCAAGGGGCGATCAAAGAGGTGATGGAAAAAGGCGGCCTGTTCAAGGGCGTTGTCAATATCGTGGAAGATGCACGTATTGAGAAAATGATTCAGTCGAAATTTCCCGGCTTGAAGAAAAGTTTTTACAGTGGTTACACGGACCTAACGGAACGTGGTTTTTTCGATATCAAAGATAAAGACCTTAGTGAGTTAAACTTCGTTGACCGCATCAATATTCATTTCAAACTCGGAACACGTGCTGGTGTTGAGTTTTCCGATGAAGAGATGACGATTGTCGATAAGATTGCTAACCTTCGGTCCTTTGATGAAACACTCAAGGTGTCGGAAGAGTTGTTTAAGTATTGCAAAGAGAATGCAGAACCTGAGCCTGAGTTTCCCGAAAATGAATTCGGTGAAGAAGGCGAAGACGGTGAAGAGTTCGACGACGGCGAGTCCGAAATGGGCGACGGTGAGTCTGGTGGATCGAGTGGTCTTGGTGATACTGAAGACGACGGCGAAACTTCTGATGAACCTGCTGAAGATAGCAATTCCGATGCACCTTCTGATTCTGAAGAATCTGACGTTGAGGGTGAAGGAAATAACTCGGTAGAGAGTTCATCTGACGAAGAAACGTCCGGAGAAAAAAGTGAAACAACTTCTAGTGGTCGGACTGGTTCCGATACAGTAGAAGAGGCATTGAAGTCAACCACGCAGGATTCGTTTGAGAGAGCGTTAGAAAATCATCTCGACGATAGTGGTAGTGAGTTTCGTTATGGAAACATTCCCAAAGTAGATGTCGATAAGGTTTTGATTCCTATGAGTGAGATTCATGCGGAAATCGACAAGACGATTACTGATATCAATGCCGGCCGAGAAAAAGAGGCACTAGGTTTTCGTGACTATCACTCTCTTGCCCGTGAATCGTTTAACAAGTTTCGCAGTGAACAGAAGTCGATCATCTCTTACATGGCAAAAGAGTTTGAGATGAGAAAGTCGGCTGACGAACATAGTCGGACGCGTGAGGGTAAGACCGGTGTTTTGAACCCTAACAAGTTACACGCCTACAAGTTTAGTGAGGATATTTTCCTTCGCAGCAATATCGTTGCTGATGGCAAGAATCATGGGTTTGTGATGTTTGTCGATTGGTCTGGTTCGATGGGCAGCAACATGAGTCATACGATTGATCAGTTGACGTTACTCGCTCTGTTTTGCAAGAAGGTTAATATTCCTTTTGATGTTTTTGCTTTCACAAGTGCATGGCATCGGCCTTCTGAACGGTCAATACAGAGGGGCGTCTTTTATGAGTTTGATGATCGAAAGAATGGTGACCTTGGAATATCTAGGGGTTTTTCATTACTCCATCTGATTTCTTCGACACTATCAACTGCGAAGTTCAACAGCAGCATGGTTTATCTTCGTTATCTTAGAGAGGCACATGGTCGTTGGGATCGTTCTTATCGTAACACCAGTGACCTTTACTTTCCTATGCCTGACCAGTTGGGTCTTGGTGGCACTCCGTTGAATGAAGCAGTTTTGACGGCCATGGAAATTGTTCCGATGTTTCAGAAGAAGAATAATGTGCAGATCGTCAATACGATTTTCTTGACGGATGGACAGGGTGGTTCACTCCGAAGTGTCTATGATAGTGAAACTAGTCAGTGGACGGGCATGGGTTATGGAAGAGACACCACTAACATTCTTGTTGACCCTATCACTAAACGTCATTACAAGATGGATGACCACGATACTAAAACTTTCTTAGAGGCATTGAAGGATCGCACAGATACGCGTCTTGCTGGTTTCTTCATCGCCCCTCATCAGAAAGGTTCCTTCCGTCGCGAAGTTGGTTACCTAACCAACCGATGGGACGTCGATGCAGCCGATGATATGCATTCAGATTTACGGAAAAACGCTTTTACAGTAATCGAAGGTGACTTGGGTTATGATCAGTTTTACATCTTGTCCGATAAGAATCTTCGGGTCGAACAGGCTGAAGTTGAGTTTGATTCCGACATGACCAAAGGCCGGATGAAAAATGCCTTTATCAAATCTCGGAAAAACAAGATTGGTAATAAGGCGATGTTGTCCAAGTTCGCAGAGTTTGTGTCGTGAAAAATCCCGGACAGGGATAACTCGAATAAAAACAACAACTTATGCATAACATCAATAAAAACAAGCAGTTATGAGTATTATCAAACACATTATCACGAAAAGTTACCTAGGGGGTTGTCTCGTAAGTGACTGTCTCCCAATGACTTATGACGGTCATAATATGGTGATTTCTCAGCAGGTAGGTGTCGTAAGTGCTTGTTTTATATGGAGTTGCATTTAGGTGTTTACAAATCACGAAAAAAGCCGTATATTATATGTAGAGATTAGAGGGGCAGCCAGTCCCACAAAAACCTTCCCTATGGGAGAAAGATTCTAAATGAGTTTCACCAGTAAACAAACCGCTTTTATCGACGCCGCAGTTTCGTATAACGAGACAACGGTGGCCGTTGATTTTGACTCTGTTAGTAAAATAGAGTTAACGAACATCGCCGAATCTGCCGGTTTGAAGTTTCCTCATTGGCTGACACGCGTTCCTACCTACAAGGTTGATCGTGGTCTGTGGCGTATTCCTGTGAATGGGGCACCTGCTGCGAAGGCAGTTGCCGAGACTCCGGTAGAGGCAGAAAAGGCCCCTGAACCGGTCACCATTACCAGCAAACCCGCCGCCCCTGTCAGCGTGGTCGAAATGACCAAAGGTAGCACAAGCACTGTTACCAATATTCCAAGCAAAGATCCTTTGTTTGTTCCGTTTGGCAATTTCACGGATGTCGTTTCGATTTTCAAGTCGAAGATGTTTTATCCCATCTACGTCACCGGCCTGTCTGGTAATGGCAAGACGTTTATGATCGAACAGGCGGCAGCCAAGGCTGGTCGCGAGTTGTTCCGTGTCAATATCACTATCGAAACTGACGAAGATGACCTTCTCGGTGGTTTTCGTCTGGTAGACGGTGAGACTGTCTGGTTTGACGGTCCTATTGTTGAGGCAATGCGAAAAGGTGCGTTGGTTCTGTTGGACGAAGTTGATTTGGCATCGACAAAGGTTATGTGTCTCCAGCCCGTGCTTGAGGGTAAGGGTGTTTTCCTCAAGAAGATTAACGAGTTCGTCGAATGTGCCGATGGCTTCAATATCATCGCCACCGCCAATACCAAGGGTAAGGGCGACGAAACCGGTAACTTTATTGGGGCCGGTGTTATGAATGAGGCATTCCTTGAGCGTTTTCCCATTACTGTCGAGCAGGAGTATCCTTCTAACACAGTAGAGAAGAAGATTCTTGAGAAGGTATTCAATAAGTTGAATATCTCCGACAGTGAGTTTGTTGAGAAGTTGATCAAGTGGGCCGACATTATTCGTAAGACCTATGTTGAAGGGGCCATTGACGAATTGATTACTACTCGTCGTTTGGTTCATATCAGCAATGCATATGCCATCTTTAACATGGATCGTATGAAGGCGATTTCGATGTGTGTCAATCGTTTCGATGATGAAACGAAGACGGCAATGGTTGACCTTTACACCAAGGTTGACTCTGGTGTCGAAAACATCGAGTCGAGTGCAGTAGAAGAGGCTAACGAGGCAGGCGACAATGACTGCCCATTCTAAGTGGAATGCCCAACCGTTGAATATGACAATGAACCAAGAAACCATTGACCATATGATTGCTGCCGTGGAGCACATTATAACCCACGGGAATGCAGTCGGTCTTCGATCCAGACCTGTTCATCTGTTGGTAAAAGAAAAAGAATTTAAATACGGTAAGGGTAAAGAGTATATTGCCTTTACTGACGGTGGCCCAAATCAGTTTGGAAAGGATGTCAAATACGTAAAATTCTTCTACCACTATGATACCAATAACAAGTTGAAACCTAACGACAAGACATATACGTTTGGCCTTGAGAAGGCAAGAACATTCTGGAACGATAAGGTAAAAGAAGGATATAACACCGTAGAAAACTCGACCACTGCAGAGGTTGAAAAACCCCGGAGTGACGTAAGTGAAGTAGAAACAACAACTTAGAGTTAAACTCAATAAAAACAATAACTTAGGGGTTATTATGAGTGAAAAGAAGGTTCGTAGCACATTTGCCAAGAACGGCCGTGAGAGTATCGTAATGTCTGAGAGTGAGTATAAGGGTTTTGACCTCATTGACATCCGCACTTTCTACGTCGATGCTGCCGGCGAGTTGGCTCCGACCCGTAAGGGAATCACCATCCGCGCTGAGAAGTTGAAGGATTTCATCGCAACACTTACTGCATTCTCTCTGGCTGTTGAGGAGAAATCGCTGGAAGAGTCCGGCGAAGAGGCCGAAGATGGAGAATACGATGAATTTGTAAAGTCGATGCCTTTGAAGGCATAAAACCACATTAATAATGGCCACCTGGAGTTCGGCCTATGGGTTTGGGGTGTTTCTGGAAAAGAAGGAAATCCCCCATTCTCCATTATTTTTTTCAGTCGCGGTCATGCAAAAAAAACCCGTAACCCGAAATCGCCAAACCAGTTTTTTAACCGGCCCCCATTTTTTGGCCCTATAAGTTTTTTTTATGACTATATATGTCAGTGACATCAAGGTTAATGGAGGGTAGATGGAAAAACGGTTAACTTGATTAATAAGGTAAATGAAGTAAATCGGAAAGAGGTTAATCCGACCAATTACGAGAAGAGAAAAGAATGAGTAAAACAAATAAAGAAACAAAGGCATTTGGTCGTTATGAAAATGGCTTCGCCATTACCTTTGAGAATGGGTTGGTGTTATCCACGCGATTTGGCTCAATGAACTATTGCGAAAATAAAAGTGCCACATTTGGCGAACGACCGCACCGACCAGAACCTCTGGTTTCTGATGATGCCGAAGTTGCCGTGTGGCTGGCCAAACCGCGCGAAAGTGCCGACAATCGTCAGTGGGTTACCGAATGGCAGCAGGATATTTTTCAAGATAGCATGGAGAATGATGTCCGTGGTTGGGTGCGGATCGAGGATTGGTTGCAGTTGTTAGATTGGTGTCGTGAATGGAAGATGGAGAAAAAATGAGCACGGAAATTGATGCGTTGGGTGCCTACAAACCAACAGATGAGCCCGAAGAGATAGACGGTATTCCTACCAGTGAGTTGTGGTCGTTGGACGCAACCTTGACGGACTATATTTTGCCGCGACTGAAAGCGTTTAAGAAAATGAAACGGCATGCATTTCCGATAATGGAAGAGTTTTCGGATGAAGAATGTGATGATAAGTATGCTCAGGCTGAATGGGAATCACGGCTCGATAAAATGATTCTCGGTTTTGAATCGCATGATCGCATGTTGACGCAAGGTGAGATATACGATTTGCCAGCAGATAAACTGCAGAAAGAGCAAGACAAAATAGCAGAAGGTTTAACTCTTTTCACCAATCATTTTATAGATTTGTGGGATTAACCGGAGGGATTGCTCGACGGCCGCATTAACCTGACGGGCCAAGGAGAGGAGCGACTTGTTTCACACGACGAACCAACTGCCGGGAAAGTATATATATATTTTGGAATGGCATCCGAAAGTTAAGGTCAATTCGGCCCTGCATGCGCGGCCTCTCCAAACACTTTTCAAAGAGGAAGACATGGACGCGGAAGACCCCGAGCATCTAATGGTGTGGATACAATATCCAACGGGCTCAAGAGAGTTGCTAAACAAAACGGATGCCCGTGAGCGTTGGCAGCGTTTGGTGAATCAAGGTTGGACGCGCGCCGACGATGAAGATGTTTCGATTCGACGCGCCAGTGAGAAACGCAATTGACAAACGAAGAGTTGGCCATTTTTTTATTCTTGTATGTGACGGGCAGCATTATATTGATGTGCATCGGTGCATTGATTTATATGGTGTGGATGGCTCTTTTTGGTGAAAAAAATTTTCCGCGGAATGAGCGGGTAGAGAATGGTGCAAACGAAGTTGAAGAAGATGACTATATTATCGAAGTGGAAGACGAAGAAGATGATATTATCATTGAAGAGTTTTAGACGAATTAGTTAAGAAAAGCCTTGACAAACGACCATAGTTGTCGTATATTATATGTATAGAGTTTGAGAGAGGGTTTGAGAATTGAGTTGGTAGTCTCATCGAAGGCGACGGTCAGAGTAAAGGTCGAGGGGCACCTTGGCCTTCTGATAAGAGGATGGAGATTAATAGGGTTAACGCCGGAAAAGGTACTCCTCGCCAACTCCACTCTAAACACGAACAAGTAAAAGGAAGAAAATGGCAGTAAGTGAAGAAGTATCATTGGTTGAGAAGGCGAAGTCTCTCGCCAAAGAAAAGCATGAGGGATTGACCGACAAGTATGGCAACCCCTATATAGAACATTTAGAGCGGGTTGCCAACAGAGTTAGGGAAATGGAATATGATCTTGTCGATGAGACCAGTGAGATAGAGTTGTATGTAGCTACCGCATACCTGCATGACATTATCGAAGATACGGCATGTACCACAGATGATCTGTTGTCGTGGTTTCCCGAAGAAGTGGTTGCTGCTATATTTAGATTGACGCGGCCAAAGGCCACGACTTACGCTGAGTATATTGATAGGATTGTATCTACAGATGCAGCACACTTGGCCAAGACAGTGGCCACAGGCCACACTGCGAGCAAAATAGCAAGAGTGGTAAAGTTGGCGGATTTATTGGACCACATTGCAGGGCCGACACCCTGTCCGCCAAATTTGAAGAAGCGGTATGAGAAGTCCTTGTATCGGTTAATCTCAAAGGGGATTTAATAATGGACGAGTTTGAAGACCCACAAGATTCCCGCGAAGGTTGGGATATGATGCAGCGTCTGATATGGGCGTTTATGATGGAGCATACAGGGCAAAATCTGGCCGGGTTATATATTGCCTTTGAGAAATGGGCAGAAAGTAAAACGGAAGAAGAGTTGAATGAAATATTTGCCCCCGAAGCCGAAGAAGAGAGTATCGAAAGAAACTTAGAAGAAGAAGGTCGGTTGCATAGTAAAGAAGACATCTTAAGAGGCATGTGGAACGACGATGAGTGAGAAAAATTATAGCATTAGACAACAGGATTTGCTGAAGAAAGTGCGTCGCGCATTTCATCGCCCGACGCGCGCTGAGCGAAATCCTAAGGCGTATACGCGCAAAGAGAAGTATCGCACATTCTATTCGGAGATTCAAAATGATTAACGATGTTTGGTTGCCGGATGAACTATCCACAGATGCTGATTTAGATTTGGTGTCTTTGGTGAGTAGTTCGTTTGAATATGATATTGAGAAGGTTCGTGCTTTTGTCGTGGCTGTTTTGGAAGATGTTAATGATCACACGGCTGCTGCAAAAGTTAACGATGTCTTGATTGCATCAGAGTAAAGGTTTTTCGGTCGCGTGGCGGAATTGGCATACGCAACAGACTTAAAATCTGTCGCCCCAGGGGATTGAGGGTTCGAGTCCCTCCGCGACCACCATTTATAAATGCATTATAAGCGGGCCTTTAGCTCAGTCGGTTAGCAGCAGGTCGCTCATAACGATCAGGTCGCCGGTTCGATTCCGGCAGGGCCCACCATTTTGTAGGGAATGTAGATCAGTTGGTTAGATCATCTGCCTGTCACGCAGAAGGCCGCGAGTTCGATTCTCGTCATTCCCGCCAACATTATACTGCCATGGAGAGGTGACCGAGTGGCTGAAGGTGGCAGATTGCTAATCTGTTGTAGGGTTTATAATCTTACCGTGGGTTCAAATCCCACTCTCTCCGCCAACATTATAATGGGTCGTTAGCTCAGTTGGTAGAGCATTGGACTTTTAATCCAAGCGTCCAGGGTTCGATTCCCTGACGACCCACCAATAATTTTTGCCGGTATAGCTCAGTTGATAGAGCGTCGCTCTTGTAAAGCGAATGTCGTAAGTTTGAATCTTACTACCGGCTCCATAAATTAGTTTAGTTGATGTGATATATTTATTATAATAATGCATCAACCTCAAACTCTATAAAAGGAGAATACCCATGGCTACCACAACTACCTCTAAAATTGCAGAAGCCATTTCTATTTTGTCTGATGCACTTACTATTGAAGTTGCCCATCGCGAGGGGCCTGTTTTTGAAGATGATGCTCCGGTGCCTGCACAAACACATGAAGAATTGAAAACTTTGGTTGAAGAATTTGCTACTGAAAATCTTGCTGGTTTGGAAGTAGTGCAAAATGATTTGCAAACCGCCGTGGGTGACGAAGATGAGGTCTATGACGATGAGCCATGGGCCTGGAATACCGATGACGATGACAGCGATTCCGATGACGAAGACGATGAAGAAACCGATACTGATGATAGCGATGATGACAATGATGAAACACAGCCCACCGATGAAGAAAAGGTGGAGATGCTAGTAGCTGCCGGTGACGAGTTGCAAGAGCAGATCGACGAGCATGAAAATACTATAAAAGATTTAAAAAATACCATCAGAGTCTCTTTGGATGTTATTAGTGAGTTGGTAACTGCAACCGAAAATTTTCATAGCCAAGCCGAGGACTTTTAATGGAAGAGAAATTAGATAAGTTAATTTCGTTGATGGAGTCGCAAAACAAAGCATGGCAAAAGAGTTTGCAACTTCTTGATGGTATCCATATGGTATTGGTGGAAAAATATAGAGCAGCAGATTTGTTGTTAGAAGAACATCCGCCAATGGGTGCGCCTCGTCCTGCAAATCAATCACAACGCCGAGAATCGTCGCCAACTTTAAATACGTTTGGTGATCAAAAACCTTATGGATATGAACTAGAAGAGGAGCGTCAAGCACCAGCACAATCGTTTCCAGCAACTGCACAAGTGAATGAGGAATCAACGCGACCACAACAGCCGTTTCGCGAACCGCCTCCAACGGTTCCTGTGACTTCAAAGGCTGAAATGATGGAGCAGGCCGAAAGAGTAGAGAGAATAGACGAGTAGCCCCCATATTCGGAACCCTAATAAAAACAACAACTTACGACATCTCATCTAAGTGCTTGTTTATATTGCACTTAGGTGAAGTTGTTTTCCCCCTTAAAATAACACCCCAACTACTTGTTTATATTACAGTTATGCATAACCTCTTTATTAACAATGACTTACCTCCCTCCGGGACTTTTCACCATACATAAATCCTCGGAAATCTACCTAGGGGATACATCTATAAGTGATTGTCTCCCAATGCTTTACAAGGGGTAAAAAATCACTGATCCTCCTTCTGCTACCCTACCTAAGTGCTTGTTTATATTGCACTTAATTTTTGTCCTTTACAAAACCCGAAAACCGCCGTATATTATATATAGAAAGTTTGGGGTAGGAAATGGTTCCTCCCACTATTAAAAGGTTGTTATGATTCGTCCGTTTTTGACCATTACTAATGAGAAACTTGAATTGTCGGACCTCGACAATGAGAGTAGCAAACCTGTTGTTTTCGATATTAATGCCGATTACGATGGTTCAGTTGCTAGTTTTTCTTCTTTCTTTTCGGTAACTGGTTTGACTAACATTGCTACTTCTTCTTCGATTGACTTTTCCGATGAATACGGAATTGATTCGGAGATGTTGGTTTCTTTCTTCGACTCCGTTCGTAACTATGAGGTTCATTAAATGAGTGACCCCATTCTTCATGCGGAAACCCTGGAAATCGAAGGTGCTGCCCGCGATGATTATCACGAATGGATGGCCGAGATGGCAGGTGTTACGATTGAAAGTAATGCCGAATATATATATGAGAAGGACCTAGATTTTGAATTGGAAGACATTCCGTTTTAATTGAGAGGAAATAAAATGTTCGCACGTCAATATTCTGATATCATCACTTCTAAGAACGCCAACGGCGGGGTGCCTTATACTCTGTATTCGTTTGATGGCGTTTTTATGGTGAAGTCTGTCAATGTATGCCACTTACTTACTTCAATTTATGGTGAAGACTATTGGAGCAATTGGGATATTGATTACGCGACTTCCAGTAAGGCCGTAATGGAGTGGTGCGACGAGCATAACTCCCATTATTATGCGGCAGGTCGAGAAGATTTTTTCATGTTCAAGGCCATCCGCGAAGCAATGGCTGCCGGCAAAGACACTGTAGTTGTAGAAGACCTATCGTAGGAGAAGAATAGTGGCACACGCAGCATTAAAAACCGAACATAGTGGTTCCAAAAAGGGCCGTGGCGCCTATTGGGGGCACAAAGTAGACGCAAAAAAGGAATCGAAAAAGTTGCGTCGCCTTAATTCCAAAACCATCATCCGCAAAGGAGTTGAAATTGTATAAGGATAATTCATTTACACTTAGGAAGTGGGTTGCCGGTATGGGACTCACCTTTACTTTGGTTTTCCTAGATGGATTACTGAGTTATTGGGGGTGGTAAAATGAGATTCGCGGTACCACTGCTGTTCATAATCATACCGACACTATGTTACAGTGATGCGGGTGTATCTGTCTCCTATCGTAGTACCCCTGTTATCATAGAAAAGAATTGGTTAAACGATACCCATTGGCCTGAAGAAACTGCATACTATGAGGGTGTTACTACCCATCGCTCGTTGAATATGGTGACGATTAACTTGTATTTTGATGATACGGTTAAGGCCCACGATAAGAAGACCGCTGACGGCTATTATGTGGATTGCCATTATATAATGGAATATGAGGAGCCAAGCAGTGAATATCCTGCAGGCCGAATGATAGAAAAAGAAATCGACATCGGTGATGCTACTGCGGAAGCGATTAACCTAAAGAATAAGTGGCGAGACCCCGAAGCCCGACCTCCAAAAGTTTATAAAAAGAGAGTGTGGAAAAAGAAGAGAGTAACGGGTTGGTTGCCTGGATGGTTGAACCCTAGCAAGGGCGCCGGTTATATCTTTGGCATGAATTTTAACTACGCTGCGGAAGACGAATTAGTAGAATATTATAGTTGGGATGCATACATAGGTAAACGATTATTTTTAGTTCCTCATCTTGCTCATCTCTATTTTAAGATAGGACCGTCTTTTGCTCGATATCACTATGATTTTATCGACAGGGATCTTTTTACCGAAACTCGTATAGGGGCGTTTTATAATCTTGGGTTACAGGTGTTGGTTGTTAAGGGTATAAAAGTATTTGCAGAAACAGAGTTTAGAGGATACGGCCCTGCGCCCATGAGTGATAGTTTTAACCTTGAAGACAGTCAGATGGATTTTGTGAACACACTGCCACCGTTCAGTAAGAATTATAAGGATACTAAGTTCACTAAAAAGGGCTGGGCACGTGATTTGATTACACACGGTATTCGTTTCGGCCTTAAATTTAATTTCTAATAGGAAATAAAATGAAAGTTTTGATCACATTATTTACGTTGAGTTTATCTTCGTTATCGTTTGCTGATGCAGGAGTATCTATTGGGTATAGGAGTGTTCCAACTACGATTTGGAAAAATCAATCCGTTACGCCTAAACATGGATATGATACTATAAATGGAGTTTATAGACGCTCACTTAATGTGATTACGCTTAATTTGTTTTTTGATGATACACTTAAGGGCCATGACCGAAAGGGGGCCGATGAAGATTCTTTTTGGCCCGATTGGATACGTCCGTCTAAAGGTGCCGGTTATATAATGGGTCTTAATTTTAATTATGGGGCCGAAGAAGGGTTGGTGGAATATTATAGCACCGATTTGTATATAGGAAAAAGATATTTTATTCTTCCTCATCTTTTTCATCTTTATTTTAAGATTGGTCCATCATTAGCCACCTTTAATTATGATATGGTGAGTAGGTACTTAGGATATACAAGAAATATAGGTGGTTTTTATAATCTTGGATTTCAAGTAATGGTGAGCAAGGGTATCAAAGTATTTGGAGAAGCAGAATTTAGGGGCTATAGTTCAGCGTCGTATTCTGAATTTAATCTTGAAAGAAATAAAACACAATTTGATAATACTTTGCCCGGATGGACTAAGAATTATAAGCATAATAATTATGATAAGGGTTGGCTAAGGGATTTGATTACTGACGGTATTCGTTTCGGCCTTAAATTTACTTTCTAAAGGAAAATAAAGTGAAACAAAAGCAAATTGGTTTTGAGTTTGAGATTGGTAGTCCGTGGGGTATGAGAGGCACTTGCGAGAGAATGAAGAGAGAGTTAAATCTTACAGGCTTGAAAACTCAAGTGGATTATACGGTGGATACGCGGGCAAAATATAATGGAGAAATCACAACCCCTGTATGGCCTTTAGCCAAGGGTTTTAGCAACCTTAAACGAATATTTAAATGGTTTGAGAAGAATGGAATCATTACTGATGATAGCTGCGGTTTCCATGTGAATATTTCCTTTAAGAATCAGGCATTGAATTGGATGATTAATCCAACCAATTTGATTCTTTGTTTTAATGAAGAGAAGTGGTTGAAGATTTGCAAACGCCGCGGCAATGAGTATACTGATTGTTATATGGATGAGTTACTTGTCAGCAAACCGCGTAAGAGTTTTTCCGATGAAGACAAGGCGCTCCATTGGATTGAAAACAAGATAGAAGAGTGTGTGGAAGAGCGTTTTCATACTATTAATTTTGAACATCTTGAAACGGACAATCCATATGTTGAGTATCGTTGTCTTGGTGGTGTTGGCTATCATCTTCGCTTCTCCGTGATGGCCAAGGCTATTGTAGAGATGGCGAAAAACTTGGAACGGGCATTGCCCGATGCGAAGGGCACTGGATTTAAGACCACCAAGGTGCGCCAGTGTTTTTTACCTAAAATGTCAATGAAGGTGCCTCATTAGTTTATAAAAAATAGTTTTTGCGTTATATTTATTTACAGAGTTGGATTCGTATGAACCAACAAAACCGTATCATCCGATAGTCGGAGATACAAAACATTTCATCCTATTGGGAGAAAATTATGACTAACCTACCAAACATTTTGCGCTCAAACGCAGTTCCCTTTCGACAGATTGATACCGTATTTGATAATCTCTTCAATGATTTTTTCAATACCGTGTCGCGAACTCCGTTTAATTCTGTAACTCACAAAAGCAATTATCCTCGCGTCGATATCCGCGAAACTCGCGAGTCGGTGACGCTGGATGCAACCGTGCCAGGCCTTCGTAAGGAAGATGTCTCCATTGATTATGAAGACGGACACTTGAAACTCTCTGCAGAGAAGCAGGCCGACGCCGCTGATGATTTTATTCATCGCGAAATCCATCGTTCAGCATTTTCTCGTTGGTTTTCTGTTGATGAAGAGGTTTATGATGTAAGCAATATTAACGCCTCTCTCAATGATGGTATTTTATCCGTCACTATCCCTAAGAAAGAAGAGGCAGTCAAACCTTTACCACGGCGCATCGAAGTAAAATAACAATAAATAAATTCAACTCTGTGAAGGCTCCGGCACTTTGTCGGGGCCTTTTTTTATATTTATTGGGAGTGATTTACTGTAATAGAGTGTCTAATATAGCGAAAAATCCCGGAGCGGGGTAAGCTCAGTAAAAACAAGGGGTTATATCTAAGATCAATAAAAACAAGGGGTTATAAGGGGGTTATAAAGTCAATAAAAACAACCATTTAGGGTAAAAAAGGAGTAAATTTATGAAGAAAAGACGTATTTTGGTGACCATTGCCGCGATTTCCTTGGGAATTGTGATGATGTCTACCACGCCAGTTGACAGTAGCAAAGGATTGCCAGACCGTTGGGCGTTAGAAGAAGATGGCTCCAAGGGCGAAAGAGGTAAGAATGGTCGCCATCAAGGTCGGCGCTGGAACCGCGGTGCCCGGATGTTGCGGGGATTAGATTTAACCGAAGACCAGAGACAGCAGATGGGTGAAATAAAAAGGCTGTTTAGAGAAGAAGTAAGAGAGTTATATACTGCTCATAGAGAAAATATGAGGGGCGTGTTAACACCAGGTCAGCAAGATACTTTACGCATGCGAATGGAAAGAATTAAAAGATATAGAGAAAATAATAGGCCAGGAAAAAGAGAAGAAAACCCACGCGAACGCTGGCCAGATCATTGGCGTGGTAACTTTCCAGATCGCATCAATACTGATGAAGATGGAGCAGCTAAGCCAACTGTAGATAAGCCTGTTGCTACGGAAGGCGACCAAACAACTTGGGGTAAGATAAAAAATTTATTTGAGTAGCGCTTGCCTATATCATTCTTTTTTCTCCCCTACTATTTATTAGTAGGGGATTTTTATTTATGGAGAGATATGCATGGCATTTGATAATTTTTTTACAACCCTTTCACAAACAGCAGTAAACAGCGACTATAGAGGTATCTTTGCGACAAGCGCCTCTACAGTATCGTTAAGTGCTAATCTTAGTTCCTTATCTGCTGAAGGTGCTGATATTGTTAAATGGGTTCGTTATAGAATGGGTGAGCCAAAGATTGTTGCTGAGATCGACAATGTGCAAATATTTTCTGCCTTTGAAGAAAGCAATATTGAGTACGGAGCTACTATTAATCGGTATCAAGCGACGAATTGGTTAAGTAATATATATGGTCTAAATCGAGACTTCAGTACACAAAATTTGACGGATAAACTACCGCACAATACTCTTGATTATCTTATGAGGTTAGCTGCTCCGTTCTCCAGCGAAGCAACCGTTGGTGGTTTTCAAAATGAGCGAAAAGCATATTGTAGCTTTGCATCTACTGATATGACGAAAGATCTTTTGACTGATTTTACTGATGTAGAAAATAATGAAACGGTATTGTCGTATATAACAAGTGTAAGTGCTGCTAACATCCAAGTTAGAAGAGTGTATCACGAACCGCCGGCTTCTGTATATCGTTATTATGATCCCTATTCTTCTGCCAATGTTATGGCACAAGAAATGGACTATGAATCCTACTCTACGGAAAGTTTATTTTATATTATGCCTATTTACTCAGATATATTGCGAGCGGGTATGATAGAAACAAATGATAACGTCAGGCGTTCTGGTTTCTCCTACCAAGTGATTGGTGGCAAGATAAGGCTTCTGCCTCAACCGACAAATACAGTAAGAGTTTATATTGACTACACTACTGAAATGGATCCCTATAATCCTGACTTTAAAGGCTCTACTATTGGCGATCCTTCTATTACAGGCATTACAAGTATCCATAATATTCCTTTTACGGATATAAATTTTACAAATATAAATGCCACTGGTAAAAGATGGATAAGGCAATATACCTTAGCTCTTTCTATGGAAATGCTTGGTAGAATAAGAAGAAAATATGCTTCTATCCCAATTCCAAATGGCGAAGTTAACTTAGATGGTGACGCTTTAGTTGGCGAAGGCCAGGAAAGAAAAATGGAGCTTATGGATGAGCTAAAAAGCGACTTAGAGAAGGTAAATAATGTCGAGCTTGCACGAGGCGATGCTGAAATGGCTCAATCTCTCCAAGACAACATGGGCTTCATTCCGTTCCCGACACCTTTTGCAATGTTTGGCTAAGGGAGTAAATAAATGCCATTAGATAGAGATAGTATCCCACATGAGTGGGCTGGGCAAAATAACCACGGCAGCTACCCCTTCGCTTCTTCTACAGGCGATAGCTCATACGGCTTATTCTTTACGCCACGGGAAATGGAATTATTCAACGACTATAATACGGAGCTTTTAGGTATTATAGCTCAAACTGGCGTCAATTATTATAGAATAGAGCCTGATAGTAGTGATCCGAATTCTATATATGGTGAAAGTGAAATAAAAAATACCCGCGATCCGGTGCAAGTGATGTGTTGGGTAATGCTGGATGAGCCAGAAACCGAAACTAATTCTTTTACGGTAGATGTAAGAAGAAGAATAGAGTTATATATGCACAAAGACAGGCTTACTGAATTAGATTTAGTGCCTCGTATGGGTGACTTTGTTGGTTATGATAATCAGTATTTTGAAATACAAAGATGTGGTGTACCTAATTTTGTTTTTAGTTATCCACAAACGAAGCTTGGAGTTATTGCAAGATGTATGAGTGTTAGAGAGGGTGTATTTGACCCAGATCGCGATCATGTTAATAAAGAATATGTAGGTGACTCGGAGAATCCATACTAATGGCTACCCCATCCAATGTACATCAAAAATCTATAGAGTTTGATGAAGTAAATCTTTTTTCTATAGACAAAGCGGTTTATGATTGGTTTAATACCAAGCATGCCACAAACATAAAAGGTAGAAGAGTGCCGGTTGTATTTGGTGGTTGGGAACGCTTTGCGCAAATGCAAGACAATAAACAAGATGATAATTTAAATCGTATGCGCGATCCATCGGGCATGCTTATACTTCCTTTGATTTCTATTCGGCGTGGCGATGTTACTTATAATACAGAGCGATTTGTTTTTCAACAAGCTGATGGCGCACCAAGAATAAAGATTTCTGAAAGAGTAGCTATGTCTAACTTTGATGCTAATCGCAGAGTGCCCTTTGATGGTCCTCATATGTATTCTACCTCGCGACGCACCTCCGATGCACCTGTAATGGAAGTGGCTACTGTTCCTTATCCAGATTTTGTTAACATACCTTACACCATAACATTTTGGGCTTCGTATGTAAGACATGCTAATTATTTTAATGATAAAATATGGCAAAATGCTTATCCCCAGGATTTGACTTATAAAGGATATTATTTTTATGCTTTTATTGATTCTGGCACCAACGAAAATAATGAAGAAAACTATACGGATGAAGAAAGAATAATTAGAAGCTCCTTTACAATGGAGGTCGATGGATATCTTCTTAAGAAGAATGATGTTAGTGTTACTCGTACAGCAAGTAAAATGATTATGTCGGAAGGTTATACGGAAGCGCCGAGAATGGATACGCCAGGCCATAAAAGTATTGACGATATAATAACCCGTGATCGCGCGAAGGCACCTCATCAGTATCCCCAACCTATGCCACCTGGCTCTAATTGGTATGATAAAGGAAGTTTAAATGCGGCGAGCCCTAGTTTAGAAGAATATAATGCTAATGAAGCAGAGTTGTGGAGGAATGGTTAGGTAATATGGCGACACCAAGGAATCAAGGGTTAATTACTGAAGCAGGTTTATTTATAATCTCCGAAAGTGGTGATTATATAGTTACTGAAGCGTTTACTACTCAAGGTGGTGGCAAAGCTAAACCTACAGAAATTAAGGAAGATAATAGTGAGTTATGGGAAATCGGAGCTTCTATTTATAGAATCAATGATAATCCCCTCAAAGAACCAGTGAATATAAAAAAATATATAACTGAAGAGAATGATATTAAAGTTATTATAGGAGAAAATATTTATTTAAAATCTTCGGATGTAATAACTGAAAATGTGACAGCAAAATTGTTGTCAAACAGAGTTAGAGAGTGACGATGGCCGATATGAAGCTCAGTTTAGATAGGGAAAACGTCTTAGAATTTAACGTAGACATCCAAGGATACGCCAATACATCTACGACTAACCCCCCTCAAGTACGACTGTTTTTAGAACAAAAAAACATAGGTTTTTGTATGTCTGCAAAGAAAGAAAACAAGACGTATTCAGTGACGATTCCAGAGATGAAAAACATTTTGGAATCGGGGTCTTGCAATGCACGGATGGAAGTCATTATTGATAACAAATATTTTGTGCCGTGGGAGTCGCAGATTGAGTTTGATAGAGAAGTAAAGGTCGAAGCAGCTCCAATTATTAGAAAAGAGCCACAACCAGATCTATCAGTTCAAGTAAAACCGATTATTAAAGAAGGGCCTAAGCCCGAACCTGTTAAACCGGTAGTTAAAGAAGAAACGGCGTCGAAACCAAAAAAGAAAGCCACTCTTCAACTTATCGTTGATAATAAGCCGAAGAGAAAAATTAAAAAAGAAAACACAAACATTGATAGCGTAATTGATGATTTGAATTTGTTAGCAAAAAAAATAAGTTAAGAGGTTATAATGGCAAATGTCAAGATAAGCGAACTCACTGCTATAACATCGGCTAATGATTTAGCAGCTGCAGATATTATCCCCCTAGTAGATAGTAGTGATTCCACCACAAAAAGAACGGCACTTTCTGTGCTTTGTTCTTATTTTGGTGGTGGTGGCATCTGGTGCACAGGTACGAACATAGCGTATTTGCTTACTGATTGTATAGGTATTGGAACTGCTACACCTGGCGCCGACATGATGCTACGTGTGCAAGGTGACTCTTGTTATACAGGTGATCTTAAAATTGGTGGTGATGTATGTATCGGTGGTGATGATTTATTTATGGGAACCAATACATCGGGCCATATGTTGATTGCTGATGGAACAAATTTTAATCCTGTTGCTATGTCCGGTGATGTTGGTATAGATAGCGCCGGTGCCACAACCATTCAAGCTACATCCGTAGAAAACAGTATGTTAGCAGGCTCAATCGCTAACGCCAAGTTGTCGAATAGTTCAGTAAGCTACGGTGGAATATCTTTATCGTTAGGCGGAACTGATGCTACACCAGCGTTTAATCTATGCGATGCTACTGCATATAAAGGCGACTCAGCCCTTGTAACTGTTGGCACTATCGCTAGTGGTGTATGGAATGGAACCGCAATAGCTAATGGTTATTTAGCCAACTCCTCTATTACTTTGTCGGACGGATCTAACACTACAGCTATCAGTTTAGGTGGCACCATGACTTTTTCTGGCACCTCAAATGAAATAGAAGTTGCCGAATCAGGCGGAACAGTTACTGTTGGGTTACCTGCTTGTGTTACGGGTCTAACAACGGTATGTGCAACAAATTTTGCTGGCACTTTAGCTACCGCGGCTCAAGGAAATGTAACTTCACTTGGCACCCTAACAACTTTGACGGTAGATAATGTCATTATAAATGGCACTACCATCGGGCATACATCAGATACA
>Ga0080013_1001725_pt1 | contig 27973 bp, 39 predicted proteins | sample ETNvirenome_6_85_FD_69236 | JGI IMG/M metagenome (GOLD analysis project Ga0080013, IMG submission 69236) | Marine viral communities from the Pacific Ocean - ETNP_6_85 (SPADES assembly) (version 2) | ecosystem: Environmental > Aquatic > Marine > Oceanic | place: Pacific Ocean | collected 2013-06-19 | reverse complement strand
CGCCGGCGACCGGTTTGGCTCGCGAGAAAAGGCCGGGCAGAGGTTGACGTTCCTCGACAAGCAGACCAGTGCGCGCAGCGATCTGCAACGCCAGCAGGACAGCGCCGCCCTGACAAGGCAGGACGCGAAGAGCGACGACCAGCGAACCCTGCAGCGGGACAAGGCGAAGGACCAGCGAACCTTGCAGGACGTGAAGGACAAGGCGAGCCTTGAGCGGCTCAGAGAGAAGGCTCGCGGTGCTCTTGATCTTCAGGAGCAGAAGACGCTTGATGCGTTGGAGATCGGGGAGGTCAAGCGCTCTGCTGCCGCCGGGGAGCCGCTGACTCGTGACCAGGTTGTCCGGGGGCTCAAGAGTTTCGACGCGGTGAGCAAGATCAAGCGGACGGACGAGGAGTACGCCAACCTGGCCGATGTCGTCATCAGTAGCGACAGGGGTCAGCAGGAGTTCCGCAAGCAGGCTGCGCGACCGCAGCGCGCACCCAACAGCGGCTGGGACGCATTCATCACCACCCTGGCAGCCGAGGGCGCCGGCAACGCGCCCGCTCCGCAGGCCAGGGCAGCCCTGACGCCACCCCCCGCCGACCCGGCAGAGACGCCGCTGATTACGACTCAGGCAGCCTTCGACAAGCTGGACCCCGGACCTCGCGGCGTTTGGTATCGCGAGGACCCCAACGGCGAGGCGCTGTTCAAGGCGCCGCCGAAGGAATAGGGCATGGCAAGCAAGTTCGGTGGTCTGACTCAGGAGGAGCTGGAGCGAGAGGCGGCGCCCACTGGGTCGAAGTTCGGCGGTCTGACTCAGGAGCAGGTTGCTGCCGGTAGCAAGTTCGGCGGTCTGACTCAGGAGCAGGTTGCTGCCGATACCCCTGGGCGGTCGGTGAACTACACCGATCTGAAAGCCTGGGAAGCTGGTCGCAAAGCCTCCACGGTCAGTCGCAAAGATATGCTGGCAATGACCCCGGAGGAGGCCAAGCTCGTCACGTTCGCGGCAGAGCGAGGAGCGCGCTCGACGCTGCATCCTGATGTCGTGGACCAGGTGTTGTCGGATCAGCCGAGCCTGCACCGTGGCGCGACCTCGTCTTTCCAGCGAGCTGCGGACTTCGCGGACTTCACGTTCTCTGTCCCTGGTCTGGCAAAGTTGTTCGCCCGGGGCGCTTCATGGGCGCCTGCGGCGGTTTCGCGCCCGCTGTTTTCTGGCCTGTCTGTCAACTACGACGTAAGGGGTCTGGCGCGGAAAGACGCGAAGGAGCGCGAGAAGTTCGTCGCGGACCTGGACAACATCGACCGGGGCAAGCCGCTGTACGGGGAGTTGGCGTCGGTGATGGGCGAGTTGGAGGTGGCGAACCCGAATGCAACCCCGGAGCGGATTGCGGAGTTGACCCTCCTCGATTCGCGAGCCTCGGGCACGCTCGCCAGCCTGTATCTGCAGTACCTGTCTCCGTCGTTCAAGAGCGGGTTCGGGGAGCGTGACCCCTACGGAGGCAACTACCCCCGACCGACCGAAGACGACATCGGACCAGACGGGCTGGCGAGGACCAAGGACGCGATGGACGTTGTCTCTGGCGGTCTGTTCGGCCTGGATGAGGGGCAGGCGCAGTACGCCAGGAAGATGATGCGCCCGGTCAGCTCCGCTCTCGGGAAGGGGTTCCGAGAGGCGACTTGGGGGGCGATGACCTCCCCCCCGGCGCGAGCCGCAGCCGAGTTCTTCGGCGCACCCCCCGCCGAAGAAGGCTGGGCGCAGTCGTTCCAGGGGCTGCGGGACAACTACAACAAGATGGTCGAGGAGGGTGACACCGCTGCGGGCATGGGGTTTTTCAACATGGTCGCGATGGTTGCGCCAGACTTGTTCATCCCGTCAGGCAAAGCGCTGGATCTGGTTGACACCAACGTGGGGATGCTGACCCGCCAAGGCGCCAAGTTGCGCGAGGCAGAGAAGATCCGCTCTGCCGGGAAAGCAGTCGAGGGCGCACTGTCGGTTCTCGGGCGCGAGTTGAAGCCTGCCGAGGCGAACCGGCTCATGGGTGCGGTCAACGTCGCTGTGGACTCTGTGTATTCCACCGTGGCGAAGACAGCGAAAAAGCCAGTGGGGAACATCGATGTCTTCGATGCCCTCGAGGTTGGCTTGAGGGACGGTGCGCTGGTCATCAAGAACGATATGTCCAAGGTCGTGGTGACCTCTGTTGAACTGGGCCCGGGAATGTTCCCGAAGGCGGCGCCGATCCCGAGAGCCCTGGGCGTTGCTGGCGCCAAGGTTCTTGGGCAGCTCCCCGGTGGCGATCACGTTCTCCGATTGGCCGAGGGCTCTCGCAGGGTCTTTGGGCTCAACGAGCCGCTGATGATCAAGGACAAGGTCGCTGGTGGATGGCGCCGTCCGCAACCGACCGACGCCATAGGAGAACACCAGTGGCAGGCTTTCCGCAGCATCGTTACGGCAAGAAGCGGCGCGAAGGCAGAGGTCAAGGCTGAGATCGACAAGGCGATTGGGGCGCTGTTTAAGGGCAGCACGAGCCCGCAGGAGCGCGCCATCATCGGCAAGTTTGCCGAGGTGCTTGGGAACCCCGATGTCACAGCCGCGAAGGCTGGCGACTTGTTCAACATGTTGCAGGAGAAGATCAGTAAGGGCCTGAAGGCGACTCCTGCCATCGTGGACGATCTTGCCCGCCGCCAGACCCGCGCTGAGAAGAGTCTGGCCAGCGCTGAGAAGCGTGTCGTCGCTGCCGAGGCCCACAAGAACCAGCGGCAGGCTGCTGCCGACTTGGCTGCCACACATCAGGCTGCCATCCCGAGCCTTGAGGGGGCAGTCGCTGCTGCGAAGGCAGAGGCTGCCGAGGCGACCAAGCGGGTGGCGAAAGCGGTGGACGCTGCCACCGGAGATGAGGCTGTAGCGTCCGCGCAGCGGCACTGGAGGAAAGCGTCGGCGGCGGCGAGGACGGCGCAGACGAAGCTCGATGATGGCGTGCGGGCTCTCGAGCGCGCCGCGAAGAAGAACGACACAGCCGCCATGCGCGCCGCCGAGGAGGAGTTGCTCCAGGCCCGGTCGGCGTTTGATCAGGCGACCGCCGCGAAGGAGGCGGTCGGTGGTGTCGTTGACGACGCGATGGCTCTCTCGGGATTCCAGCAGGAGGTTAAGGCGGCAAAGGCCGAGGCCGAGGCGGCTCGTGCTGCGCTGAAGCAGGCGAAGAGCGCTCTCCAGAAGGCGCCCAGTGACCAGCGGGTGCTCAGGCTGCGCGCGTCCCTGGACAATGCCCTGGCGAAGGACAAGGCGGCGGCGGGCCGACTGCTGTCCGCAGAGCAAGAACTCGATGACGCTGCCGAGGCGTTCATCCGCGCGCAGTACGGGCCGAGCGCGTTGCCGTCTGCCCCGACCTTGGGCACGGTCGTGGAGAGCGCACTCCAGATCCAGGCGGCTCGCGCCCACTTGGTTGCTGAGATCATGGAGAGCGTTACCGGGTCGCGGTCTGCGAAGGCGGCTCAGGCGCGTGCCGAGCTCGGTCGCGAGTTGCGCGAGATCGGTGACATCGCGCAGAAGGCTGCGAACAGGGCCTCCACGATCAAGGCTCTTGACGGCTTGACCGTGGCAGACGCGAAGCAGGCAACCCGGGCTCTGCGCCGCTTGGCGAAGGACCCAAAGCTGGCTGCTGAGTGGAAGGCGCTGTCGCCGGAAGCGAAGAAGGTCGTGGAGCACATCCGCAAGACCATGGACGACATGTACGACCGGCTGAAGGCTGCCGGTCGTCTCAACCAGAGCACCAAGGAAGACCTGTACGAGCGGATGCTGGTCGAGGGCTATCTCCCCCACATGCTGTCGAAGCGAGGCCGGAAGAAGATGGCGGCTCGCCTCAGAGAGGGTGGGCTCCAGAAAGGCGAACTCTCTACTGCGATGGACTCACTCAAGGGGCGGGACATCCAGGGCGCCGGGTACGAGATCAACGAGAGAATGCGTGAAGCGGTTGCCGAGATGCTCTGGGACCAGGAGCGGGTCGCTGGTAAGGGCATTGCTGGCGAGACGCGGGACATGGCGGTCGATCGGATCATCGACAAGCACGGGCTGATGGACGATGTGTACTTCCAGCAGGATCCAGCGTCCCTGCTGGCGAAGTACGGACAGGACACGGCAGCGGGGTTGGCGAACACTGCGATGGTGCGCGACCTGATCAACCTGTTCCCCGAGGGCGACAAGTTCGTTGCATTGCTCCCGGGACAGGTCGTCACAGACGGCAAGAGCCTAAAGGCGGCTGACGAGGCGGCGAAGGCTGCGGGCTACAGGCGGGTGGACCGCATGTCATTGCTGCGGACCATGGACCCGAAACTGGTCGCTTGGGATGGGTGGTCGAAGCACGGGGAGACGCTCAACAGGATGATCGATGCCTACGACCCGGCGGCGGTCGATAACCTCCTCAACGAGTTGCGGAGGCACGGGGCGCCGATCGATGCCGTCGTGGACAGTTCGACCCGGGCTGAGTTGCGGAAGCCTGTCTACATGCCGTTCAAGGTGGCGGATGAGCTGGAGCTGCTCGGGCGGAAGTCGCTGTGGGCTGGGATTCCAGACGGGATCCGGTCGTACCTGCGCGAGTACACGTCTGTCTGGAAAATGGCCATGACAGTGCTCGCCCCAGCATTCCACGGGAGAAACTGGCTCTCCAACATGCTGCAGTCGTACATGGTCAATGGCTGGGATGCGGTCAAGCCGAGCACGCAGATCAACGCGCACAAGATCCTGACCGCTGCGGACGACACTCTGGTCAACTTGGGGTTCGCGGAGAAGACGGCTGCTGCATGGCGTGAAGAGATGCGCTTGCACGGGGTCATCACCGACCACATCGGGTTCACCGACGAAGGCGTCTCGACGCTGGCGAACAAGATCGACCTCAAGCGGGGGATGAAGGCATATGCGGCGGGTGGTGCCGTGGGGGCAGCCAGTGGCGTCGTGGTGGCGGATAACCCCGAGGACCGAGCTCGATTCGCCATGTGGGGCGCCCTCGCTGGAGCGGCTGGAGCGGGTGCCCTCAGTGCGAACCTCGACGCCTTCGGCAGGGACGCTATGGATGCGGTCGCCCATGCCAAGAGGGCAGGCAAGACGCCCCGGGGCATCATGCGGGATGGCTACGAGGCTGTGCTCACAGACACGCTCATCGAGGCGGCAGGCAAGAGCCAGAAGGTCGGCACCGTCTCTACTCTTCTTGGGATGCTCTGGGGCTCGTGGGGCGGCGAAGTGCTGGAGACAGCGGGCACCGCTGGGTTGGGGGCCACAGCCTTCACCATGGTCGCGGAGGCTGGAGGCGCCCTGGCGGGCGGGGTCGGTCGGCACATCGAGGACGTGGCGAAGATCAGCAATGCCATCGCAGAGGGCGCAAAGGGCGGCGGAATGGACGCGATGGCGCACGCAGCGCACCGCGCAACCTTCGACTACTCCAACCTGACCTACATCGAGCGTGAGGTCTTCAAGCTCGCCTTCCCGTTCTGGAGTTGGCGTTCCAAGAACATCGCGCTCCAGGCGTGGATGATGGTGAACCGTCCGAAGCGATACAACCTGGTCGAGAAGACCATGCGGTCGCTGTGGAGCGATGAGGATGCTTGGGCCATGGATGACCACATGGGCAACCGGTGGCTGCTCTCAGTCGGGGTTGGTCGGATCCTGGCAGGCGCGGCGACGGCACCCGAGGCGATGGTCGAAGAGGTGACCAAGGGATTCCGGGGCGCCGTGTCATCGCTTCACCCTGTCCTCAAGGACATGTGGGAGTTGGCCCGCCAGGAGGACAGCTTCTACGGCATCGACCTGATGAAGAACAAGTCGGGGAGTCCATACAAGACCATGCCAGCGGTCGTCAAGGACTCTGTCGGGTACAGAGATGACGTTCTGAACCCCCGGACTGGTCAGGTGATGGGACCGCAGATCGGTTGGTACAAGGTGCCTCGCGACAAACTGGCAGCAAGAACCGAGCTGCGCGACCCCGTCTATGCCGCCGCCATCATGGAGACGAAGGATGGCGCGAAGGTCCGCAAGGACATGCGGAAGGCTGTGGCGAGGCACAAGGTCTGGTCGAGCCACCCCACGCGCAGGGTCTTGATGGAGCTGAACAAGACCCTGGTCGAGTCGTTTACTTCCGGCGTGAGCATTCACACACCGACCGCGAAGGCAACCTTCCCTGAGCGAGCCCTGAACCTGACAACCGGGTTTAAGGCAAGACAGGTTGAACCCATCACAATCCAGTCGCGCCTCTGGGACCGCATGAAAGCGCTATCCGACGCACAGGAGGCGCACGGAAACGCGTACCAGACGACGAGCCTGCCAAAACTGCCGCAGGCCCCCGAGGGCTTCTACCTCGAGTAGGGCGCCGCCAGTAGCTGTTTCATTTTGAAACGCTTGGGTGTAGCTTGGGTGTACCAGAGGTCCAGACGGTCCAAGTGACCGGACTGGCTTAACCATGGAGCACCCGCATGACCCGTCGCACTTCTCCTGTTGATGTCCCCGTCGATGTCATCACCACCCCCGCGCTCCAGAACGGTGTCGCAGAGCCGGTGGCTCCCACGACTGCAGGCCAGACCGTCGGCGCCGCAGCCATGACCCGGGGTCGGATCTGGGGCCTTCGCGCGTTCAAGCACAACGCAGCGACCCCGAAGGTTGGGCAACTTACCGGCACTGCGTTGGTGGTCCTGTACAAGGACAGCGGGTACACCGAAGAGCTCTTCGCGCAGACCCTGGACTTCACGACCCGCTCGACGGTCACGGTGAACTTCAGCTCCGCGATCCGCTGCTTTGAGCAGCCGTTCTTCCAGGTGACCGGGGACGCGAACTCCGCTGGTGACTACCTCGACATCACCCTCGAGGTGGAGGCGATGGGATAATGGCTATCGGCGACCACCCAACAGCAGCAGACCCCGCCAAGGCCAACTCCGCTGAAGTCACCGCCGGCACGGACGATGCCAAGTTCGTCACGCCAAAATCGCTAGCGGACTCCACCCCCGTCTTCAACGGCAGCGGCCTGACGAACCTGCCGGCCAGCGGCCTCGCAGTCACCGAGGTATGGAAGTTCGGCCCGACGGATCAGGTCGACTCCGGGTCTAACGTATGGGGCAACGACAGCAACGTGTCCCACGTCATGAATGGGCTGACCTTCCTGGCTGACACTGGCACCCCGGGCGTGGACTTCGGGCCAGACGGTGTCACGGGGATCGTCATCGAGCAGACGGCGGGGAGCGACAACGGGATCCTGAAGATCGACCTCGACGACCTGGCGACGCTCGGAAGCCACACCAGGGAGCCTGGCGACCTCTGGCTCTTTGACGTGTGCTTCACGATTACGAACGCCGACGACTTGGCCCACCTGTACACGCGACCCGTCACGAGCCCGACGACCCAGCTCGGGTTCTATCAGACCTCTGGCACGGCGATGACGTTGAGCCCGATGGGCTGGTCCATCACGCACTCGATGACCATTCGGAGAATGCAGATCCAGATCACGGACTGGGGCAACACCTACGAGGCTCGATGTCTCGTGCAGGACAGCGCCACACCCAGCCAGGATCAGGCGGATCTGAAGCTCTTCAGCGCGCCCCAAACGTCGAACAACGGCTCGGTGATCTGGATCCGTGGAAACGCGACTTCGTCCGGCGGCAAGATCACCTATACAAACATCGGGATCGGCGTCGTGCCCGGCGGTGGGTCCGCCCCGCCGCTGCTCTCGTGGGATTACAGCCCTTGAGCCGCTCGCTCTCCACGCTGGATCCTCGGCATGACGTGGGCTGAGATGCACCAAGCCATGAGCCCAGACCTCGCCATCGTGATCGGTCATCGCGCGTCGGCGCAGGGTGCCGGCACGGCAGACGGGTCGCTTACGGAGTATCGGTGGAGCTGCGACTTTGTGCCCCTGCTCGCCGAGGAGTGCCAGCGGTTGGACCTGTCGGTCGCAGTGCTCCAGCGCAACGACACGCCGACGGGGTACGCGGCACTGCCTGGTCAAATCAACGCCCTGGCGCCCAGGTTCGTCATCTCGTCGCACCTCAACGCCTTCGACAGCCACGCCAGCGGCTCGCTCGTTGCCTACTGGGGTCACAGCCGGCATGCGCGCGACCTCGCCGAACTCCTCCAGGACGCCCAGGTCGGGGCGCTCGGGCTGCGGGACCGAGGCGTGCTGCCGGTCCAGCGCGGCCATCGGGGCTGGCCCCTGCTGATGGGCGTGGCCGCGCCGGTCGTGATCATTGAGCCCGGCTTCATCTCGAATCCAGACGATGTACAGCGGCTCCAGGAAAGACGCCGCGAGCTGGCCGCAGCCCTGGCAGACGCCTGCGCTGTGTACCGAGACGTGACGGGGGTCGCGGCGTGACCGACGGACTCAGAAAGGCGAATGCATGGGTCGGCATCGTGGCCGGGGTTCTGGGGGCGGCAGCCGTCCTTGTCGTCCCCGTTGGTCTGCTCTACAGCATGAACAACAAGGTCGAGGCGCTGTCGGTCGAGATGGTCGGCCTGCGCGCTGACGTGCGCGATCTGCGAGAGCAGCGATTTACCCGGGGCGACCAACTGCAGTGGGTACGCGACGAGTTCGCCCCGCTCGAGGCCCGCGTTCGGGCGCTGGAGGTGGCACCGTGACTTGGTGGATGCCCTGGGTGCTCTGGATCGCGGGCGAGGTCGTGCTCGTGATGGCGCTCGCCGAGACGCTGAAGCGGCTGGCGCTCAAGCCTGACCCGGCACGCTGGGCTCGGTGGCGCTGGACCATGCGTGCGCCGTCGATCTTGCTGGCGCTGCTCGGAACCCTCTATAGCCCCGTGTATGCGTCGGCTGGCCTGCTTGACTCTCCTGTCGGGGTGTATGCCCTCGCGGCGTCTGTCGGCGCGCTGGCGCCCCTGCTGTACGACCTCGGCACCCGGGTGCTGCGGCGGAAAGCGGCGGACGCGTGAGTCGGCGAACTACTAGTCCGCTCCCAGACCCAGACATCCGCCCGCCGCCTTCGCGGCTCTGGGGGCGGGTGTTCGGCGGGATCGCGCTGGCCTCGTTCGTCGGCTACTGCCTGCTCCTCTGGGCGTCGTCGTGAGGCGCCTGCTGGACTGGTGGCGGGGCCTCGAGCAGTTGCCGCAGTTGCTGATCATCGTCAGTCTCGCGGGCGCTGTCCTCGCCTTCGGCGCCGCTTCGGGCCTGCTCAAGTGGGCAGCCCTGGGCGTATTGGGCTTGTTCGCAGGACCAAAAGCCGCCGCGCCCCTGCTCCGGGTGGCTGCCGGCCCGATGCGACGACGGCGAGCCGCTATGCGGGTCATCCGCGAGGAGCGCGCCGAGGTGTCGCGCCGCGATAGGGCAGAGGCTGCCGAAGACTTCTGGGCAGACGCTCGCGAGGATGCATCGCAGACTGGCGAGGTGTCCGACGAGGAGCTAGACGAGCTCGCCGCGCTGTTGAACGAGGTGGACGAATGAGGCGCCCGCGCAGGCACGTCCCGCCGTGGCTCGACGTCGCGGCTTTCTACATGGTCTGGGGTGTCGTCACGCTGGTCCTCGTCATCGTGACCTGTGGCAGCGGCTGTGCCACTACGGGCCCCCTCTTCCGCACGGACGTGGCGCGTACCGTGCCGCCCGATGTGGTAGGGCGCCGCCTGCCCTCGGTCGGGGACTGCGCGGACGCTCTGCCGCTCCAGGCTGGCGAGGCGCGGGATTGCCGCTCGATGTCGATCCCCCCGGTCGTGGCGGCTGAGATCGGGACCCGGCTGGACATCGCCCGGCTCACGACGGAGGCGCTTGAGATCTGCTACGAGCGTCGGGCGATGGATAGGAATAGCTGCAATGTCGTCGTTCTGCAGCAACAAGAGCAGCTTCGGGTGGCGCGGCAGGCGCAGGCCAGGTGGTTCATCGTCGGCGCTGGGATCGGCTCCGTGTCTGCCCTGACGATCGCACTCATCATCGTGGGGGCTGCCCCATGAGGGTTCTTCGCACGCTTGTACAGTGGGTGTTGAGTTTTGTGCGGCCCGATGCCGTCGACCTTGAAGACGAGGACGTGTCCATCCTCCAGGCCGGCGAAGAGCCGCGCCGACTGATCGTGCCCGGCTACAGGGTGGGCGATCCCGAGATGCCGTCCGTCGCCCTGTACCTCGTACTGGCGACCCAGTCCGCGACAGAGAACGAGTCGTGCGAGTGCTGGGTGCCCGGGTTCACTGACCTGACCGCAGCCGTCGTGGCCTATGGGGGCGACGATGAGATGCCGCAGATCATTCGACTAGACCTACCACTCCCGATCCAGGGGGGGCCGGTAGCGGAGGGCTGACATGTGCCGGCTGAGTGGCTGGGCGACGCATACGAGGCGCTTGGGGCGCAGATAGCGGCAGGCGGCACGCGCGGGCATCGCCGCGCGGGCGAGCGGGTGGTTCGTCGCTGGCTGGCCGACTGGTTCCGCCAGTGCCGACCAGGGATGACGCTTCGCGACGGGCTGTGCTCGGGCAGTTGCGCTCGTAGCCTGCTGGCCTACTTCGACCGGATGAGCCTTGAGCCCTGCGGGAAGTGCCAGTCCCCAGGGTGCGAGGTGTGCTTCCCCGACGAGGACCAGGTGGTCACGCAGGAAGCGCCGGCCGTGGCGCCCCGTGTCGAGTCGACGGGCGACGAGCTGGAGCGGGTGGTGACGTGCAAGTCGCCGGGCCAGGTCACGTCCCTGGCGGGCCTGCTTGCCGCCGGGGGGGTCGACACCCACACCTGGCACGTCGACAAGCACGTCGTGAACAGGTGGGAGGTGGCGAACGCTGCCGGTGAGGTGACCCCGCTCTGGCAGGTTAAGGCGTGGCTGTCGAGACGGCTGCTGTCTCGGATCGAGAGAGCACCTTTTTTCGCTGTCCCCTCCAGCGAGCCCGGAGACTCCCGCGCTGTCCGCACGGCGCTCATCCTGCCCGACACGCAGACCGGGTTCACCTGGGGGCCTGGGCACCAGACCCTCATCCCGTACCACGACCGACGCGCCCTCGAGGTGGCTCGGCTCATGGCGGCAGATCTGGACCCGGACGAGGTGATCTGGCTCGGGGACAACCAGGACTTTGAGGAACTCAGCCTGAAGTTCACCCGAGATCCGCTCGCCGCTCAGACCACACAGCCGGGCATAGATGAGCAGGCGTGGTGGTACTCGCGGTTCAAGGTGTCGGCACCTAGAGCCAGCCACCGAGTTTTCGACGGGAACCACGAGCACCGCATGGAGAAAGCGCTGCAGGAGCGGGCGCCCTGGGCCGTTCACCTCAAGGCTCCGGGGTCCGACCGTGCGGTGATGAGCGTGCCCTACCTGCTCGGCCTGGACGACATGGGGATCGAGTGGCTCGGCGAGTACGGATCTGAATGGTGGCTGTGGGACAAGGTCCGCATCAGCCACGGGGACACGGTCGCGTCGGGGGGCGGGCGCACTGTGAGTAAGGTCGCTGCGGCGAGCTCGTTCTCCCAGGTCTTCGGCCACATCCACCACCTCGAAATGGCGTGCAAGACCATCTGGGGGCCGAATGGCGCCGAGACCATCGGGGTCATGTCGCCCGGCTGCCTGTGCCGGGTGGACGGTGCCGTACCCGGGGTCAAGGCCCGCCCGGACTGGCAGCAGGGTGTCGGTGTTCTGGAGTTGGACGAGGAGACCGGGAACGTGACGATGCACCCGGTGCAGATCGTGAACGGACGAGCGGTGTACGCGGGTCAGGTGTACGTGGCTACGGACAGGACCGACCAGATCGCCGGGGAGCTGGGCTACCCGCAGATGCGCGCATCCGCCAGTGGATAATCTATGCGCGCAGGGATTGCGGCTTCTCGATTCGCGAAGACAGAATGCGCGACCGTGCACCCTGCGCCGCCTGGCGAGTCGATAGCCGCCGAAAGTCGCGAAAAGTGAACGATCGTGCGCGCAGTGCGTAGCGTCGGTGCGCGTTTTGCGGACGCTGAGACGAATGCGCGGCTATTCGACTCAGTCGTCGCGGGCCTGGATCCCCATCTCGCACGAGAACCGCAACCCGTTCAACTCGGCGCCCTCGACTGCCAGCCACGTCGTGCCGCTCTCGCCCGTCTCGATCTCGGCGCTGTCCGCGTTCGCGGCTGCCGTCGCGAGCCATGCGCCGCTCGATGTGTAGCAGTCGCCATAGAGGAAGGCGGGGGTATGCCTGACGCTCATCACCTCGACTTCGACCGTCTCGGGCGGTGACTCCGGGCACAGGTCGTGCGTATCGGCACATCCGATACCGAGGAGCAACAGGGCGAGGCAGAGACGTCCCACGTTAAAGGAACGCCGCAACCCCGCCCCGTGTTCCTACTTCCGCCCTCGCGGGTCGGACTGGCCGACGATGGCGAGGTGTAGTGAACGCCAGTTCATCCGAACAGCCCCTGCTGGACACCCCATCCGACGGGCGGGCGGTTGAGCCAGATAATCTCGGCACTCTTGGCGTTCTCCGCGCGCCCTGACGCTGCACAGAACGACGCCAGCGGCGCGAACGGCAGCCAATCAGCCCCTTCCTGCTCGCACACCATCACGAGTCCGCGGCGCGTCCGACACCACGCCCCGAGAGCGTCGAAGGACCCAGGCTGCTCCTTGTAGTGGCTGCCCGCCTTCGTGGAGTACGGCGGATCTACGTGCCACGTCGCCTCGATGTTGGGCGCTGCCTCGTAGTCGCCCTCGATGATCTGCCAGTGGCGAATGCTGTCGACCTGATTTGCGATGCGCGCGCGCGGCATCGCGCCCCACCCGTTGCTCTTGCTGGCCTCCGACCATGCGCTCTGCCTTTTGCACGGCGCCGCAGCCCCGTTGTTGCACCAGAAGCCGGCCAGCCACCGTGCCTCCTGACACATATCGCAATCATCGACCGTGCCGCCATCTGGAAGATCAGGAAGCGCTCGGATAGACGCTGCGGACTCGCCGATCAGGTAGCGCCAGATCCCCGCGATGATCGGGGACTTGTCCACCAGAATCACCCGCTTGTGCGCGTACCGCAGTGAGTAGCCAGCGGCGCCAGCGAACGGTTCCATGATCGTGTTGTGCTCGGGCGGTGGGTAGTGCGGCGCGTTGCGCCACTTGCCGCCGTAGTAGCGCCAGAAAGGCCGGAGGCTGGTCATTCGAACCCGCAGGCCGAGGGCCTTGGCGTCGGCGAGCACGTCGGGGTCCCGAAGCACGACGCCACGCGAGCGGGCCAGCCGCCAGGACCATCGCTCGTCGCAGCCGTCCCCGTCGGGTGGGGAGCGCCGCAGACGCACCAGCAAGCCCAGCGGTAGGTCAGACGCCTTCCGCAGCGGCACGTCACGTAGCGGACGGGCGGGCGCGTGCCGCTCGTCGGCTGAGTCACGCCAACCCCGCCGCGAGGGCCAGCGCGAGGGCGCGGCGGGGGCACCCGCCCACAACGCTCATGAGCACGACTGGACGCCCGTCCAGCAGCAACCGCCATCCGCCCATCGCAGGGCTCCACCCTGGCGCACACAGCGGCTGATCCTCCCAGGGAGCGACCAGCGCCAGAAGGGCGCGGGTGCCGAAGTCGAGCGGGCCGGTCGTCAGGTCGAGGCTGACCACGGACTCGTCCGCCAAGAAGGCGTAGGAGCCGCCGTCGAGACGGCAGGCTGAACAGCGAGGGGTCGGCGCCACGGTCAACACGCCGCGCCTGGAGCGGGTAACGACCCGCGCCCCCACAGCCCACTCGCCGGGTGGCAGGACTCCAGGGGGTCCGAGGATGAGGCCAGACATCAAAGATCCTGTCGGGTTGTGCGGGTTTGTGTGCCCACATGGGTCGTTTCTTGCGCTTCTGACCCGCACAGCGATCGGCCTAAGTTCCTGTAAATACAGAAGGATCCCAAGTCCCTGTGACATCTTGTGACTGTCCTGTATTCGGGCCTAACCGTGCGGGTTCGCTCGTCTTTTCTTGCGCTTCCGAAGTTGTGCGGGTCGAACTGTGCGGGTCAGGGTCACTTTGCCCTCCTCCGCTCGTCCAGGTCGATGACCTCGCCGCCGCCGAAACCCCGAAGCCCCATGGCCCCGGTCACGGCGGCACGTCCGTCCTCGCTGGACCGGTTGTAGATCTTGAGCATCGTGGCTTCGGAGTGCCCGAGGATGGCTGCCGCGTCCTTGATCCTGCCCGTGTCCGCTGCCCGCTGGGCAAAGGCGTGACGGAGGCTGTGGGGAGTCCAGCGCCGCTGCTTGAGCTTCGTCCGCTCCCTTCGCACCCAGTTCCCGATCGACGTGTCTGCGGTTCGCTCCGAGACACCGAGCAGGGTGCCCGAGCTGTGGGGCGGTCTGTCTGCCAGCCGGGCCAGGACGAGGCGAGCGGCTGGCACGAGCGGCACCTTCCGGGCCCCGGTCTTCGTCTCCCGGGGAACGTGGATCACGTCTTGCCCGATGTCGTGGGGGCGAAGGCGGGCGAGCTCGTGGATCCGCAAGCCGGTGAGCCAGATCAACTCCAGCCCGCAGCGGCGCCAGTCGTTCGGGTCCAGGGTTGCCAGGACGGCGCCGACCTCGGCATGCGTGGGGATGTGCGCCTCCCGGCAAGGCTCGAGCTTGCGGCGCAGGACTGCGATGGAGGCGAGGCTAACGAGCCCTCGCTGGTGTCCCCACTTCACGGCACGACCGACACAGGCGACAGACTGCCCGGAGCTGCGGTCGGAGAACCCGGCTCGCTTCAGTGCAGTGAAGAGCGAGTCCACGACGCCAGGGTCTGCCAGCCGACTCACTGCGATGTCACCGCCAACCCCGGAGGCGCGGGTCACGCCAGACCTGTAGGCAGCCCGGGACCTGGGTCTGAGGGGCGGGGCCGGGCTCTCGTCCATCTCGTCCAGCCAGCCAGCGTAGTAGTCGAGGAGGTCGTACAGGACAGTGATCTCCACGACGGCGCGCAGGGTGGGGCGCTTCTCCCGCCAGGTGCCGTCCTGAACCATCCGCGCGAGCCGCTGTCGCAACTCGTCCCGGGTCGTCCACCCCGACCAGACGGTTCGGCTGCTGCCGTCTCTGTAGACCTCGGCCCGCCAGTAGTGGCGGGGGGCCTTGTCCCTGGAGCGGATCACGCGAGCGTGGATCGGGTCGACGGTGAGCTTGGTGGGCTTTCTCATGCCGGTCATCGTGGCAGACCGCCGCGTCGGAGCGAACCCGCCAGTCGCTGTTTGTCCCTGCGCTCGTTGCCAGCCTTGCCCTCGTCGTGCGCCTGCTTCTCGGCACGGCACTCGATGTCGACGGCGCTCCAGTAGTCGCCCCAGCAGATCGTGGTCACGCCCGCCAGGGTGCGTCGGAGGTCATGCTTGACGACGACGGCGCGTGCGAGATCTGCGGGGTGTGGCACCACCCGGTAGAACTCCCGCTCTCGCAGGCGGGAGGCGTTCCCGAATGCGAGGCGTTTCTCCTGGGTGGTGGAGAGGCTCACGCCGCGCCCACCTCGGGCATCGGCATCACCTCGACCGTCGCGGCGCCCTTGTAGCCCTTGCGCCAGACCACCCACGCATAGTCGCAGGCATCGGTCCCTTGCCCCGTGAACGATGGTCGCTTGCTGAGTGCCCAGACGCGGATGAGCCCTGATCCTGGGCCGACCACGTCGAAGCGCTTCCTGGACGACCCCAGGAAGTTCAGCCGCAACAGGGCACACACCTTCCCGTCGTCCTTGACCACCTCCAGCGCCCTCAGGACGAACTCGCGTGCGAGACTGTAGGGCGGGTTCATCACCGCCGCGTCGAAGCAGCCCCTGGCGTAGCCGTTGGCGAGGAAGTCCAGCTCCGAGACGAAGTGGCCCCCGGACTCCTGCGCGATGCGCCGTCGGGCGGGGTCGATCTCCACTCCATAGGCGGTGATCGGGAGGTGCCGCAGGATCGCCCCGGTGCCGCAGCCGGGATCGATGACAGCAGGCCCGAGCGGCTCCCGCCCCAGCAGTTGCCGCACAGCCCATTCGGGCGTCTCGTAGAAGTCCAGATCGGAGCGACTCGCTCCTCGGTTTGCTGCGCTCATGACGCCTCCCGCTTGAGCACATCCTCGACCAGCAACTCACGCAGCCACGTCAACTCGGGCTCGTAGCGTTCGCCCTGGGCCTCTCTGTATGCGTGGATCGCAGTCGTCCGGTCCCGGTGTACGACCTGGGCGACCTCCGACCACGACGCCTCGCACACATCCCGCAGGACGACGACGATGGCAGCCCGAGCTCGTGCCCTGGAGAGTCGCCGGTCGCTGGCGAGCACCTCGGCGGGTGTGAGCCCACTATGCTCGGCGCAGCGCTCGACCAACCAGTCCCATCGGGACGGGGGTAGCGGGGTCCGGTCGCGCAGTTCGTCGCGCATCACGGCAGCCCGGTCGAAGACCCCAGCAGCCTGCTCGGCGGTGAGCCGGGACAGGTAGAAGGCGAGATGGTCAGCTCGCATCGCGCAGTGCCTCGAGGCGGGTGTTGATGTGCTTCAAGCGCACTGCGTCGTCCGCTGGCTTGTTCTGTACGCTCAGTTCCATGCTGGCGCCGGGACGGAGTACCGAGGCCCCGGCGTGGAAGCGGGCCAGGATCTCGTCTCTCTCGGCCTCGAGGCGCTTCCGTTCGCCTCGCCGGTTCAACTCGGCCCGAGCCCGCTTGTCCTGCAGGGCCAGCTCCAGGTCGTGCTGCGCTGCTCGCGTGCGCTCCTCCTCGACGGTGGTCTGCCCCTCGGCGACGAGGGCGATGCGGAGGATCGAGATCGCTTCCTTGGTCGTCACTTGCACGTCTTCCCCTCGCAGGCGCAGCTCTTCGGTTTCGGCTCGGTGCAGCCGCAGTCCCCACACTGAGTACTGACAGGGCCGTTCAGTCGCTCTCCTCGGTCACACAGGCACAGCCAGAGCCCGTGTCCTGCGGGCTCGCCCTGGCTCCCGGCCTGGTTCCAGCGCACGACGTGCCTGACGGCATGGCCCGGGTGGGCGATGACAAGGCGGGCGAGGTCAAGCAGGGTCATCGCCGTAGCCTCGCTCTCGTTCGATTAGGCCGACGAAGTCATCCACCCTCATGCAGATGAAGTCCCGAGCCGGGCGGGCGCCGGCTCCGTTGTCGCGGACGACGACCAGCACCGGGCGTCCGTCGGTCGCTTCCTCGGCCTGGTCCATCGCCGCGCGCGGGTTCGGTCGTTTGCCGCACTTCACCTCCACCCAAAACGGTGTGTTCTCGACGTCTGCCACCTCGGAGCCCGACCGGGTCTGCCCCAGTCCCCGAGCTGCGTCGGGCCAGAGCCCGCGTAGCCATTCGGCTACGAGCCGCTCGTGGGCGGCGCCCTTCCTCCTTGAACGCGAACCAGTCATGGCGTCTCCGAGGTGGCGCCCCCCCCGGGTAGGGAGCGCCACCGGGTCAGGGTCTAGAACGGGAGGTCTTCGCCGTCGAAGGGAGCGTCAGCATCGGTGTGCGGCGGCGGCTCGTAGCCACCCTGGTAGCCCGCCGCCGGGATGCTGTTGAAGTAGATGCTGACGTAGTCCTTGCCGTCCTTGCGCTTCGTCACCTTCTTGCCGCTGACCAGGCGCCCGAGCACTTCGCCCTTGATGGGCCCGGCCTTGTTCTCCTCGGCGTCGAAGACCTCCTCGACGCCCGGGATCCGACCCGTCAGCAGGTAGAGCTTCTGCTTGAGGATCTTGATGCCGATCTCGGTGGCGTTCCCGAAGTCCTCGGTGAACTTGCCCTGCATGATCCCGTCGGCAACCTCGAGGCCCCACTTGTGGTGCTCGTTGCCCGAGTTCTTGCCGATGAAGTAGTCGAAGCCGACGATCTTCCAGGTGTAGTGCCCGTCGGGGTAGATGTCGGACTCCTTGTCCTTGAACTTGCCCTCGTTGAGGGCTGCCTCAGAGATGTTGTCCCAGATGTCGTGAATGCTCATGCCGGTGCCTCGTTGGTCAGGATGTTCGTCTTAGTCTTCGCAGTCTTCGCGGTCTTCGCGGTCTTCCTCTTCGTCGCCGGCTCGCTGGGGAATGCCACGTAGAAAGCCTCCTTCAGCGCGTCGAACTCCAGGGGGATCAGGTCAGCGAGCGGACGCTCGGGAATGCCCCGGCTGCCGCACTCGATCTCGGTCTTCTCGTCTCGGTAGGGTTGCGTCCGCAGGATCCGCTCGCCCCCCGGCCCCATCTCAGCTCGCAGGATGAAGTCGACCGACCCGTGCAGCACCTTCCTCGCACTGCCGGGGAGTTGGGACGTGATGAACTCGGACTCGATCTTCCGGTTCTTCTCGTCGCGACCCTCGACCATGTCCCGCCGCTCGTGCGAGACGAACACGATCGCGAAGGGCAACTTGCGGAGCCGCGCGATGGCAGCCGTCAACTTCCGGCGGGCGAGCTTGTATCCCTTGCCGAATCCGCCGTCGCCCAGGTCCTGCCACCCATTGTCGGTGCAGACGTGGTCGACCAGCAGCTCCCAGAGGTTGTCCACCGTGTCGACCACGACCGTCTTGTAGGGCGGGCGCTCCGACTCCAGGGCGAACAGCACCCCCTCAAAGTCCGTCCAGGTGGAGACGTCGATCTCCATCGCGTGCATGGCAGCGGTGCCGGGCTCGGTCGCGACGAAGAATGCGTCGGGCCAGCCATTGGCCCAGGTGGTCTTCCCGATCTTGGGGGGGCCGTAGACAAGCCACACATAGTGGGACATGGCCGTGCGGGGGGTGTGTCTCTTGGTTGGCAGGATGCCCATAGGTCTCGATCTCCTCGATCTTCTCGTTGGTCAGCTCGCGTCTGCGAGCTCGGGGTGTGGGTTCTCGATCTGCTCGTAGTAGTCGATGCCGACCTCGCCGCAGCACAGGTCCAGGAAGGCGCACCGACGCCGGTAGAGCAGGCACGACGATGTGTTGCGGACGGTCATGCGCCCGGCTTCGATGGCGAGGAGGCGCTGGTGGATCTCCCAAGCCTCGTGCCGCCAACGCTCCATCTGCTCCTCGGAGCGGGTGACGACGGTCTCGACGTACCGGGCGTCGGCGCCCTCGTGCGTCGTGTAGTACTCCATCACCCGGTCGCCCCACTCGGCGGGGGTCTCGGCAACCTTGCGCTTCAGCGGCGCACGGGCGCTCTCGCGAGCCCTGGAGCGCTCGACGTACTCGTCGTCGGTCTCGGTCTTGCGCTGCTTCAGCGGGGCCAGCGGCTTCCGGGCGAACCCGCGCTGCACGTACTCCTGCTCGGTCTCGCCCTTGCGCGGCTTGATGCCGGGCTTCTCGATGACCCGGTAGAGCACCTTGCGTACCGGGCTGTCGAGGATCTGCGATGCCGCCTCGCAGTAGGTCGACACCTGGAAGTCCAAGTCCAGCCTGTCGATGTAGTCCCGCGAGACATTGGCCGAGGTCTTGTACTCCGCGACCACTCCACGCAGCGGATACAGCCCGTCGAGTACCCCGCTCAGGGTGTGCTTGCGGCTCATGCCGCCCGTCTCCGGGTTCCGCAGGGGCAGGGTGAACTGGTGCTCGCGCATGGAGGGCCAGTCCTTCCAGCGCTGCAGGGCGCCCGTCACCATCGCGCGGACGGTCCCGCAGTCGAAGGCGAGCGCGTCATGCTCTGCGTCTGTCCAGGGCTCGCTTGTGATGTCTACGAGGACGTCGACAGCGTGCTGCGGATCGAGCACCTCGAGGCCAGCGTGAACCGCAGTGCCCAAGGCGAAGTAGCCGGGGCGGTTGCGCTGACGCAAGCCCTCGACGTGCTTTAGCCGATAAAGCTCCTCGCACTTCATCAGCGTCTGCATCGAGCTATTGGTGACGGGCGTCTTCATTCGTTGTCCGAATCGTCTGGGGAGTTGAGAGCGGCGATGAGCCACGCGATGTTGCTGGACCGGGGGCAGCCGTCGGCGTGGTCCCGCTCTTCGACTGCGCGCCGCTTGCAGAAGGGACACGGCGGATGTTCGTCCATGGTGATCTGCTCGATCAGTCGACCGAAGTAGCTGGGCTCGCTCACGCCACACCCTCGGCGAGTGCCCAAACGAGGAGCGCCCAGACGGAGAGCAGGGTCACCAGCGCCAGGACGCGAGGAAACAGCGCAGAGGGGCGCTCCTCCAGCCACAGGGGGGCCCCGCCCCGGAACGCGGCGTAGTCGTCGGGCGACGGCGGCGGCGCCTGAGAGGGGCGCTCAGGGGTCACAGGGGCCCGCCCGACGGCGGGGTGCGACTCGACGTGCCCGGGGGCGCGCGGAGGGCTCGTCACGATCCCGCACTGGCAGACTGAAAACTGCCAACGCCCGGTCGGGATCGGGCGCCCACAGCGGCAGGCCGAAAGAACGACGCGGACTTGGCGCTCTGCGGTACTCATGCCGCCGCCCCAGCCAGCTCGCCGCGCAGCCGCTCGACGGTGATGCGGACCTCGGCCCGCGCCGTCCGGTCCTTGCCGGTAATGCACGCGTGTAGCTCGCGCAGGATCCCACCCGGGCGAACCCGGGCAACGACGACCGTGTAGCCGGTCTTGGACTCGTCCACCTCAACGCGCGGGTAGCTCATGCTGTCCTCCTTGAGATGTGCCGGGCTGCTCGCACCCCGCCCGGCAAGGGGTGGGGACCACATGACTCAACCGCCGTGAGGAGGGATACGGGAGTCGGTGGCGCGATGTCGTGATGGGTGCCGCCCGATGTCGCTACCAGGGACGGCGCTGGCATGCCCACGCAGCCCACCCCGGAGTGAGCGGAGCTGCGTTCGCGATGGGTGTCAGCCAGCCCGAGCCTGCTCTCGCGGCTCTGGGTCTGCGGCTGGAGGAGGTGCGTGGTCATCGTCTCCGGGGGTCAGCTCGAGGTGGGTCACCCCGAGGGCCGTCATGGCTGCGAGCAACTGGCGAAGCAGCGTCTCCACTGTCGATGCATCAAGGTTACTCATGGGCGCTGGTCTCCGTCAATGGGGTGTTGGTGGTTTCTGCTGGTTGACTGTGGCGTCTAGTGTCCAGTAGTGTCCAGACACGGCAAAACGACGTGGACGTGAGGTCTAGATGCTGGAGTTGTGGAACGATGGGCAAAACGAGGGGGCAAAAGCGAGCTGGCGCGATTATGAAAATCGTGTCGACCATGGAGGGTCTGCTTATGGCGGCCAGCGAGTACGCAGAGGTCATGACGACCGAGCAAGCAGCAGCGTTCCTGCAGATCAACAGGAAGACGCTGATCAGCTTGGTGCAGACCGGGCACATCCCCGCGACCCGCGTCGGGGACACAGACAAGTCCCCGTACAGGTTCGTCAAGTCTCAGATCTTGGATGCGCTCAAGCGTCTGGGCGAGACACAGCAGGCTGCGCGGGACGCGGCGAGAGAGGCGGATCTGGAGAAGTAGCGGCACGTCGACCCCCCGGTCCTGCCGGGGGGTCTGAGCCCGCCCAGAAGGAGATCTTACAGACCCGCCGGGTCAGTTTCTGTCCCGGGTTCCCGGCATGAGTCGTCCCTGGCTGCGGCTGAACGCCGACTGTGTCTCTGACAGCAGGCTCCGCAGGGCTGGCCCCGCTGCGCGCCTGATCTGGCCCCACGTCCTCTGCGCCCTGAAGCGCGAGCTGGGAGTCGCCACCGACGACGACCTACACCCCGAGGCTCTTGCCGACTACGTCGGTGGGGACCTCGAGTTGTGGGAGAGCGGGCTCTCTGGGCTGAAGCGGGTGGGCCTGCTGGTGGAAGTCGAGCGGGAGGTGCGCCGGGGACGGTCAGCGCCGACGCTCAAGCAGGGATGGTCGACTGACTCCTGGGGCGACTACCAACCGGACGCGCGTCCCCGCTCATCGAGCCGGAACGTCCCAGTTGAAAGTGTTTCGTCCCAGGGACGAACCGGGACAAACCGGGACAAACCGTGCGTCCCCGGGACGCGCGCTGTCCCGTCCCGTCCAGTCTTAAAGAAAGAAGATCAGACGCGCGAGCCAGATCCGGTCCTCGCCGTCTGGGCTGGCTACGTCGAGGGGCGCACCCACCAGCGCAAGAAGCCGGGCAAGGACGCGAGGGACTCCATCGGTCCCCGGCTCAAAGAGTTCTCGGTCGAAGAGCTCGTGCTCGTCTCCCGGTGGGTACTGCAGGCCCCGGACGACTACTGCCGTCGGCAGCGGGAGTCGGACTACACCACCTACTCCACGATCTTCAAGGCCAGGTCCATGCAGGACCGGGTCGACAAGGCTGCAGCGTGGGCCCGAGCCGGTCACCCCAAGGCTGCGCCCGGCTCGGGACCTGGGTCCGACCGGTTCGACGCCTGGCTGGCCTACTGGGGCGACAAGTTGTGGCGCGACACGCTGGCGATGCTGCGGACGGGACGCTGGAAGTTCGCGGAGCTGGAGCAGCGGCTGCTCGACGGCGGTTTGCAGAGCATGGTCTCGCTGGACGCTGGAGATCCGAGGCGTCGGGAGTCCGTCACTCCGTGCCCTGATGTCCCGAAGACGGTCGCGTGGCTGCTCGCGAAGGCGACGGCAGAGCGGGCGCGGAGGGCATCGTGAGCTTTGCCCCCCGTGTTCCGCACGATGTCGAGGCAGAGCGAGCCATCCTCGGCGCAGCGCTCCTGGCCCCCTACGTCGTGGCTCAGTCCGCTGCCGCAGGGCTGGAGGCTGAGTCGTTCTACCGGGAGCCGCATCGAGTCGTCTGGCGTGCGATGTCCTACGTGGACCGTGACGGAGCGCTCGACATCGTGACGCTCGCCGGTCGGTTGGGGGAGCAGGGCGAGTTGGAGGGGATCGGCGGGTGGTCCTACCTCTCCGGGCTCGGGCAGTCGGCGCCGTCGGTGACCAACGCGCCGGCCTACGTGGAGACCGTGCTGCGGCATGCGCGGGCCCGGGACCTGGTGGTGTCGTGTACCGATACTGCCAGCCGGGTCATCGCAGGCGACGACGGCGACGACGCCCGTGCGGAACTGGCTGCCAGCCTAGTCAGCGGGACGGCGAGTCCCCCGACGTGTCGGCCCGAGATCGACAGCGTGTCTGCTGTGTGGGACGCGATGCGCTCTGGCCGACCCCCGGACGCATTCCTCCATTCGCCCTGGGCCCCCCTCAACAGCGCTGTCCGGGGGATCTACCGAGGCGAGTTGACCATCGTCGTGGCGCAGCCGCGTACCGGCAAGAGCGCCTTCTGCGACCAGTGGGTGACGTGGCTCGCCGTCCAGGGCGGGGTGCCGGGGTGCGTGTTCTCCCTGGAGATGACCCACGAGCAGATGACCCTGCGTCGTCTCGCCTGCCTCGCTCAAGCGGACTACTCGGACTTGCAGGACTACCGACCCCGGGATGACGAGATCGTCGCCCTGGACGACGCGCGGGGCCTCCTCGAGGCGGCGCCGCTGCACACCGACGAGGCGATGCTGACGATGGAGCAGATCTGGAGCAGGACGAAGTCCGGTGTCAGGCAGCACGGGTGGCAGTGGATCTTGATCGACCATGCCCACATCGTCCGAGCGAGCACCCCGAAGGCAAACCGGGTCGAACAACTCGGGCATGTCGGGCTCCTCGGCAAGCAAATCGCCAAGGACACGGGCACCGCTGTCCTGATGGCAGCGCAGATGAACTCCGACCTGAAGAAGCGCAGCGACCAGCGCCCGAGGATGGGTGACATCGCATACGGGCCGACGATGGAGCAGTCGGCGGCGACCGTCTTGGGTCTGTACCGGGACGAGCTGCACAACCGGGAGTCCACCCAGCGGGGGATGGCGGAAGTCCTCCCCATCAAGGCGCGCTTCGGGGCTGGAGAGGACGTGCGCCTGGACTGGATCGGGTGTCAGCAGCGGTTCCGAGACTTTGGCAATTCAACTTGGAGCGACTGATGAGCAACTTGCCTGACGACTGGAACGCCCACTGGGCCGTCTGTCACGACTGTGGGGCGCGTTACCACCGCAGCGGGGTCTACGAGTGCGAGTGCCAGCCCTGCGCCGTCTGTGGGGAACTCGTGCCCCCTGACGAGGACTGTGCGCTGTGCGAGGACCGGCTGGACGAGGTGACGGACCAAGTGATGGGCAGATCCATGCCCGAGCAGCCGGTCCACATCGCTGGCCCCCTGGGTGCCGTGCTGATGAGGCTGGCCCGGGGTGACGGCACGGACATGGGCGGGGAGGCGGCATGAAGTTGCCCATCGGCACGGACATGGGCGGGGAGGCGGCATGAAGTTGCCCATCGGCACGGACATGGGCGGGGAGGCGGCATGACCCTCCGGGTTTGTCCCATCACGAGGGCTACCGCACAGGAGTTTGTGCGGCGGCACCACAGGCACCATCCGCCCCAGGTCGGGGAGAAGTTCGCCATTGGTGCGCTTGACGCTGGGCGTCTTGTGGGGGTCGCAGTTGTTGGTCGCCCGGTCGCGCGCGGGCTGGACGACGGGTGGACGCTCGAGGTCACCCGGCTCGCCACGGACGGCACCCGCAATGCGTGCTCGTTGCTTTATGGCGCGGCTGCTCGGGCAGCAAAAGCCCTCGGGTATTCGACCATCTACACGTACACACTCGCCAGTGAACACGGGAGCTCTCTCCGGGCTTCAGGGTGGGAGTTGGACGGGGCCGTGCGGGGGCGCTCTTGGTCCTGCCCGTCACGACGGCGGGAAGATGTGTCTCCGACCGAGGCAAAGACGCGATGGCGCAGGGGGCTCGCTGGCAACGTGTCGATGGCGCCTCCGAAGCTCGCGCCTGAGACGGCGCAGAGCGACCTGTTCGGGAGCGAGGCATGAACCCCTGGTGCTCTGAGTGCGCGACTGCGGTGCTCATCTATGCGTCCCTGTGGATCTGCGAGCAGTCGGACGGTCCTGCGTGGTTGGACGTGGCAGATGCGCTCGTGGAGTTGGCGGAACGCCTGACCCAAACAACGGGCGCATTGTGAGGCTGCCCATCGACCCGGCTCGCTGGCCCCGAGAGGCACAGGAGACGCTCGCCGAGAGGGCGGGGATCGTGCAGTTCGACAGCGGGGCAGAGCCGCTCGACCGGGCCGAGGCGGGGCGGATCGCAGAAGCAATGGTGCGCCGGGAGTGGCGTGGGAGGGACGAGCGATGAGCAACTTTGGCTGGAGCTACCCCGCAGGGTGCAGTGGCCCACCTGATGACGACTACGCCGAGGTGTGCCCGGTGTGCGGCGCACCAAACCACGACGAGGAGACGGGCGAGCCGCTGTGTGCCGCTGCGCCTGACTTCTGTTCGGTGGAGTGCAGCGAGGCATACGCCAAGGCGCAGGTCGCCGACGATGCGTGGGTGTTTGACCGCTGGCGTGATGAGCGGATGGGCGAATGAAAACACTCACACTGTTTGCCGGGGCGGGGGGCGCCGACTTCGGGCTCGATGACGCGGGCGTCGAAGCTGTGCTCGCCGTCGAGTGGGACGAAGACGCGGCAGAGGCGTGCCGTCAGAACGGGTTCCCCTGTGTGACCGGCGACGTGCGGGACCTGGCGCTGTATGCGGACACGGGGCGGGTTGATCTCCTCTGGGCGTCGTTCCCGTGCCAGGACTTCTCGACGGCAGGCTCGCGTGCTGGTGCCCAGGGCGAGCGCAATGGCTGGCCTTGGACTGTCGAGGTCATCGACCACCTACGCACTCGGGGGGACGGGCCGACGTGGCTCATCGCGGAGAACGTGCGCGGACTGACCATGCACGTTGGCGACTGCCCGACCCGCGAGGGCGGCGAGCAGGACGATCCGAGCTCGTGCCCGCGCTGCTATCTGGACCGGGTGATCGTCCCCGAGCTGGAGGCGCGCTTCGCTTGGGTCGAGTGGCGGATCATCAACAGCGCTGACCATGGGGTGCCGCAGTCGAGGCGCCGGATCTACATCGCTGCCGGCCCGAGGCCCATCGAGTGGCCCGAGCGCACACACAGCGGGGAAGCGCTGACCAAGGCGAAGTGGGACACGGGCGAGTACTGGCAGCACGTCCAGGTCGGGCGGGTGGGCGACCCCAGCTCCAGGGAGCAGCGCTGGCTGGACGAGTTGCGGCAGCCCGGACTGTTCCGAGCAGAGCGCCCGGCGTTCTCGCTGTACCCTTGGCAGACCGTGAGGCAGGCGCTGGGGTTGACCGCTCCCGGGGTCATGACAGGCAGCCGGAACAGCGAGGTGAATCCCGCACAGGAGCGACCGACCCCGGTGGACGAGCCCTGCTACCCGGTCGGGACGAAGGGCAACCAATATCTCGAGGCTCGCGTCGTGGGTGGCGGGCACAACCCCAACCACAGTGCAGACGCAGTCCGCAACCTGCGCGACATCACCGACGAGCCCAGCACGACCATCGCAGCGCAACTCGGGGGCGGCGCCGGGAACGCTGGCCCGTTTGTTAACGTGAAGTGGCGCAAGGGCGAGCACCCTGGGCTGATGGACTGCCCGTCGCCAGCGGTCAGCGCCACCGAGGTCAAGGGGACCGACGGTAAGGAGTCCACCGGGTGGACAGCGGTCGGGGGGCCTGCTCGTGCGTCCGATGCGCTCTGGCTCGCCACGGGCCGACGCCGTCTGGAGGTCGAGGAGTGTGTCGCCCTGATGGGCTGGCCCGACGATGCCGTGACCCACGGGACGAAGTCGGCGCGCTATCGGCAGGCCGGCAACGGCTGCACGCCTGTCGTGGTCGAGCGGCTCGCGCGATCCGTCATGAATGCAGAGGAGGAGCGGTGATGAACGGTACGACTGAGATCCCGACGGAGACGCTGCTTGCCATGGGCGAGCGGCTGGAGTGCCTGGAGCAAGCCCTGGAGGTGGCGATAGACGAGGTGCGGCGGCTGGAGGCCAACGCGGACGAACACGCGCGGCAGGCGAAGGCGTCTGCTGAGTACATCTGGGAGATCGGCACCGAGATCGCAGACGCGAACCGGCGCTTCGGCGAGGTCATCCTCGGCCAGATGGGCGACCCCATCGGGGATGACTGGTGCGACGAGGCCCGGCTGGCCCATGCGAGAGCGTGTGATGTCGACCGCCTGCGCGCACTGGCGTCGAATGGCGATCTCGCGCGGATACCCGAAACGGGGCGCACGCGGGCGAAACTGTCGCCAGATCCGGCGCGTGTGGCTGCGTTCGTCGGCGATGATCATGGGGGTGTGAAGTGACCACGACGATCCAGGAGGACATCGAGTCCACCCTGCGCCGGTTCGGCGCGCTGACGACGAGCGAGCTGGCAGACATGCTGCCGGAGCGCGGACGGGCGAGCGTGCTTGCCCAGGTCCACAAGGGGATCCTGTCAGGCGCGCTCGCCCGTCGATTGCGCGCCGACTTTCGGACCCACGGGCACCTCGTCCACGTCGCCGAGCGGGCGCACGAGCTGGAGTGGTACGGGGACTACACCGACGACCTGGAGGCCCAAGCAGAAGCGCCCCCCGAGGCGTCTGCTCCGAGGGGCGTCGATCTGCGGCTACTCGTCTAGCCGAGCAACATCCGGCGCACCTGTGCCTGGATGAACGCCTTCCCGCCCCGGGTCGTGTAGCCCTCGGCGTTGAGCCGACGAGCTGCGCCGCGCTGGCTCATGTCCTCGACGTTGACCCAGTGTCGCACCAGGGCGATGACCCGCTGCTCTTCCCCGTCGGGCGTGAGCTTCCCTTCGTCGTTCTTGCGGAACCCGTAGGGGGTGCGCCCGCCAGTGAACTCGCCGCGCGCTTTCTTTGCCGCCATTGCCATCCTGGTGCGGATCGCAGCGTTCGCCCGCTCAAACTGGCTCACAGCGTCGAGGATCGTGCGGATGAGCTCGCCCGCCGGGCCCTCGGCAGCGGTGACCCCGTCAGCGGTCATGACCCGCCCGCCCCTGGAGTCTGCAAAGCGGTCGACCATGGCGCAGATGATGACGTCGCGCCCGATGCGCGAGCGGTCGTAGCAGATCAGCGCATCTCCCGGCTGCAGCGCTGCCAGTGCGTCCATGAGCCCAGGTCGCTTGTCGATGGGCAGGGAGCCAGAGAGGCCCTCGTCAGCGTGGGCGCTGCGGACTGTGATCCCCTTGCGCTTGCAGAACGCACGGCACGACTGCTCCTGCGCCTCGATCCCGAGGCCAGACTCAGCCTGCCTCCCTGTCGAGACGCGGAGGTAGATGACAGCGCACGCAGCTCCGTCCGGGGTCAGGCGGGCCTGCTGTCGTCGCTTGAGGTAGTCGTCGGTTCTCATGTCGGATCCGTTTCGGGGTTGAGCGTGAACTCGGGAGTCATCGTCGGGCAGCCTTCACCGCACGACGGCGCAGGGCATCGTCACCCCGGGCAGTAGCCTC
>Ga0080013_1001724_pt1 | contig 27976 bp, 24 predicted proteins | sample ETNvirenome_6_85_FD_69236 | JGI IMG/M metagenome (GOLD analysis project Ga0080013, IMG submission 69236) | Marine viral communities from the Pacific Ocean - ETNP_6_85 (SPADES assembly) (version 2) | ecosystem: Environmental > Aquatic > Marine > Oceanic | place: Pacific Ocean | collected 2013-06-19 | reverse complement strand
CTGGACACCCCGATACTTTTGCAAATGGATACTCGGAGTATCCAAAGTAGGTAATCACATTGGCAGCGAAGAAACCCACCAAGTCAAAGACCAAGATCCCGAAGACGGCTGCTCAGAAGGCTGCTGAGGCTCAACGCAAAGCCCGCAAGAAGGTTACCCAGCGGTTAACAAAGGTGATGTCCAAAACCCAGCGGGGTCTCTTCAAAGAGCTTGAGGAAGCAGGGGACTTTGACCTCGGACTCTTATGGCGGGTGGTCTTCACTGACCTCTACCAGATGGGGGAGGACTACTCGGCAGCCGTCAAGATGGGAGTCAATGATCCAGCGGGCTACTACAAGCGCAAAGCAGACTACCTGGAGCTGCTACGAAAGCTGGCCCTCTCCCAGAAAGAGATCACCGCAGACCAGGTAAACGAAATCACCATCAACCTCAAGGGGCTCTACACCAATACCGGCTTCTTCGATGCCACTGGCAACCCCACCAAGGATAAGGATGGCTAACCAGGGACCATACAACGGTAGGCCGCGCCTCAGACCCATCGAGGGTAGGGTCAACCTCTCGCTATCATGGCCGAGGAATCCCCGTACCGGTGAGTGTAGCCCCCATACGATGCAGGGGGAGGTACTTGCCTGCCCTTCAAAGCATATCGGGGTAGTAGGTGGGTCTGGGTCTGGTAAGTCGATACTCGGGGCCATGGGCTTCCTGGCCGCAGCTCTTCAACTACCCAATGCTCTCGGGCTGGTAGTCGGCAAAGACTACAACCAGGTCATGGGGGTCCAGTACAAGAAGATCCTCCAGGTGCTCAAATGGTGGGCAACCGCTAACGGAGGGGTGGACCTAATCTCCCACGCCTCGGAATATCAGAAGCGAATAGTCCTTATCAATGGCTTTACCATCCTCTTCCGTACTGCCACAGACATCGAGCGTATCCAGGGCCTGGAGGTCCAGGTTGTCTGGTGTGATGAATTCGCTATCTGGTCTCAACAGCGGGCAGCATGGAACGAAATCCACGCACGTATGCGCCCCAGCGCAGATGGGCAATTCCTCAAGAGCTACTGGACCTCAACTCCCAAGGGGTACTTTGGAATCTCGGCCAAATTCAAAGATAAGGCCCGAAATTTACTAAGGCCTCGGGTATGGGTCTCAGACCATGAACCGGAGAAGCACGCTACCCACGGCTACGCTCTCTTCCAGATGTCCACCGCGGATAATACGGCCTTTGAGCCTGAGTACGCTGAGAATCTCCTGGGCAACTATTCAAAGGATGAAGCCCGCCAGGAGCTGGAAGGGGAGATTATGGCGATTGCGGGCTCCGTATTCGCAGGGGTCTATGATCCCGTCTACAATATCATCCCCTTCGATTTCAACCCGAGTATCCACCCCATCAACGTCTGCATTGACCACGGCTCCAACTACCCCTACGCCGCGATTGTAGCCGAGTTTATCGATGACCAGGGGGAGCCTGCTGATATCGTCCTCTCCGAATTCACTAAAAACGGGGTAACAGGGGTCCAGGAGATCATCTGGTGGATAGACCGGGAGCTCCAGCGGCTCAAGGTATCCAAAGTCAAGGGCATCTACCCCGATCCTGATAAGCAATACCGGCGGGAGAACCTCCTCCTCCAGACCCACTACAAGTGCCCAGTGTACTCGTACCAGGAAAAGGACTTCCGCTCCATCTCCTGGGGTACTGGACTGGTAAAGGCTCGCCTCTGTGATGCCAGGAACCAACGCCACTACTTTATCGCAAAGCAGCTCTCCACCCAGGACCAAAATACGGCCATCAATGGGCGGGGAATCTGCCGCGGGCTACTTACCCAGGAGTGGGCTGAGTCCAGGCAGAGTAAGAATAGCTGGGAGGACCTGGTAGACACCTGGAAGGACCTTCCTGGTACCCACGCCTGCGATGCCCACCGCTACCTAATTAGTCACAAGTACAAGTACCTCAGCGCAGACGGCTCTTACCGGAAAGCTGGGGGCATGACCATCTACGGCTAACCACCCAAAGGAGGGAACCATGGCCGCTAACCTATACGACCGATACAAAGACAAGCTGGATAAACTCTCTAAGGCCATGACCACCAGGCAGCGCAACTACGTCAACCTGGTAACCGAGCTCGGGGACTTCTACGATGGAGACCACCGCAGTATGGAGGGGTCCACTGGGCACCTCTCCCAGATGTTTCCGCAGTCCTACGCAGGGGGTAAGCTACGCCTCTCTTCCCAGCCCTTCCTCAAGCGGCTAATTGATGCAGGTGCTACCCTCTTCCACCGCAGACCCGAGTGGGAGCTCAAGAGCAAAGGCGAAATACTCCCCGCTGATAACCCTGATGCGGTTATCTGGGAGGCTCTGCGCAAAGAGACCCGCCTGGACCTCACCTGCCGCTACATCCAGCGCAAAGACCAGCTATGGAATACCGTATTTGCGCGGGTAGCCCACCGTCTGGACCGTATCAAGGTAGACGTACTTAGCCCTGCGATGGTGGAGGTGGTTGAGTCCCCCACAGACCCCGCCGATCTGGATGATGCTGTAGCTATCGTTGTCCGCCTCGATGATGACCGAAGAGAAATCTGGGAGAAGCCATCCCCTGAGAATGGAAACCGGTGGACCTACGGGGTAGTTGACTTCAATAAGGGCACCGTAACCGATCCCCTCTTCGGTGGTACCGGTATCAATGAGTACCAGACCTACCCCTTCGTAGTGTTCAACCACAACCCAGCCACCGGTATCTACGGTGTAGTAGACCAGACCCTCCTGGATGCCCAGGTAGCAGTAGATGTCTTAGAGAGCTGGGCTGATTTCCAGTTCCGCCTGGGCTTCTCCATCGCAGTAATCAAGACTGCAATGGACCTGGGTAAGGACGCGCTACCCATCTCTCCAGATATGCTGGTCAAGCTCAACCCTGGGGGAGAAGAGAGCTTCGAGCGTAAGCCCTCGGGGCTGGATACTGCCCAGCTCACCAACTACATCGAGGCCAAGGTCAAGAGATTCGCTGCAATGGCTGCTATTGACCCCGATTTCCTCTCCAGCGATGGTAAGCAATTCCTCTCAGCTCTCACCGGTATCGCAAAGCACTACGACCGCTTAGACCTCCAGGAGAAGAGGGAGGAATCAGAGATCCCCTACGAGTACGCTCTTGCCGATCTCTTCGACAAGTTGCGCACCGTCAATAACTGGCATCGGGGAGATCAGACCCTTGATACGGAGCTCACCCTCTCCATCAAGTGGTACGAGCCTACACAGCCCCAGAATCGACTCCAGGAAGCTCAGGCAGACGTACTGGATGTACAGGCTGGAGTACTTACCCCCGAAGAAGTACGAGCGAAGCGGCTAAACATCCCCGCAGCCGAGGCTAAAGCAACCATCAAAGAACCGGTAGAGGAGGCCCCTAATGCTGGACCTCAAGGTTAAGATGGCGGGAGGTAAGAACCTCGCCAAAATCAACTGGAAATCTCGGGGTTATCTCCAGGAAGTACTACCCTGGGCAGCCCAGCGAATTCGCAACCATGTACTCTCTACCGGTACCACCGCAAAGGGGGACCCACTCCCCAGGTACTCTAAGAGATACCAGCGCAGACTTGCCAAGGAAGGCAAAGGCGCGGGCATGGTCAACTACAACCAGTCTGGGCAGATGTGGAGGTCCCTCAAAGCCCGAGTAGATGCAAAGGGTAGGGGGGTGGTCAACTTCACCGGTAAGCACCTCAACGCCAAAGGGGTAGCCACCAGGGTAGCGAAGAAGAAGAAGGATGGTACCAAGACCTACCGCAACCTCACTAACCAGATGCTGGCCTCCATCCTGGCCTTTCGTAGACCAGGCCAAGGGCTACCAGATAAGCCGTATGGCAACTTTGTACCCCAGTACGCCTTTATGGACCTGGGGGTAGCAGATACATCCGCCGCAGTACGTAGGTACCGAAAGCATTGGCGCAAGAAGATAGCCGATGCACCACCAGCCATTAGCCCATAGGGGGAACCATGAGAGTAGACCGATTCGGAAGTACCGTATTTGAGCCTGGCACCTTCTACGATGGGGAGACCGACCCAGGTAACAACACCCCAGAGAAGGAGCCTGTAGTAGAACCCAAAGCAGAGCCCACCGAAGAGATGATCCCAGCCTCCAGATTGCGCGGGCTAATCAAGGAGAAGGCCCAACTTGAGCAGCGTATGGTAGCTCTGGAAGAGAGCCTCAACTCTAAGAAGCTGGAGGGGATGTCCGAGGTAGAACGCCTCAAGGCTGAGAAGGAGACCACCGAGGCCAAAGCTAAGGACTGGGAGGATAAGTACGGGGAGCTGCGCACCCGCCTCAAGAGAGCAGCCGTACTCAACCACTTTGCCGATGCCTCCACCCCTCGGGTAGCAGACCTGGTGGACCTCTCCAAAGTGGAGCTGGACGATAGAGGGGACCTGACCAAGGCATCTAAGTCGGTACTCAAAGAGTGGAAGAGCCGGGATGAGAATAAGCCCCTCTTCGCATCACCTCGTAGGGGTGGCAACTCTCCAGCTCCTGGTAGCTCAGTAGGTACCCTCTCCAAAGAGGGCTACGCTAAGATCATCAATGACCCTAAGCGCAGCTCCGAAGAGAAGCAGGCAGCCCATGATCAGTACGTCCGCCAACTGGCAGGGTAGACCCCGAATCCGCAAAATATCAGTTCCTGATAATTCGGGATTTATTACGATGTAATATTAGGGACTGATAATTACGCGAGTAAGTGCTTGAACTGAACGCCCGTTCAGGGTACATTAGTAGTGGGGGAAGGGTCCTACCTTCCTCCTACGCTCACCGGTAGCGAGAAACCGGTACCCACCATACGCATCAGGGGAAGCGATAGACCCCGCCTACGGCATTGCCACGAAACGGCAATGACAACCCGAGCTAACTGAGTCGGCGGGCATCCCCTGGGGTTACCTCCTAAGATCCCCTCCATTTCCCGCTTGCCGACCCCAACGCCTATGAGGTCAAAACCATGGCAACCGGAAATGTAACAACCACCACCGCTGCTGCTTTTATCCCCGAAATTTGGCTTGATGCTGTGATGTACGCACTGCGGGAGAGTCTGGAGTTCCGCAATGTAGCCCGCATCATCACCACCGACAAAGGTAAAGGAGATAAGGTCCATATCCCCAAGGTCTCTTTCAGCACTGCCCGAGATAAGGCTGCTGATACGGAGATCACCTTTGACGTAACTACGGACACCGATGTCAGTATCACGATGAGCTCTCACAAGTACTCCGCGCTAATCGTGGAGAACATCGTCGAAATCCAGGCAATCGTTGACCAGCTCCAAGCCCGAGCTCTCCAGGTTGGTTATCCCGTCGCTAAGGCTATGGATATCTCCCTGGCCGGTCTCTACTCAGGCATCACCGCAGCCGTTGATGGTGGAGCCCTGGCAGCCGGTACCGCACTGGGCAAGCTGCTTACCCTCAAAAAGACCATGGACGATGCTAACGCACCCCGAGATGGTCGAGTACTGATGGTTGAGCCCTACACCGAATCCATCCTCCTCCAGGTTAGCAACTTCACCAGTCGCGATTACGTAGCTGGCCCCGTTGCAATGACCGAGGGAGCAGTAGGCCGTATCCTCGGATTCGATGTGATCCCCAGCAACAACATCCAGACCGATAGCGGCTCTTACGTCAATATGGCGTTTGTTCGCAACTTCTCCCTGGGCCTGGCAATCAGTAAGGACCTGGGTATCCGGTCCTGGGCCGAGAATAAGCACTTTGGCGATGCTCTTGCCGCTGATGCTATCTACGGAGTCGGGGTCCTGGAAGCTGATTCCGCTTGCAAGTTTACCGTAACCGTACCTGCCGAATAACCACCGCTTACCCCCTGACCCGAGGGGGGTGGGGCAATAGGGCTCTGCCCCCCTAATGGGTCTGGACTAACCGGGGAGGTTATCGCCATGAACCAGCAGGTAAAGAAGAGTACGGCTACCACGCTACGGTACCGACCTCAACAGGGTAGGGCATCCGCAGCTACGCTCACCATCAAGACCAAAGACCTCCTGGACCTTACCACCGCGGTAGAGGATGTATCGGCTACCATCAATTCGGTAAGTACCACCGTGGATGCTGCCTCTGGGGTCTCACAAACCAACCCCCGAAAGCTCTACCTCGCTGCTACCACCAACATCTCTAAGGAAGGCATCTACATCCTCACCGATGGGGAAGGCAGAACCGAGGAAGTTGAGGTAGTGGGAATCTCCAGCGGGGATTACGTATTCCTCAAGGATGATCTACAGCGGGACTATGAGAGCTCCGATACCTTCGTAGGTACCGAGCTCACCTACACCCTCACCGCAGGTAATGCCCAGGACCCTAATGGGGACTGCGATGTAGATTTCCGGGTAGAGTGGACCTACACGGTAGACGGTACCTCCTACATCAGGGAGACCCTCTACGATGTAGTACGCCACCCCTGGTATAGAGCTGCCTCCATCTCAGGATTTCGCAGATGGAACGCGGACCTCTTCTCCCTCTATGACCTGGATACCAATGCGAGCTGGGAAGCAGACCTTGATGAGGCCTTTGACCGCATCATCGAGGTAGTTGATGCTAAGGGATTCCGCCCCAATGCCATCGTTGGGATGGATAAGCTGGTTATCCCCGTCTACTGGCAGCTTGCCCTTACCAAGGCATTAGCGGGTACGCACCCGCCATACGCTACCAATGATCCCGAATCCTACATAGAGCGGCTAGAGAGCAACCTCAAGCAGGCTCTGGATACGGCTCTCAAGACAATCACCTGGATCGATAAGGACCAGGACAACACCAAGGAGGCAGATGAGTCCGGTGCTGCCCTCCAGGTCATACGCATGACCCAATAGGAGCTGCTCAATGTTTGACCAGGTACTCACCAACACCGTTACCACCATCGAGGCCGTAACCCCTGATGATAAAGGGCACGGCTACGGGGCTACCTACGTCCACTATGAGGGCAACCTCTCCGATGCCTCAAAGACCGCGGCATCCGATAGGAGATTCTCCGTAATCCCTGATGATGGCATCGAGCTCCTGGATAGCATCTCTGCATCGGCTACCCTGCGGGTCAAAAAGACCGTATGGGTCCTTATCCAGTACCGGGTAGGGAAGTCCCTTTCAGACTTCAACGCACGTCTGCATAAGGACGTGGACCGACTGGTCTACAACCTCTACCTACCGACCAATTATGCAAATGGAAGCGGGTGGGCTCTCTTGAGCCGTCTACCTGCTCCCCAATTCTTCGTAGAGCTGGATGAGTCTGCCACCTCGGCAATCGTCCACCTCCCCTTTGAGCTGACCTACGAGGTCACCTACTCCTAAAGGAGGATTACAATGGCTGATACATCAAGTGCCCATGGGTACGGTGCCCTTTACTACGGTCTGGAATCAGTAGCCTTCGGCACCGAGGCTGCTGCCTTTAGTTACATTGAAGTAAAGAACTGGGTGGATGGCCGCAACCAGGGCTACCACGATAACGACGTAGTAAAGCAGGGGCTACAGCAGCATACCAGCGGAGTAGTGGGGGTGAAGTCCGATTCCACTGCCGAGCTGGAGATGTACATGCACGGCTACTCTACCTCTACACCGGTAGCAGCTCCCGCAGCTCTGCACCCTGATGCTCAACTCCTGGCTTGTGCCCTGGGTGGAGCCGTATTCGGTGGCTACGATGGCACCGGAATCCAGGCGGGTACCACAGATAGCAACCTGGTCCTCTCCGATGCCTCCAGCTTTGAGGCAGGCCAGGCAGTACTGGTCAATGGAGAAATTGGCTGGGTAGCAGCCGCGACTACCTACCCTGATTCGGAAGAGCTTGCCCTCCTGCATGACCTGCGGGCAGTGCCTGATAACAGCGACAAAGTATACGGAGCTATCACCGTATTCCCCACCGATGCCTTCGATGCTACAGACTCCCCCTCCCTCTCCTTCAAGTGGCTGGGCCTTCGTACTGATGACGTTGTAAAGCACCTGGGTTGCCGTCCGAATTCCTGCTCCATCGAGGGAGCCCCCAAAGACTTCCTCACAATGAAGATGGGCTTTGATGTATCGAACTGGTCCAGAGCAGATACCGGTGGGAACCCTGAGCCTCTTACCTACAGCTACCCCACCAGAGAGCAGATCGTAGGAGCACGGCTGCTACTCCAGGAGAATACGGGTGCTATCGCCTCGATGGAGGCAGACTGCTCTAAGTTCTCCCTCAACTTCGGCCTGGGCATCTCACCTAAGACCGACCTAAACGCCTCCCAGGGAGTGGCTGAGTACCGTAAGACTGCCACCGAGGTAATCCTTGAGGTAGACCCCATCCAGGGTATCGAATCCACTACCGCTGGGTGGGAATTCAACTTCAACGCACAGTACCAGTACACCGCGGTACTCCAGGTTGGAACCACCGCAGGCCGTACCATCTCCATCTGCCTCCCCGCTGCGGAGCTGGTCAACTTCCCAGCTACTGCCGACCGGGATGGCCTCAACGCCAAAAGCCTCAAGCTCCGAGGCATGGCCCATACCCGTTGTACTGGGTCTGCGGGTGATGCTTACCCGACCAACAAGACCTGCATGGTTGCATACGCCTAATCCAACTTAGCGGGGCGGGGGAGCTCCCACTCCTCCCCCCGCTGCAACCTACAAGGGGGTAGGATGTTTACACCGCACAAAGATCACCGCACCGAATATATCAGCCTCTATGATCCCGCAGTGGATGATGGGGCCCTTACCGAAGAGCAGGTCAAGAGCTACCTGGAGGCCTGGGATATCTCTATCCTCCCTCTACGACCAGATACCCTACCCATTACCTGGACCCTGGCCCCCCTGGACCGCTATACGCTCAAGTACGCTCTATCTACTTGTCCAGGGGATGTAGCCGGGGGATTACTGCCTGAGATCCTCGCGTATCATCTCTGCCAGGTGGGTATCAAAGGGGTAACCAACCTCCCCGAGGATGCACCCGAATTCTCCCTCCACAAGGTAGGCCTCCTGGAGCGGGTAGCAGATGACTTCACCAGGTCAATACCCCCGGAGATTGCCCAGGAGCTGGGTAACATAATCTACACCCTCTCCACCGTCACCGAGGCCACTAAAAAAAAGTCCAACTCGCACTCCGCAGGGAAGAAATCGAAGAAAGGATCGCCTGCGAAAGCTGCACCGAGGGAATGATGGACCGACTGGGATGCCATACAGGGACCACCGCAAAGAGACCCTTCCAGTACGAGTGGGGGACCTTCGATAGATGCCCCTTAGCAGAGCTCAGGGATGCAACCCCCGAGGATATCGCTGCCACCCACTGGGCTATCAGTATGGCAGTAGCGAAGAGGCAGGGGTCCTTAGCCGCATACATCACCCCTAACACCCTCTCGGCCCAGGGGGAAGGCCTCATAGAGATAGCAGAAGAGATCATCCAGGTAAGAGAGCTGGAACGACTGGAACGCATCAAGGAGGGCTAACCCCATGGCTTACAAATCTCAGTTTATGATGGAGGTCTCCGCGACCGACAAGTCCAAGGCAGTCCTCTCCAACGTCCAGAACAACCTCAAAAAGACTGCCAAGTCCGGTAAGAAGGGTGGAGCTGCTGTAATGGCTGGCTGGCAGAAGGCCGTAGGTGCCCTGGTAGCCGTCAAAGCGGCTGCAATGGCAGTAGAGGCTGCCTTCGCTGCAATGAACGCGGGTAGGGAAGCAGCTATAGTGGGGTCCTCATTCAAGCAGATACACGGGGACGCAGATGGCCTCATAAAGAAGCTGAGGGAAGTAAGCGGATACGCAATCGATGATACCTCCCTCCAGCAACTGGCTAACCGCTGGAAGATGGCAGGCCGGGATATGACCGTACTGCATAAGACCCTCCCCGCTGCCTACAAGATAGCAGCCGCTACCGGAGAGGATTACCTCGCTGTAGCCCAGAAGATAGCATTAGCCGCTGCCACCGGTAGAAAGTCGGCTATGGAGAGATACGTAGGCCTCCTGGATGAGACCAAGGCCTACAAGGACTACGCCATCGCTCTCGGGGATAGCAACATGAAGCTAACTGCTACCCAGAAGAAGGCAGCTCTGGTGGAGGCAGGTCTCCAGGCCATCAAGGAGAAGTACGGAGATATCGAGATCGATATAGACGTAGCCCAACTGGACCAGGTAAAGCGCAAGTTTGATAACCTCAAGAGCACCATTGATGAGGGCTGGATGAGGATGGTGGTGCTAACCTTCAATACGGTAGCAGCATCCCGCGCAGATCACCTCTACTCGGACCTCACAGCCATCGAGGCATTAGCTAAGACCACCGGGGAGCACCTGGCCTCTATGATGGGTGGTACTGGAGCTACCCAGGAGAAAGGCCTGGAAGCCCTGGAAGGCTACAACGTATTCCTTGCTGAGTTTAGTGCCCATCAAGAGGAATTCGTGGATGGTAGTAGGAGCTCTCTACTGCGACTTGCCACAGACCTCAAGAAGTCGGGGGAGCTCACCAAAGAGCAATTCGCTGCACTCTACAGAACAATCAAACAAGGGCACCGACAAGGGTTAGAAGCTCTCCAGGTAGCGGATGCCATGAACCGGATAAAGAAGCACCTGGTACAGACCCTCAAGGACCAGGTTGTAGAAGAGGACAAGCTACTCACCCTGGCCCAGACTGAGCAGGAGGCAAAAGCAGCGGCTATCAAGGAGCGCAGCGATACCCACAAGGCAGCGGAGAAGTATTACAAGCTGATAGAGAACAAGGGCAAGCTGGAGGCCAATGGAGTAGAGCATCTCACCGCGCTTGAAAAGCTCAAGCTCAAGGTTATTGAGGACCAGATAGAAGCCCTGCGGGAATCAAAGACCCTCACCGCTGAGACCATTGCAGAGCTCGATATGATGCTGCTAAAGGCTCAAGCTGCGGTATGGATTCGCAAAGGGGTCAAGGCTGCCTTTGGTGGTCTCGGTGTAACCCCTACAGCTCCAAAGCCCAGGGGCTCAAGTGGACCTAAGAAGCCCACCCTTGAGGATGCGGAAAAGGTACTCTACAGCCCCCAGGCAGTACATGCCTCAGACAAGCGGACCAGGGAGACCCTTGACGCCAAAGAGAAGCAGCGGGAGATAGACCGAATTGAGAGCCTCAAGGCTGATTACCTGCGGGAGCAGGCAGCAAAGGTCCACCACCAGAACCTTCTTAGAATCGCAGGAGAGGTTACCCCAGCCCAGCAGGCATTATACGAGCGCAATATGGCTCTGGATGCCCTGGTCTTTGAGAAGAAGCTGGGCCTGGTAAAGGATTACGAGGGAGAGCGGGCCCGTATTGAAGAGGTCTACCGTGCGAGGAGGGCAAAGGCCCTGGATGATCAGTCCGAAAAGGACCGGCTACGCATAGAGAAGGATAGGGCTACGCTACTGGATTCCATCTCAGGTATCGGGGCATCAATGGCAGCCGCTGCCAGGTCTGGGGGTGGAGCTAATGAGAAGGTAATCGCCTCCCTCGATGGCCTCTCCAAAGGCATCACCCATGGGGCAGCCGTAGCGAAGAAGTACGGAGCTACCTGGCAAGGTACCGCAGCGGGTATCACTACCGCCATGGGTCAGACTGCCGCAGGGGTAGTAGAGTCCGAACGGAAGAAGGCCTGGATATTGGCTGCCATGGAAACCGCTAACGCATTGGCTGCCTTTGCTACACCAGGGATGCAATGGAGCGGAGCTGCCCACCTGGCCGCTGCCGCTGCCTACGGTGCAGTAGCTCTATCAAGTGGAGGTGGGAAGGCCAAGCCTAAGAGCGTATACCGCGCCCCATCCGCTGCTACTGCTACCACTGCCTCGGAATCCGGTGGGAGCACCTACAACATCCACCTCTCGGGAATCATGGCAGGGACCTCCAGGGAATTCGCACAAGAGACCAGCAAACTACTCAACGGTAGTAAGGGGCTGGTCTACCTGGATGGAGACCTAATCAAGCAGAACGCAGGGAATCTCTAATGGCTGATGTACTACCCACTCCCTTCTTCTCAGGTGGTCTCAAGCTCTCCTACGCTACCACCGTATCCGTTACCTACGATGGCACCACCTACGATGCTGTATTTACCGCCGCAGAGTCCTTTGACCATGCCTACGCTGTAGCATGGGCTCTCTATGACCGATGGGTAGCGGATGGAGCCCCCACCGATACTATCGTCCCCTGGATATCGATAGCGGGGTACTTGACCATCGAGTCCGATATGGACCTCACCCTCTCCGAGTCCATTGGAGCAGGTGGAACCGCAGACCATAAGATCCTGGCCTTCCTCGGCCTGGACCCCGATGGCTACGTAGCTACCAACCCCATCGAGGGGCTACTACCTCTTCGGCGGGGATTCTTCCCACAGCTCCCATTGATGAAGGCCCCTGAGTACTCCCGCACCTTACAACCTGCCAGGGCAACCTACCGCCTTACCGATGGTGGACTCCTGGGTACTACTTCCTTAGCCCCCCAGGGAGGGCATACGGCTACCAGGTTCTCCATCCAGTACATCGAGGATGTTACCGCTCAAGAGGTCGCGCAGACCATCACCCAGCTCCTCAACTTCCTCTGCGGTGAAAGACCCCTGGGGGATGATATCGAATATGGTGGAGCTGGCTTCCAGACCTCCTGGACGGGTAGCCGCAGCGATGACCTGGACGGGGATGCCCTGGGAAGCGGTGGAGCCTCGGAGAGTCCCTTTAGCTACTTTGAGCGGTGGGAAGATTTCAAGGCTGATTACCAACCCACTGAGACCTACGCTACCTTTAGGGCAGCTCAGGACTCCTCTACCATCTACCACCTCCATCCAGACCTTACCGCAGTCCAGGTTACCCAGAAGTGGGAAGGTATGGCCGATTACTGGCTCACCGAATTCGATGCCCTGGAGGCCCCATAGATGCCAACGTATACACGATTAGAGGCCGGTATCTCTACCCAGGTAGGGGAGACCCTCTTCACTGTGACTTATCCCACTGCTGGCAGTGATTACCCCATCTCTCTACCCAAGGCCTTCTACCCCCACCGACAAGCATACATCGAGGCAATCAATACGGTACTCACCGCGGACTCTCTACCGCTCACCCTTGCCGAGGATTACCCTACTGGAGCCTTTACCCTGACCAGCTCCGCTCTCAACTTCGATCTGGAGATGGCAGACCCCTCCCAGGTGGCTCTATGGATGGGTACTACTCCTGGGGCTACCGTTACCAATGCCTCCTCCATTACCTTTGGGGACTCCACCGCGATCCTCCAGGTAGAGGACCCCGTATACGAGGAAGCCTACAGCATCAAGCTCAACCGCTCGGGTAACTTCGGGGATGATGGAAGGGTAGGGGCCATCCTGGTAAACCGATACGTTGAGTATCAATGCTCAATATTTGTGACTAATAATGAGCACGATTCCTGGGTTACCTTTTGGCCCTGGATAGCGCAATCCCGCAAAGTAGTACTCCACCGTAGATGGGATACCGCTGCCTCGGCAGAAACCAACTACACCCTTGCACCCTTACACGGCTCCGCGGGATTCAAGTGGTTACACCTGGACGGCTCTACCCCAGATGACCTGGACTCCCCCTCCCAGGAGCCCTTTGTCAATGGGCACGTATTCACCCTCACCGGGATTATCTACGGGGTCTAACCATGGCATTGACATCCACCATTAGAGACCACCTCAAGACCAGTAATGCTCTGGACCTCCACCCCTTCTTCTTCGCAGTCGAAGAGGGCTCCCCCTTCATCTTCACTACTCCAGGGGTCACAACCATCCCCAGCGACTTTAGACCCACTGGCTTTACCTCGGCCCTGGTCAAGCCCCTTCTCAAAGTCGGGCATGGTATCGACGTTATCAAGGAGGTAGCTGCGCGTAGGAGTGGAGTAGCAGATACCCAGGAGATTACCCTCTCCCTGGGGCCCGATGAAGATGACTTCCTCCTCGGATTCTTCGCAGAGCAACCCTCCGACCTGGTGCAGTCCAGATTAGCCGATACCCTGGACTGGGCAGACGTAACCATCTACGTAGATGATGTTACCGACTTCTCCGCTTCGGGTACTGTGAACCTCGGCAAAGAGGCTATTACCTACGCTGCCAAGGATGCCCCTACCGACTCCCTTACAGGATGTACCAGGGGAGCTCTGGGCACCGTCGCTAATCGCTACGATCCCGAAGATGGCCTCTACAAGAATCCGGTGATTGTACGGGACCGGATTATCAACCATGAGGGGAAGGTATGGCACCTCTACATGGGGATGCTTACCCCCGATGGGGAGGTCCTGGATACCATCGAGCCCCAGGAGATATTTGCGGGCCCTTGTGCTTCCAACCCTACATCCGAGGACTGGGTAGTCTGGTCCTTTAGAGTACGTGATTACACCGCGCTACTGGATACCGAATTGGGTGGATTTGAGGTCAAGGGAGAGCTGCTCAACAGTGGCCTCTTCTCACAGCTCCCAGCGGAGCAGAAGGCCCAGCATAAGTGGGGATGGATAGAGGCCGGGGTCAATGACCGAATACGGATGACCGTAACCGCTGACCTCTCCATCGATACCGATGGTGATACCACCCTGGATGCAGATGAGCATATCGATATCAGCATAGACGAGGTTATCGATCCTGGCTTCTATGAGGACCTCCCCGCCGCAGTCCAGGAGATTGTAAATACCGCCTTTGCCCTGGAGGTCTACACCGATGTAGATGGAGTATTCCTCCACTTCTACAGACCCCTCAAGGATGGTGATACCCCCCTGGATACCGAGGCTGCCCACTGGCAGATACAAGTACACGTACCCACCTCCGAGAGCTACACCGTATCTTCGGGTGGGTACTGGTGGCTGGAGTGGTGGATTGATACCGCAGACTCTGCCTCTGTATGGCCCATGTTTGGCTTTACCGGTGGGGATGCCTCTGGTGGGATGAAGTACCGCTCCTCTTCGGATTGCTGGGGCCTGGTGGATGCCTCTGAGCTCCCCACCTTCTACAAGTACGGGGCCAACAGCTTCCAGCTCCCCGTAGTACTGAATACCGACCAGTATGCCCAGATATCCCAGGTGCTCCCTTCCAGCGGATTCCTTACCATCGGTGGTACCGAGGTAGTAGCCTACAGCTCCTACATCACCGATACCGCAGCCGTCCCCTTTGATGACCTCTACCTCTTCACAATTTCCGAGCACTCTGCCCTTGGGTCCAATGAGTACAGCTACTCCCTCCACTGGGGAGATGATGAGGGTGGGGTAGCCCTTACCTCCACCCAGGAGAGCGAAGTAAAGGTCCTCTGGGGGGTGGATGGTGATAACGTATTCGACCTCCTACTCAAGCTGCTAATCTCCACTGGTGGGAACCGCTACCCCGCGGGTGATTACTCCACCTGGGATACCTCTGAGCTCCCCGAGTATTTCAGTACTCCACTACCTGGTACCTACCTGGATACCGTAGCCTTCACCGGTCAAGCTGATAGCTTCAACGATACCAGTTTGGCCCGCTCCCTGGCCTTCTCTCAACCGCAGAACCTGCGGGAGCTGATAGAGAGTCAACTGGTACTACTGGGGAGATGCCTGGTACCCATGCCCCTCTCCGATGGAACCTACAAGCTCTCCCTGGTGGATACCTCCAACCTCCTTACCCAGACCATCCTGGACCTTACCTCCGATGGTAATGGTGGATTCTCCTACGCGGTGGATACGGTAGCCAATGCCCTTACCCTGGTGGGTGATACCCCAGACCGCAAACCGAGCGTAACCCATGACCTCAACAGCCTCTACAATCGGGCGGTAGTTCAACCCCTCTACTCGGTAGCAGCCGAAGAGCAGCTCGATTGGACCTGGACCTATACGGAAGAGGACTCCAGGTTAGAGTATGGGGTCCTGCGATCCATCGAATTCGCCCCCGCTGGGCTGGGCTCAACTCCATCAGTAGGAGAGGAAATCTGCGGAGCTCTGGTAGCTCCCCTTATCGTCCGGTGGTCTAAGCGTATTCCCCTCTGGACCTTCTACACCGATAGAAGGGGGTGGCTCTACTCACCTGGAGACCAGGTAGCCCTTACTTGCCCAGGCATCCCAGATGGAACTGGTAGCCGCGGAATCACCGATAGAGTAATGACCATCCTCTCGGTGGATAAGCACTACTTTGCTCCAGGTCTCAACTACCCCTGCAAAGTAACGGCCATGAGTACCATTGAGGGTAACTTCTCAATGTACGCACCCTCAGCCACTGTTACCGCTAAGGGGTCTGATGCTGGAGGGGACTACATCACCTTAGCCCAGAATGGGTACTCGGTGGATGGTCTCCTTGATAACGTATTCGGGGTCCTGGGAAGCGAGTACCGGGATATCCTCTTCTTCCTCGGGGCTGGGTCTGTAACCCTCTACCGCAAAGGCCAATACAGCGCAGCCGAGACCCTGGAAGTAGACGTAGTAGATGAGGTAAACAACCGTATCTACATCACCTCCACCCCCGCTACTGATTGCACCCAGGGAGATGCTGTAGTCACCTTTGCCGACTGGGATGATCTGGACCTCTCAGACGTTCAACGCCAATGGGCCTACATTGGTGACCTGGTAGACGGTGTTGCCGTTACCAGCGACCCCTTTACCTGGAGCTAACGATGGCTAGAACCTCCCCAGATGCCTACACCCTGGTAGACCCTTCCAGCTTCCTACCCTTTACCGCCATTGTGGAAGGTGGGGGAGGGGCCAAGGATGCCATTGAGGCCCTCGCTACTAACAGCAACCATATCCACCGGCAAGCGCAAAAGACCTACCTCCTCCAGGACTGCCAGGAGAGCGCAGAGACTGAGTACATAACCCGCGCTACTTCGGCTGCCAGCGGCTCCCCTGACCTTATCCACGTCTGGTACGTAGATCACCTGCTCTCCGATGCGGATATCAAGGTCACCATCCACTATAAGACCACCGATGGTGGGGGTGGGGGTAGAGTCGCGGTCAAGTGCTGGTTGATTGAACCTGATGCAGGTACCTACACCGTATTCGATACCACCCTGGATAACGCTGCCTGGACCACTTACAACGCCACCCTTACCAACGTCTGGAGCTCGGTGGATGATCCCACCGATAACCATATCCTGGTGCTCGGGGTATACGAGGTAGACGTAGGTGCCAGCATCGAGCTCAAGCACGTCACCGCAGAGAGCGTAGCGGATGCAACTACCACCGTAGCCATCGGTATCCGGTCCTCGGGATTCATCCCCTGCGATGATGCTGCCTACGATGCTAACAGCCCCCTCGATATAGCCCATGCCCAGCAGCTCCTGGATAACATCGATTCCCTCCAGACCGATAAGACCAGTACCTTCTTGCAATGGTCCGAGTACCTGGTAGAGCCCCTGGGGGACTTCCTAAAGTCCAGTGCCCTCTCCGCTGAGTGGGTACGCATCGTAGGACCCATCCCGGTAAGCGTACTACCTGGTAGGACCCTCAAGTATGCCATCCTGGGTTACGGGGAGCACGCTGCCTGCAAGTACCGCGTCTTTACCGGCTACACTGCCAACGATAAGGGGGATGGTACTGCCTTCCTCCAGACCAGCGGCTCCATAGTCCCCACTACCTTCTCTCACTGGGCAACGGGTACCCTTACCCCTAAGCCCGCAGACGTGGGGGAGATGCTGGAGGATAAGGTCTACGTTGAGTGGGTAACCCCTGATGATGGTGGGGGTGGTGGTAGAGATACTGGCATCCTCGGTATCGCAATCTGGGAGGAGTAAGATGGCCAAGATATCAACCCCTGATACCCCGCTCTCAACCATGACCCTTTACAATGGCCGGTCAACGCTTGCCAATGACCCGAGATCGGTAGACAAGATGGCAGACCGGTTAGCCACTGGTTGTAGGAGATTAGCGATACCAGCAACCATGGGTAGGGGACGGCTCAAGACCTATGATGATTCCATCTGGGAAGTAACCATCACCGTACCCCCCTGGACGAAGGCGATAGGGGTTAGAGCCCGCGGAGTCTGTGACATCGATACCGATGATCCCGAAGCTAATGTAGCCTTCTACTACCGCTACTCTGGGGACGGGTGGGATAGGTACCTCACCCTCTCCCAGGATGCCCATGGCAGCGAAGCCGGTACCGACTATGCAGACGTAATACACCGGGAGTGGGTCAACACCATCGATAACGCTAACGACAGCTCCGCAGACATCATCTCCAGCCCACTCCCAGTAACCGTGGATGATGAGCCCCAGGAGGTTACCATCCAGTTCAAGCTGGAAACAGACCTCACCGTCGAGCTGTATGAGTACGGCCTCTACGTAGTCCCCTACGATATGCAACCGTACCCCGATCTGCCTTAGAGGAGGCCCCCATGCCTAACGGAATATCCAAAGAGTACAACGCTGCCTGGTGTGATGAACGCCACAGTAAGATCGATGAAGCCATCGGAGAATCAAAGACTGCGGATAAGTCCCTGGCCGAGAGTATGGAAGCCCTCAAGGATGGACTCACTACGCGCATGAGCTCCCTGGAAGCAAAGGTAGCGAAGATCATGGGCGGGGTAGGGGTTATCCTGGTGCTAATCGAGGTTGCTTCTAAGCTCCTGGGTGGGGGTGGCAACTAGCCCCCAGACCTGGGAAATACAGCCCCCAGAAATTTTCTAGCTCCATAATTTGATCGGAGTGGTCTCCGCAAATCGGCTCTATAGCTCAATATGCTGATTTGGCCGATGGAAAAGTCTGCGAAGTGATTTTCCATGGTTGCATCCTCGGACTTATCTACTACCTTAGGTCCGCCTCAATGATGAGGGTGACCAAGGAGGTCGAAAAGTGTATGAGTATTCTGTAGCAGTGCGCGGTGATTGGCTCGTACTCTACAACCATGAACTGCTGGGAGAGGTGTACGCTGTACGCCTGGACCGGCTACGAGGGTGGAAGATCATCAAGAGCCAGGGTGAAGTTGCCATTCGCTTTGAGCTCGATGGGGTAGATACGTACCCCCAGGTATTCCCCTTCAAGGATGTACCCGAGGCCTTGGCCTGGGCAGAGAAGTACCTACCCAACTGTAGCGATGTTTCAGTCGTTGCGGAGCGGGTGGGGGCAGCGCAGTAAACAGCTTCATTGGCGGGGACTTGTTGAGACAGAAGTCACGACTAAGCAGCATCCCATAAACGACCCTCCAGGACCCGCCTTACTTCCTTAGTCTTACCGGTGACCAGGGCCCGCTCTACATGCGCCCATACCTTAGCCATATTGATATCCTCGTAGCTGATAATCTCCCCAGGTCTCACCACCGCTACACCCTTCCCATTGACCATGGGCACCAGGCTCGGTAGCAGCCCATGCGCAGACGTTGTTAGCACCGTCCACCCCTGGGCCCATGATGGGTACTTCCTGGCCGTATAGGACGCGGTGATCAACCGTAGGTGCCCTCCCTCTACCCAGTAGTAGACCTGGCCCGAAGAGGTGGTAGAAGTGTACTGCTTGAGTCGGTGGGTATGGCCCTGGACCATCGAGCCCCCTACGTCTTTGCCCTCGGTCATTGCGGCGTGGATGTTGCACTTACGGCCATGGAAGATGTGGAAGTCCCCGATAACCAGCTCTTCGCTGTAAGGTACCCACTCGATACCCAGGGACTTGAGGCCAAGTAGCTCGGGGAGCTGGGGGATGGAGGAGTAAATCTCAGGTAGGCTGGATGCTATTAGACGCGGGAGTCTGCCCTCATGGTTACCCTCGATATAGACTATCCGAGAGTCTGGGCAAAGTCCGCGGAGACACTTGAGGAGGATATGGGTAAGTACCACTTCCTCCCCAGTAAAGAGGCTCCCCCGCCCCCGAACTACAGGAACCCGCAGGCCCCGTTGAGACTTGTGCAACTCTACGTTATCGGTGATGTCGCCATTGAGTACGATGGTACCGGGCTGGTACCTCGCACAGTAAGCGAAGAAGCACTCTATAGCCTTCTTGTCATGCTCCCCCAAATGCCAGTCGCCACTTATCGCTACGGTAGGTGCAGTACGCATGGGTGCTACCTCCAGCTTGAGGTTGAGAGCGCAAATTATTTGGATGTAATATTTTGGCTCTATCTACACCATTATACAGTATTCGCGGTAAAGGTGGCAAATCGAGGCCTGGACTGGAGTAGAGGGCTGCCCCCACCTACTGACGGGTAGGGCATTGTCTGCACTATTGATCCCCCTCGGCCATGGGTGGTAGCATCGGCGGGAACTCGTACTAGAGAGGTGGAGCAATGAGAGCAATGTTGTTTGGGATGCTGTGCTGTGCAGCTATTGTGATGTCCGGTTGTCAAGAAGCTACCAACACGATTACTCCGGACGAACTATCCGTCCAGACCTTGGAGATCGTCGATACAAACGGAAACAGGAGGGCTAAGTTGTCCTACTTCGAGGCCTCCGAATCAGCGTCGGGGCGCGCGGGCGTCTCTCTGATTATGTACGACGAGAAAGGCAAAAAGCGGTTGACCCTGGCCGTCCCCGACGGTGAAAAAGGGGGCCCTGCGATGCTGCTTTTACGACCGAATGAAAAACCCCACATTGGAGTAGCATCCTGGAAGGGGGTACCGGAAATCTTTGTTTCTAACACAAAGGGGAAGGGATTTGAGCCGATGTGGACTGAGGTGGACTAAGGTACCGACTGCTTACTACTTAGAGGATGCTGCCTTCTTGCGGGCTGCTACTTTGCGGGATGTATTCTTGTGGGTCTTGATGTTGGCTCCCAACTTCTCCCAGGTGGTGGTTGCTCCGAACTGGAATACAACACCAGGTACCCATGGGATACGGGCAGCAAAGCCTGCTACACCGTCGTTATTGATGTAGATTTCGGAGAAGTGCTCAACGGCCCACTCCCTTACCGTCCCTGCTTTGATATGCGCGGGGAGCTGGCCCCAACTCTTCTGGAGCTTGATAACATCTTCTTCGGTGATGGTGGGAGCTGCCAGGAGGGGGGCAAGCTCTATCTTGGCTTCCTGTAATGCTAACTCCCTGGGGGCTGCCTTCTCGGTGTACTTCTCTTTGGTGATAGACCCGTCCAGGTGGAGATCCAGTAGCCTCTCAAGCGCGGCCTCAATATCCTTGATAGTAGTCTGGAGCTCACCAGTACGCCCCGCTGCTACTCCCAGGGCATCTTCTGCCAGGGAGGTCCACAGCTCGGTATAGTCAAGGCTCTCACTCTTCTCTGCCATGCCCTGGAAGTAGGCGAGTATGCCCTTGTTAGCCTCTACGGCATTGAGCATCCCTATTCCGCAGAAATCTCCTGGGGTCTTTGCCTTGATCTGGGATTGGCAAGAGCACCGACATACGTACCGGCCCATACTGCGGTTGAAGTAGACGGGGTGGTCTGATTTCTTCTCGGTGGGGATTACTCGGTGCTGCCCTTCCAGCTCATAGGTGGGAAGGCTGCGCAGGATGCCCGAGAAGGGTGCTGCCTTCCTCGTTGCCTCGTTGGTGGTGCGGTAGGTCTTGGACTTCATCTGCCGATTGGCCTGGACCCGATTCCATAGATCGTCGCTAACCAACTGCGGGAGCTCTTTGCCTTCACCAAAGACCCGTACCTCTACCTTGATATCATTGCGGGACCATCCTGGAGCGAAGATGCCCTTGTAGATGGGGTTAGCCATAATGGTACGGATACCTGCTTTGCTGACCCCGAGCTCTCTTGCTACTGCATTGGCGGGCTGACCACCTACGTAGGCCTCCATAGCAGCCTTTACCCGCGGGGCCTTCTCATTGTAACCCCAGGTGCGGGCTACCTTATCCCAGGTGATTCCGAAGGGTAGACGGTGCTGCCCCAAGGTCCACTCCCCTCTCTTCTGCATCGCTGCCTTACCTTCCTGGGTCCTGCGGGTAATCTCCATCCGCTCCCTACCCGCCATGGCTGCCTGGAAGGTGATGAGCATTTGACCGCTCGGGGACTTAGGGTCCTCTACCCCATTGGGAGTGTAGATCTTCGCACTGTGCGCTACGAGCGTAGCGAATACCCCATAATCGAAATCCTCGGGGCGGGCAATCCGGTCCAAACTATCGGCGGCAATATCGCACCCACTCTCCAGTAATGGAACTACCTGCCTTTGCCACTCTGGGCTATCCGCAACCTTGGCACCTGATACCCCGCGGATCTCAACTATGGTGAGGTCTGCCCCATGGTTAGCGGCAATGATTCCCAGCGCGTTACGCTGCCGTGCGAGACCCTCGCCATTTTCTCCTACCTGCTGATCCGTACTCACTCTTGCAATACCTACCAATTTCATCGCTTCCCCCTTTCAGAAAATCAACCAGGGCTAAAGAGTAACCCCTACGGGGAAGTATCACAAGAGTAAAGTTACTCAACGGTTGCAATACCCTTCTGATAAAGAGAGCAATCCCTTACCCTGCCTAGCTTTCCGCCCATACAGAAAGTTTGAAGAAAGTTTCCACTAAGGAGACCCCTGAGTAGTCAACTCTGCTCAAAGATAGCAAAATAGCCCCCGAGAAAAGTATCACAAGGGTATTGCACAAACTAATTTGCAATAGGTGCAAAAAAGTGCTCTGGACGGGTTGACACCTCGATCTCCGGCCAAGTAAAATTGTTGGTGCAGGCAAGCCCTGCCTCATGGATCTTGCTAATCCATGGGTAACGGTTGGTGGGCCTGGGCTGCTAATACAGCCTCGGCTCCCCAGGTTCCACCGGCCCCAACTTTGTGAGGCTGCCCCATGTCGAAGAATCCCACCGCAAACACAACCATCGACCTTAGCGAAATCACCGACGCCCAGCACCGCGATTTTGTGGCGGGCTGGCTCTGCGGTGCCTTCGATGAGAAATGCCCCTACACCGTTGCTCCCATCTCCGAGGAGACCTCCTCCTCCAGTACCGCCGATTACTTCTTCTGGCAGGGAGAGATCCCTCGCACTGGCGGGCTCTTCTACTGTCCGAACGGGTTCAACGGTGAGAAAATCCGAGAGTGGGCCCAGGCCGAAGGTATGGACCAGTACAACCGCGACGTAGGCAAGGGGCTCCAGGATGCCTGGATAGACCTCCTCATCTCGGTCAACGTAGAGATTGATTCCGGTCCTGATTTCTTGCCCCTCTCCATTGAGGAGCAGCGCGCCCACCTGGAAGTACTCGTAGCCCTCGGATTATTGCGACCGAATACCGAAAGTTGGAGCGGTGGCAAGAGCCTCCACCTGGGGTGGACTTGTACTCCAATGGACCGCGTACTCTGGGAGAAGATCCAGCGGGGTCTGGTGGTGCTCTTCCGCAGCGATGTATCATGTATGAATATTGGTCGCAAATATCGCCGGGGAGGTAGCGACTGGGATGGCCGCCCCCAGCCCCTTCTTAGCCACCATACCGAGGTCCATGACCCCCAGGAGCTCCTTGAGGCTGTAGAGGTCTGCCTGGAAGAGATGGGGGTAGAGGATGTTGATAAGGCCTTTGCAGCATTGTCCCTGGCTAACCAACTCTGGAACCTTGGAAAGGGTGCGGTAAAGAAGCAGGATTTTGATACCGCAGCCGAGCTCCAGGCCCAAGCCCGCCTACTCCTGGACCTGCTCTACATCCCCGAGGACCTCCAGCCATTGGTTACCGGTGGAACCGTCAAGGGGACGGGGACGAAGTACAAAGCCATCAACGGCGGGGACTGCCCCGCAGATACCCTCTTCGAGACCCGTAACGGTACTCTGGGCACCGCAGACCAGCTACTCAAAGGAAAGGATAAGGTAGCCGTTTGTTGCGCTTTTCATGCTGATAAATCGCCCTCGGCGGTACTCTTCAAAGGCAACCCCCACCGGCTCTTTTGCTCATCTTGCGCTACCACCTGGAAAGTTGCGCAGCTCAACGAAGGTGGAGCCGTTACCCCCAACATGGTAGAGGCCATGCCCCAGGTCCAGGTAGTCCACAGCGACGGCGAATACGTTGGGCTCAACCGGTGGCATCATGGCCCCCTCGGTGACGCGCCTGGTATCCACTTCCTGGCAGCGCATACCGGCTCAGGTAAGACCACCATAACCGCAGCCGCATCCGAGGGTAAGAGTACCCTCCAGGTAGGACCCACCATCCGACTTACCAACCAGCTCGCAGGGAAGTTTGACTCCAAGAGCTACCAGGAAGTATCTGGCGATATCTTCGACCAGAGAGCGGCAGTCTGCATACCCAGTCTGCACCGAGTATCCACAGCCGTTACCCACGACCTTTTGCTGGCCGATGAATGGGAAGGATTGCGCGGGCTACTCTACGATTCGACCTCGGGCATCATGGTCCGTAGCGTCCAGCGGGCAGATCAGAAGTGGTACAAAGAGCCGACGAATAGAGTGGTACGGGATAGGATGGCTGCCAAGATCAAGCAGACCCTGGAGGCTGGAGGGCAACTAGTAGTAGCGGATGCCAACCTCTCCAAAAGTGGCATTGAGGATATCCTGGAGATGGCTGGACCCGACTACCCCGCATACGTCCACTTTGCTCCAGAATTCCCTAAGCCAATGACTGGTAGATGCGTAGACCGCTACCGCTCGGATGGTGGATTCCTGCGGGACCTGGTTGCCGATGCCAAAGCAGGGAAGTCTGGTACCATTGCCTGCGACTCAAAAGCATCAGTGGAGAAGCTGGCAGCCCTCCTGGAAAACGCCGCAGGGGTAGCCCCCAAAGACATCCTCACCATCCACCGGGAAAGCACTGATGAGATCGACCCCGATACCTGGGATGGGTACCAGTATGTGATTTTTAATCAAGCAGCGGGATCGGGGGTCTCCTACACCGGGAAGCGGCATGACCACAGCTACGTATATGCCACCTGCTGGGGTCCTCAAGTAGGGTGGGATGACCTTATCCAGCTATCCAGCCGTAACCGGGTAGGAGTCCACAGAAAGTACTTCGTAAAGGAACGCACGCATGGTCTCGCATGCGGCTACGAGGAATACGTAAAGAAGGCTGAGGAGCGCGCAGGAGGGGCCATCCATGAGGCAGACCTCGGTGCCTTCCATGGTCGCTGCTCAATGGAGTATCTACGAGCCCAGCGGGGGAAGCAGGCATCAAAGGATTTCTACGCACGGCTCAAGGAGCTCGGTGCCCTTATCTCGGATGTTGAGTCCGGTACCAAAGGCCAGCGCAAGAAGGCCGAGAAGCTGGCAAGAGAGCTGGGTATCTCCATCAAGGAAGCACGCATCGATGCAGTAATGGATGCCCCCCTTTTGGCTGATGACGAAGCTAAAGAGCTGCGGGAGCTCAAAGACCAGTTTGGTAGCCTCGATGCCTGCGACCAGGCAAAGCTGGAAAAGCGAATCACAGTGGAGCGGTGGGGACAAGCCAATAGAGACCTGGCCGCAGATACAATCACAACTTCTCGGGAGTGGGTACGGGCAAAGTCCGCAGCCTCCACCGATGACCTACAACACAACGAAGGGGGTATCATCAAAATGCTTGACCAGGTAGAGACTGCTAACGGTTTCAAGAAGTCACAAGGGCGCAACCGCTATCTTCGCTTCCAGGTGCTCATGGAGCTCCTTGATATGGCAGGAGCGGGAGCGGCAATTCGGAAGCTCTCCGATGCGGTAGACCGCTCTATCACAGAGTCTAAGACGGGGACCACCTTACTCAATGAGGCTCTAGTATTAGACCAAATTGCAAAAGGTGGGGACCTCCCCCGAGTAGGCTGGACTAACGCTATCCTGGAGGAAAATGGCTTCGTCCAGCGGGCAAAAGAGCTGGATGCCAAGTACGGCCTGGCCGAGACCCTCGGATATAAGGTCCCGGAGGATTGGAGTAAGCACGGGGTGCAGTATTTGGGGCATCTGCTCGCTTCCATCGGATTCCAGACCAAGCGGGCTAAGTTCCAGGGGGAGCGTAGAACTACGCTGGACCTTGAGAAGGCGATAGCCTGGACTGCCCTACGGGTACGGGCATCTGCCCAGCTCCAGGGAATCCCCGTAACCGTTGATGGAGAGCGGGGTCTCAGCCATGAGGAGAAGCAGATAACGGTGCTGGAAGGCCTCAAGGAATTCCTGGCCGAGTACGTACTCAACCGGAATAATCCCGCCATGGTACCTACGGGGTAAAAAAGTGAGGTTTGCGCGTAAAAAAGTGCTCTGGAGCCCTTGTCAACTCTTAAGCACCTCAAGTAAAATAGTAACCAGCTACCGGCGGACTGATCCGCAACTATCAGGAGGTGGCCGCCATGAGTAAGCATCCAGGTATTGATCGGGCATTTGAAGTATTCGAGGCGCAAACCGCTGAGGCATTGGCGAGGATTGACCAGATTGGCGAAAAGCTACTCGCTGCCTTCGACAAGAGCCCAAAAGAGAAGTGGGGCGATACTGTAGTAGACTACGATGCGCCTGGGGGATATGACCTTGTTTACGAGGCCCCAGACCTCCACAGCCGTATCCTGGCTGGAGAATTCGGGGAGCTGGAACCAGAAGAGCCCGTCCAGGAGGAGCTCTTTGAGTTTCCGATTATCGCGGAGCTAATTGCCCATGCAGACGACGACCTTGAGGAAGAGGACCTCACCTACGAGGAAGGGGAAGTAGTCAAGCTGCGGGTAGATGTTAGGCAGGCCACTACCGAGCTCCTGGGGGAAGGTGAGACCCTTGGGGATATCCTCACCGAGCTTACCAAGCACTTCGGCTACACGCGCCACAGTGCCCACGCTGTAATCAATGCAACGAATCCGACTTTTCGCACACTTTGCAATCTCGCTGGAGCTCTTCGGGTAACCCCTGGGAGCTTGTGCGCAGTACTGGAAGCCCATACCGAATTCGGCTCCGATTCCCTGGCATACCCAGTACGTCCACTCCGCTCGTAGCCACCGCACCTAAGCACCCTCCCAAAATATTACACCCTAAGAATGCTCACTAGCTGAGTATCCAATTAGTGCTTGCATAATTAGCAGTATTTGAGGATACTGTAGTCGGCAAGGGGGGAACCTTTGAGTAAGCGCAAATCAGCAACCACCGTAGAGCAGCCGGTCCACCTTGCATGGACCGCGGGCTATGACAGCACCTACCGCCTTTTGCGCCTACTACTGGATGTCCGCCACGTCCAGCCGGTTTACCTGGCCCGTCAATGTGATGGACGTAGAAATACGGCCTCAGAGCTCTCCGCTCTCCACTCCCTGGAGGCAGAGCTCACTGCGCAGTTCCCGCAGCTCTTACCCACCAGGATAGTAAAAACCCAGGCGACCCCCTTGCCGACCCTCACCAAAGCCTTTAACCGCATCAATGAGGGGCTGCCCCTTCCCCAGAAGTTGGGCAACCAGTACCACCAACTCTCTCTTCTTGCGCGGGCTGAGAATATCACTCTTGAGGTATGCGCAGAACCTGGTGGGAAGATGCACCGGTACCTAAGCTCTGGGTATGACAAGGAGCTCCACTCCAGGGCCTTCTCCCATCTAAGCTGGCCGGTACTCGATATCCCCAAAGTAGAGATGATGGCATGGGCAGAAGATAACGGCCTGGAGGCCATCCTCAACGCTACCCACTCCTGCTGGTTCCCTCCCCTTCCTGGTACCGCCTGCGGGGACTGTGAACCATGCCGAAGAAGAATCAACCCATACGAGCCACTACCACCCATACCGGCTAAGTATGACCTCTCCGTATGTATCCCTTCCTGGGGTAGGCCTGAGCTCCTAAAGCCCAGCCTCCAGAGCATCATCAAGGCAGTAGCTGATAGCGGATTCTCCGCGGAGCTAATCCTCGCTGGAGATGGCAAGGTACCCCGAGGAATCAAGACCCTTTGCACCAAGGCTAAAATACCTTTGAGGTTGGTACAGTCTGAGCACCTCTCAGGGGCCGCGAGAAATGCAGCCGCAGAAGCAGCCGAGGGGGAAGTACTTGCCTGCCTGGATGGGGATATGATCCTGACCGATTCCACGGTCATTATGGAAGGGGTAGACGCTGCCAGGCAGGGTAAAGCATACAGCCCCATCTGCTACGCTCTCACCGACGATAACCAAGGGTACTGGAGAGGTACTCTACCAGACATTATGGACCCAGGTGGTAGAGGCTCCTGCGGTAACGTCGCGATACCTCGATGGATGTACCTCTGGAGTGGAGGTTGGAGAGATGGCACAATATTAGGCCCTGATATTGACTTTCGTAACCGTATTGCCCCCGCCTGGG